>JAEEGF012276863.1_pt1 | contig 43326 bp, 34 predicted proteins | sample 9134171 | NCBI WGS metagenome assembly JAEEGF01 (sample SAMN16246542, study PRJNA631951) | gut metagenome | biome: gut microbiome; feature: rumen; material: AP-attached | host: Bos | place: Iran: Karaj | collected 2018-10 | reverse complement strand
ATACCTTATTCGGATCGAACTTGGGCGGATAGAGCACCCAGGTGAGCATTTTGCCGCCGTCGGTGGTGGTAAGTCGGCGGGATTCCATTTTGATATCTTCCAACTGCGAGAGAATATCGTCGTTCTCGTGTGTCAGCTGCACCCAGCTGCCGTCGGCGGGGTTCACCGACACAATCTCGGCGGGGCGCATCATGGAGACGTTGGTGGTAACAATAACGTCGTTGCCGATGGCATCTTTGGTGAAGACAGGTCCGCCAAAGTCGAACCACTCGTTCTCAGGAGTCACGCGGGAGAGGGTGCCGGTGGCCAGGTCGGCCTTCCATATCTGGCCCAGGCCTTCCACTACCGACGAGAACCAGACACTGCCGCCGTCGGGGCTCCAGACGGGATTTTCGGCATTATAGATGAAGCCGGCGGTGAGTTCTTTCATCCGCCTGCTCTCCAGGTCAATTACGAACAGACGCATGCGGTCGGCCTCGTAGCCTGCGCGCTCCATGCTCAGCCAGGCGATCTTGCCTCCGTCGGGCGAAAACACGGGGTTGGTGTCGTAGCCGGGCATCCCCTCGGTGAGGTTTTCACAGCTCTTTTTCTTTACATCGTAGAGGTAGATGTCGGTGTTGGTGGAGAATGCGTATTCTTTGCCGGTGAGTTTGCGGCAGGAGTAAGCAATGAACTGCCCGTCAGGGCTCCAGTCCAATTGTTCCAGGCCGCTCCACGGCTCGGTGGGGAGCTCGAACGGAGCGCCGTCCAGGATGTCGGTGCCCTTGCCAATCTTGCCATTCTTGAAATCTGCCACGTAGGTGTGCGGGATATACTCCACAAAGTGGTCCCAGTGGCGGTACATCAAATTGTCTATGGTGCGGACATTGGCCTTCTTGAGGTCGGGATAGCGGTCGGTGGGGGCGGTGTAGTTCTTGAAATCTGAAGTATACAGTACCTGACTGCCGTCGGGAGAGAATTTGAATTCGCCGATTCCGCGCTCCACCTTGCTGGCCTTGCGGGCGTGCTTGCCGTCGGGGTCGCAAACATACATCTGTCCGTTTGTAAGATAGGCGATTTTTTCTCCTCCCTCAATCCATCGGGCATTGAAAATACTGGTCGGTGACTTGGTTATCTGCACCGGGTCGCTGCCGTCGGCGTTCATTACGAAAAGCTGCCGGCAGTCGCGGTTCTCCTCGATGCTGGTGTATGTAACGCCGTAGAGTATCCTGGAGCCGTCTGGGGATGGCTGCGGGTCGGTTACTTTACCCATCAGGCGCATGACCTCCGGGGTGTAATGGCCGGTTTTTACGCGCGGCTTCTTGATATAGCCGCTCTCTGCGGTGCACGAAACTGTCATAATTGCACAGAGTAAGAAGAAATATAGTTTTTTCATAATCACAAATATACTTAACTTTACGAGAGAAAATACCCATATCACACATGAGATTCTTCAAAAAACTTGCGCTTGCCCTGCTGGGAGCATTAGTCGCTTTACCGGCTATCGCAGACGGCGTTACGCCGGAGCGGGCCAGGGAGGTGGCGGCGGCATTCTTCGCGGGTGGTGCCAAACGAGGCATTGGCGATGCACAGCTCAAGGCGGCGGAGGTCTCCACAGACGCGTATATGGCGTTCAACCGCGACGGCGGCGGCTTTGTGGTCATCGCCCTCAACGACGCGGTGACGCCGGTGCTGGCTTACTCGCCGGAAGGTGAATTTCCTTCCGAAAAGGATATGCCTGAACCGATGCGTTGGTGGTTCTCTTCACTTGCAGAGCAAATAGCCGCCGTCGGCGATGATGTCAAGGCCTCCGGGGCGGTGCGCGCTGCCTGGGAAAACCCGGAACCTGTCCGCTCTGCGTCAAAACTTTATGAGACCGCTTCCTGGAGCCAGCACGAGCCGTTCAACAATAATTGTCCCACCATAGGTGGTGAAAGGTGTCTTACGGGCTGCGTGGCTATAGCGGGGGCCATTCTTGCCCGCTATTTCCAATGGCCGGATGCCGGAGTGGGGACCATTCCCGCCAAGCCATCGAGTGTTTCCGGCCCGGACTATCCCGCCCACGACCTTGGTCACAGCTATGACTGGGACAATATGCCGCTGTATTATGGCAGCAACCCCACATCCACTCAGGCGGCGGCTGTCGCCACGCTGGTATATGATATGGCTACAATTGCCCAGATGGCCTTCGGCACCCAGGCGTCATCGGCAAGTTCGTCGGTGCTCCTCGCCGGCCTCAAACAGTATATGAAATACGATAAAGGGGCGTATCAAGTAGACAGGTCGGAGTATACCGACGACCAGTGGCGGCAGTTGCTGACGGATATTCTGGATAATTATGGCCCTACGATTTATAGTGGCCGGGATCCCCGGTACGGCGGACACTCTTTCGTTATGGATGGCTATGATTCCAATGGCCGGTTCCACTTCAACTGGGGCTGGGGCTTTGCAGATTGTTATTGCACTTTGGACGCTTTGGAGCCGGAAGAAACGCCATATAATTTCTCCGACAGACATCAGGTTATAGTAGGCCTGATCCCCGACTACGACGGCACAAGTTCCGGCCGAGACAGGCTGGTTTTCTTGAAAACTGATGACAGCGCCGGTGTTTCTGCTGATACCGACACCTTTGAAAAGAATGTTGCTTTTATTGGGTCAACCGGATTTTTTGGCCCCAGGATAAACAACTTTTCCGGCAGTGTGTATCTGTCTCTTTACGATAAGGAAGGCAATTGGAAGCAGGATATCAGCAGTGCATATAATGTTTCCATTGATCTGAACAATTATAGATCAACATCAAGGACCTGCTGCATTACATGCGATATCGCCCCCGGCGACCGCATAAAAGTGCGCTACGTGGGTCAGTACAACGGTGGTATAATCGATTCAGGCGTCGGCTGTATCACAGAAATTATCGTGAAAGAAGATACCGGCGATGAACCTGACCCTACTGCCGGCTATACCGCGGCACAAACCGCTGCTTCTACATCGCTCTCTTACGACAAGGCTACTGCAACCTTGACGCTGGTCTTCGCCCATCCTGCCAACTGGGCGGTCAAGAACTCCGGCGGCACGGACATGACAAGCGGTGTCGCCACCGACGGCGGTGCCATCGCCATCAATATGTCTGGCTACGCATCCGGCACTTACACCATATCCATCGGCAGCACCGAGGATCCTTTTACATTCACCATCACCAAGTAAAAATCATACATTATGAAAAGATATAGTTTGTTTTTGATGATTCTGGCCGCAGCCGTATCCATCGCAGTTTCGTGCGTCAATCTGGACGACATAGAGAGCCGCGTATCAAAACTGGAAAGCAAGGTAAGCGAGCTTGACCAGCTATGCAAGAATCTGAACGGAGAAATCGGTTCCATCAGTTCCATAGCATCGGTGCTGGACGGCAGTGAAGTTATCACCGACATTGCCGAAATCAAAGAGAACGGAGAAGTCGTGGGCTATGCAATCACCTTCAGCAAGAGCGGCGTAAAGAAGATTTACAACGGCAAGAACGGAAAAGACGGAACCGACGGTCACGACGGCAAGAGTACCATCTTCAAGATTGAAGACAACAAGTGGTACACATCTACCGACAACGGCGAGCATTGGACCTACGTGGGCCCCAGCACGGGTGACCCCGGAGTCCCCGGCCACGACGGCATTAGTCCCAGGATTAAGAACGAGAACGGCCACTGGTGGATATCCACCGACGAAGGCCAGACCTGGACTGACGCTGGCTCCAGCGTGGGTGACCCCGGAACTCCCGGCCAGGACGGTGTCAGCCCTCTGATCAAGAACGAAAACGGCCGTTGGTGGGTGTCTACGGATAAGGGCGAGACCTGGAGCGATGCCGGCCCCAGCGTGGGTGACCCCGGTAAGGATGCTCCCATGATCGGCATCGTGCCCGGAGAGGGAGGCGCATACTACTGGACCCTGGACGGGGAGATTATCAAGGACAATGCGGGCAATCCTTTTTCTGCCGGCGGACAGAACGGCCTCACACCCGAATTGAAGATTGAAGACGGCTACTGGTATGTCCGTTACGGATCGGGTCCATGGACAAAGTACGGAAAAGCCACGGGAGATGCCGGTGCCAACGGTACGGTATGGACCATTGGCGAGAACGGGAATTGGTACTGCGACGGTGAAGATACAGGAAAACCCTCTCGGGGTGCCGGCGGAGCGGTATGGACCATAGGTGAGAACGGAAACTGGTACTGTGACGGCGAGGATACCGGAAATCCTTCAAGGGGTGCCAACGGCACGGTATGGACCATAGGCGAAAACGGAAACTGGTACTGTGACGGCGTAGATACAGGCAAACCATCACAGGGTGCTCCTGGCAGTCCCGTTTCCGGCGGGGATTCATTCTTCTCTTCAGTCAATACCGAAGGCGGCAACCTTATCCTGGGACTTTCCGGCGGCGGCACCATCGTAGTGCCTATCGCGGGCGATCTTTCAATATCGTTTGCCACATCGACCAGTCTGGCTGCAACGCCGGGTGCGACACTCAACATCAACTACACCATCACCTCATCTACCGGCAGCGCCGACATTGACGTGATGCCTACCGCCGGCCTCAAGGCCAAGGTGGCAGAAAACGGCCACAGGGGCACCATCACGGTTGTCGTGGGCAATTCGGTTGACTTTGAATACGACAAGGTCACCGTCATTGTTACAAACGGTAACAAGACACTGCTAAAGAAGATAACCTTTACAGAAGGCGGGTCCATAGTGGTTACCGACGAACACACCACAAGCCTTATGACCTGCAAGGGAGGAAACGTAAATTTTAAGATAGCCGCCAACGTGGAGTATCAGGTCAGCATCACGTCCGGCGGCTCCCCTGTAAACTGGGTGCACCACATCAGCACCAGAGCGATGACCCCTTACAGCCTCGGCTTTTCGGTGGATCCGAACACCGGCGGCAGGCGTACGGCCACAATCACCATCTCCAGTTCCGAGACCGAGGACACAGCAGAGTTTACGGTGATTCAGTATGCCGCCACCGGCAGTTTTGCGGTTACGGGCACCGGCAGTGTGTCCAAGCCTGTCGAGGTCATCGGCAAGACCCTCTCGGGTCTGGTTGTCTTTGAGGAAGAGGTGGAGGAGTGGTCGCAGGGCGTGTCCCACACCTACAGCGACGCGGCTGCCCACAGTGCAGAGTACTTCGTGGAGAATGCCACAGGGTTTTCCTTGCAGAACCTCACGGATCTGGTGAACCTGAACGTTAAGGATTTCTAGTCCTGCATCTTCTCGGAGAGAATTGCCTCCAGTTCGTCGCGGTTCATCTTGCCGTCAAGGCAGATGAAGGTGGTCTGGGTATCTTCCGATGCTATCATCACAAAACTTTCGACCACGGTCTCGGTGCCCACGGTGTACATCCTCACAGTCTCTCCGGTATCCTTGGCCTCCATCAGGAGTTCGTAGTCACCCTTGGAAATGAATTTCTCCACGTCTTTCGCAAGGCTGGCATTGATTTCCGGATTCTCGCTGTTGATGAGGTAGAGCCCCGACAAGGTTTTGACGACAGGGGCGAGATTGACGTTCTGTCCCTCTACATTCAGGTCGGGAAGCTTGCCAATCATTCGGAACATTGCGGGGGAGATGTAGACGGCGCTTACCCCGTCTGCCTCCGAATACTTCTTGTAGAGATTCTTGCCGTTCTGTGCGTCGGCACAGATGAATATGAGCAGCAGGACTGCTATTGTAAGTATCTTTTTCATCTTTTATTCAGTTTCCGGTTCAACAACATTTGCGGTAATGTCAGTTTCAGAGGCAATTGCCACGCCGCGTGCCATCTTGTTTGATATCTGGTTGAAGGCATCCTCCACCTGCGCGTACGCCAGGGCGGGGTCGTCAAACGTATCTATGAGTTCCTTATCCTTGTTGCCTATTGCCAGCATTACCACTATGACGGCAGCGGCAATCCCGGCATAGGGAATCCAGCGTACCAGCTTCCTGCCGGATGGTTTGTTCGCTTTTTGTTCCATAGTAGACACAAAGTTAAACAAATAGTGATAAATCACTACCTTTGGGATTATGAAAAAGATTATTCTCCTGGCAGCGATTGCCGCCTTTGCATTTACGAACCTCAACGCCCAGACCTACCCCGTGGCTGGGGCGGACGAAACCACGCCCTCCAAGGCTGAATATTTCACCTGGATGAGCCACACCAACGAAGGACCCAGCGAGGCTCAGACCTACGCCGAACTCGATTTCTTCCAATGGCTGTACGACACCTACGGGATGCAACTGGACATCTTTGCCTTCGATGCCGGAATGCTGGACGGCCGTCATTTCTACGGTTCGACCCGCTCCGAGCGCTTCCATAACCAGTATCCGCACGGCCTGGGCCCCATCCGCGACAAGGCTGCGGGATTCGGAGCCAGCCTCGGTGTATGGGGCGGCCCGGACGGCTTTGGCGAAACTGAAGCGGAGGCTGCCGAGAGGATGGACATGGTGTGGGAATTTGTCCGCGACTACAATCTCGGACTGTTCAAAATGGACGGCGTCTGCGGCCAGCTGCGCCCCTCCAAATACGACTATTTTGAGCAGATGATGGCAAAGGTGCGCGAAATCCGTCCCGATTTCGTGTTGCTGAACCACCGCCTCAAACTCGGCCCAGGTACCAAATATTCCACGACCTACCTGCTGGGCGGCGACGAGACTTACATCGACGTCTTTATGACAAATACGATGACAGCGCCGCACCACCGCGGCCAGGCGATAGCCCGCAAGGCGCCTGAGAACCTCACCCGCCTGACCGAGGACCACGGCGTGTGCCTGAGTTCCTGCCTCGATTACTGGGAGGACGACCTGATATTGCAGGCATTCGGCCGCGAGTTGATAATGGCGCCGCAGATTTACGCCAACCCCTGGCTGCTGCGCGACGACGAATACCCGATGCTGGCCTTCATCTACAATCTACACCGCCAGTACCGCGATATCCTTGTAAATGCAAAGCGCCTGCCGGAGGGGCAGTACGGCCCGGAGGCGCTCAGCCGCGGCGACGGCGCCACCCGCTTCCTGACGCTTCGCAACCTGACCTGGGAGCCGGTAAAATACACTGTAAACCTTGGCGAAGAAACCGGTCTGGACCCTGCGAAGAAGGTCAAGGTGCGCCAGTATCATCCTTATATCTACGACCTTGGCAGCTACTCATACGGCAAGTCGATAGAAGTTGAGGTGCTGCCGTTCCGCGCCGCCCTCATCAAGCTCACCACAGTTCCGGAACAGGACAAAGTGGCCATCAGCGGCATTCCGTACCAGATTGTCAACGACAAGACTGGCGATGAGATAACCGTCAAATTGCTGGGCATGCCCGGCCAGAGCTACAATGCAAAGGTAGAGAAGGGAATGTTCAAAAAGGCGACGCTCGATGGTAAATGGGCAGACGCCCTGGCAAAAGGCCGCGCCATGAAGATCAAATTTCCCGGCGAGCGACTAAAGCAGCCGTACCACCGCAAACTGGCTGAACTGCAGCCCACCGAATATCCCCGCGAAGGGCAGTGCATCTACGATGCGATGACCTACGCCGCCGACAATAATGCGCTGGAACTCCGCTCGCTGGAGCGCTCCGGCCCCACCGCGATACCGCAGGTGCAGGCGGCCCGCGACGCCCTTTTCAGTCAGCGCTCGTTCACAATCCGCGACTGCTGGGACCGCTTTATGTTTGACGACGATTCCAACACCTCCTTCTCCGTAGCCATCCGCGACGAATTCTTCAAGCCTTTTACCACCGCCCTCAACTTGGATTTGGGAGAAATCACGACTCTGGACAAACTGGTAATCGAAACCTACGACGAGTTCTCGCTGCAGCCGTATTACATAGAGGAGGGCGCTACCGCTTACATCTCCAAGGACTTGAAAAGCTGGAAGACCGTCACTTTCCTGAGCGACACCAAGATGGAAGTTGACCTGAGCGGCGCCGGCGAATTCCGCTATTTCCACCTCGATTTCACCCCGCTGCGAATCACGGAAATCAGCGGCTGGCGCGACGGCAAGAAGGTGGACCGCACTGCCTGGCATGCCACCAACCTCTTCCCGACCTACTGGATGAAGAAAGGGGAATTCGGAGACGACTGGAAGGGCTACTGCTTCACAAAGGAAATTACCCTTGACGAAATTCCGCAGGGTGCATATCTGTGCATCGCAATAGACGGCGAATTCCCCCGCGAAGGCGCCTGGGCGGCCCTCAAGATAGACGGCGAGTGGCACGGCTGTCCCGACAGGGCTCCCTCGTACACCTGCAATCCCTGGGGCTGGCAGGTATGGCTGAACGACACTAAGGGCAACTACACCTACTACTATCCGCTGACGCCCGATATGCTTGGCAAAACCATAGAGGTGTGGGCCGTATCGGCCACCTCAAAAGAGGTCAAACCCACCGTGTGGATGTCGACCTATCCGATACCGTTTGAAAGTAAAGAATTGAAACTGCGTTAATCGAACGCCAGCGAGGTGTAGCGGCGCAGGTAGAACTGGTCTATGGTGCCGGTGCCCTTGCGGGTTACGAGGAATCGTACGATTTCTGCGACCTCTTCCGGCTGCAGCAGTTCTTCGGCCTTGATGTCGGGCCGCATCTTGCGGACCATGTCGGTGGCCACGCCGCCGGGCGAAATCAGATGCACGCGGATGCCGAACGGCTGAACCTCCTTGGCCAGTACCTTGGTAAATCCGGTTAGGGCGTGCTTGCTGGAAGAATAAACCGACTGGTTGATATATCCCTTGAACCCCACCACAGAAGCTATGTTTATGATGATGGGCTTGGACGACTGTTTCAGATAGGGCAGGGCCTCGCGGCAGATGAAGAACGGCGCCTTGGCATTGACGGCGAAGATGGCGTCCCACTGCGCGGGCGACACCTCGGCAAAACTGCCCAGCTGTGCCAGGCCGGCGCAATTGACCAGCAGGTCCAGCCCGCCGAACTCGGCCACCGTTTCGGAAACGATAAGCGGATAGGACTCCACCGAAGAAAGATCGGCCACTACTGGCTTTACGCGGACGGCAAATTCGGAGGCAATCTCCTCCGCAATCCGCTTCAGATCATCTTCAGAGCGCGCTACCAGCGCCAGGTTGTAGCCGACATCGGCCAGTTCGCGGGCAATCGCAAGACCGATGCCGCGGGAGGCGCCGGTCACCAGCGCCGTCATCTTGGAAGCATCTGCCATAAACCTAGCCCTCCAATATCTGGCCGGCGGCGTTCTTGGTGTCGACCTTCTCTATGATGCGCTCCAGGATGCCGTCCTCAGAAAAGATGAAGGTGCGCCGCAGCGTGCCCATGGTGCTCTTGCCGTACATCTTTTTTTCTCCCCACGCCCCGAAATCCTGCAGCATCTGAAGCGATGTGTCGGCCAGCAGGCGGAACGGCAGAGAGTATTTTGCGCGGAAGCCGGTGTGGCTCTTGGCGCTGTCCTTGCTCACGCCTACCACATTGTAGCCGGCAGCGGTCAGCTCGGCATAATTGTCGCGGAAACTGCAGGCCTCTGCGGTGCAGCCGGACGTATTGTCCTTAGGGTAGAAATAGATAATGGTCTTGCGCCCCTTGCCAATGAAGTCGGCGCTGCTTACCATATTCCCGTCCTGGTCCATGACCTCGAAGGCGGGCATTTTGTCTCCGATTTTAAGCATAATGGAATATTTAGTTTGAATCAAAGGTAATCCATTTTGAAGGTTATTGCAAAAGAGGTATATTTGGAATATGAAAAACCACTAACGCTTATGACTAATATTTCAAGACGCAAATTCATCCAGGTCGGCGCGGTAAGTGCTGCCGGCGCCATTGCGGCCACCAGCGGCCTGAGTGCAATGGAAGCAATGGACCCCAGAAAGAAGAAAACAGTGAACCAGCCCGCTCCCAAGCCCGAGAAGGTGCGCATGGCTGCCATCGGCATCGCCAACCGCGGCCGGCAGATCATCCAGGAGTTCGACAATACCGGACTGTGCGAGTTCGTGGCCCTTTGCGATGTCGATCCAAAGAGTGTGGAGAGCCAGCAGACCATAGCTGAGCATCCTGGCGCCAAGGTATTCACCGACTTCCGCAAGCTGTTCGACGAATATGGTAAGGAGTTCGACGCCGTGTGCATCGCAATTCCTGACTTCTCGCACTTCCCCGTAACCATGCTGGCCCTCAACCAAGGTAAACATGTCTATGTAGAGAAGCCGATGGCCCGCACTTTCTACGAGTGTCAGCTGATGATGGACAGTGCCCGCCGTCATCCCAACCTGGTGACGCAGGTCGGCAACCAGGGCCATTCAGATGCCAATTACTGGCAGTTCAAGACATGGGTGGAGGCCGGCATCATCAAGGATGTATACCGCATCGATGCCTTCTTCAACGCCTGGCGCCGCTGGTATCCGTACGACCCCAACATAGACCACTATCCCGAGGCAATGCCCGTTCCCGACGGCATGGACTGGAATGTATGGAACACCACCGCACAGTTCCACGACTACAACGACAGGTACCATCCCGGCAACTGGCGCGGCTGGTATGACTTTGGACTGGGTGCCCTCGGCGACTGGGGAGCGCATATCATAGACACCTGCCACGAGTTCCTGCAGCTGGGTCTCCCGTACGAGATAGATCCGCTCAAGATCACCGACTACAACGATTATTTCTTCCCCAAGGAGACCACCCTCCGCTTCAAGTTCGCCTCCCGCGGCGACATGCCGCCGGTAGACCTTACCTGGTACGACGGCGAGAAGAACTTCCCGCCGCTGCCTGAGGGCTACGGCAAGCGCGATGTAAACCAGGACGATGTGCCGGCATCGGGTCAGAACGTGCCCGGCCAGGATTCATCGCTCAGCCCCGGCAAGGTCATCTACAGCAAGAATCTCACCTTCCGCGGAGGTACCCACGGCGCCACCCTGAACATCATACCACCAGAAGTTGCAAAGGAGATGGAAGGCAAACTGCCCGAGGTTCCGCCGGCTCCGTCCAACCACTACGCCAACTTCCTGAACGCCTGCATGGGCAAGGAAAAGACCCACAGCCCGTTCGAGATATTCGGCCCCATGTGCCAGACCTTCTGCCTGGGTATCATCGCCATCCGCACCCAGCGAAAGATTACGTTCGACCGTGTAACCAACACCATCTTCAACGATCCTTTCGCAAACAGCCTGCTCACCGACCGTCCGCCTCGCAAGGGTTGGGAAGAGTACTATAAAATGTAAGGCATCATGAAAAGACTGATACTGATTATCGCCGTTTTGGCGATGACAGCCCCTTCTTGCTGCCGGAAAGCCAAAACCGATGTGGTTGCCGATGCCCTGGCCATCGAAACCGCGGCCGACAATACCCTCTCGGCTGCCGAAGAGGCCGCCGGGTGGCAGCTGCTGTTCGACGGCAAAACTACCGACGGCTGGCAAAGCGCCAAGCCCGTCAATATGGGCAAGTTCCCCGAAGGTGGATGGGGCATCACCGACGATGGTCTGCTGTATGTATTCGCCGGTGACGGCGCAGAAAGTGCCAACGGCGGCGACATCATCACCACCCGCAAATACCGCAACTTCATTCTCAAGGTCGATTTCAAGATGACCGAGGGTGCCAACAGCGGCATCAAGTACTTTGTGGACCCGTTCCTGAACACCGGTGCCGGCAGCGCCATCGGATGTGAGTTCCAGATCCTGGACGATGACAACCATCCCGACGCCAAACTTGGCGTGAACGGCAATCGCACCCTGGCATCTTTGTATGATCTGATTCCTTCCAAGCACGCACCTCTGGATGAGAGTGCCAAGTACGGCTGGAACACCGCGATGGTTGTGGTTAACGGCAACCACGTAGAGCACTGGCTGAATGGAGAAAAGGTTGTGGAATACGAGCGTAACAACCAGATGTGGGATGCATTTGTAGACTACAGCAAATACCGCGACTGGCCCGACTTCGGCAACTACGAAGAGGGCTACATCCTGCTTCAGGACCACGGCCATCAGGTATTCTTCAAGAACATCAAGATTAAAGAACTTTAACAAATGAAGCGCGCTGTTTCTGTGGCGGCAAATTGCGGGCTGAAGTTATTGGTGGCTTCAGTCTGCTTTTTGATGGTGGCCGGCTGTTCTCCTAAGGAAGACGGGCAGATAAAAGTCACCGGGGTTGCGGTGGATCCCCCGTCCGTAACCATAACGGAGGGAGAGATGCTCCCGCTCAAGGTCAATGTCACCCCCCAGGATGCCCACTGGCTCTATGCAGAGTGGTCATCTACAGATGAAACGGTGGCGCTGATAAACAAGGCTGGAACCCTTAAGGCCATAAAGGAGGGTTCTGTCACCATTACGGCCACTGTAGACGGAGTGCAGGGCACCTGCAGCGTCACCGTGGTCAAAAACCAGACTCCGGTGAGCGGAATCAGCCTCAGCGCCGAATCGCTGACCATAGGCAAAGGAGCCACAGAGACGCTCACGGCCACCATTGAGCCGGCCGAAGCCGCCAACAAGAACGTGATCTGGAGCAGCTCAGACTCTAAGATTGCAACAGTTGACGGCGGAGTGGTTACCGGCGTGGGTGGCGGCGAGTGCGACATTGTGGCCAGGACAGAAGACGGCGGTTTTGAGGCGGTTTGCCACGTCAAGGTGAGCTCGATTCCCGTGGAGGCGCTGGCATTCTCCAACGGCAGCAGTTTCACTCTGCTGGCCGATGCGGGCGAGACATATACCCTGATTGTGACCTACACCCCCGCCAACACCTCCGACCGCGACTTGGAGTGGAGTTCTTCTGACGCAAGCCTGGCAACGGTAGAAGTTACTGAAGAGGGGCAGGCCATTGTGACTTTCGCCTCCGGCAACACAGGGCCTGTCACCATCACGGCCGGGGCCGGAAACCCTCAGCGCACAGCCTCGCAGCAGTTCTTCGTGCAGGGTGCAGGGCCTCTGGTGAATATGCCCGAGGGAAAATTCTATGCCGGCCGCAAGGCAATCTGGAGCATCAATACAACAGCCTACGGCGAGGCTACCAACGTTAAGTGGGAGGCGTCCGGCAAGAGTCTGACCGGCACGGAAGCATCGTTTGCTCCGATTGAAGGCGGTGAAAACTCGGTTGTCGTTTCTGCCGATTACGCCGGGACGCCAATCCGTTTTGAGGTGAATTATGAAGCCGAGGAGTGGCTGATAAACGAAGCCCTGGACGGGGCCAACCCCCGCAATACCTATCCGGTGTTCAACAAGGAGTGCACCCGCGCCTATTTCATTACCCGCGGTGCCCGTCGCCTCTATGAGATAGATCTTGAGGAGGGCTCGGTTTCTATGATGTTCAATTTGAACGACGGCAAGAACGACAATGGCGGCGACATTGCTGTCAACCCCGTTTCCGGCGATATCTATTGCTCAAATCAGCAGCACATCTTCTGCATTTCGGCATCTGGCCGGCAAAAGTGGGAGATTCCCGTGCCGACTTGTACCTCCGCATCGTCCATCGCCGGCTGCGGTCCCGCGCTTAGCAACGACTGCAGCGTGGTATTCATCCCCGCTGCCGACAAGCGGCTTATTGCCGTGAATGCAGCCAGCGGCGCGGTACTTGACGAATATCCCGTAGAAACCACCCATATACAGATGGCTGTATATGGCAATAACCAGATTGTGCTGGCCAGCAGCAAGAAAGACGGGGTGGAGGGCATCAGATTCCTCTCTTTCGCCGGTGATAAATTCAGTGAAGTAAAAGTTATGGATTGTCCTTCGGGCGATCTTTCAGACATCACATCTCCCGCTATAAACAGCAGCCAGACAAAGTGCTGGTTCACTTGCAACAGAGGTGTTATGGTAGAGGTTGACTTGAATGCCAAAACCGTTGCCAGTGTAAAGGTTGCCGACGGTTATGTCTGGTCGCCCTGCCTTACAGCAGACCAGAATTGGATGTTCTTTGCATCTCAGGACAAGTCTCTGGTAAACCGCAAGGACCCTTCTGCATTCTCCGCTTCCACCGCGGTTGTCTATACCAACGGTAATGACAGCTTCCTGAACTTTACCCACGTGGCCTGCGATACCGAGGGCAACGTCTACTTCTTTGTGAAGGAAGACGGTGCGGGCAACAATGCATTCTATCGCCTGAATGCCTCGCGCGGCTGGCAGCCGGAGGTAATTTCGTCGATTGAGAAGCAAAACAACGACCCTCAGGCATTCTTTAATTTTGGCGGCGGCTACCTGATTGGCGGCGGCGGCCAGAACGTGCGAAACCGTCTGCTGGTGCGTTGCGTAGATGCCGAACGGGCCAGGAGCTGGTCAGGCGCCGGCGGCGATGTGTGTGCTACTAAAAATGCCAATTTGGTTTATGGAAACTAGCAAGCAATTCAGAAGAACATTCCTGGCAGTTGCTGTTGCGTTTGTGTTGGCATCCGGTACGGCAAAGGCCCAGTTTATCTGGCAGTCGGCAAGCAACGAAGATTTATACTCCCAGATGCTGTCATATCTGCGCACATTCCAGACAGACCTTGTGGGAGAACCCGTCTACTATATGACTCAGGACTTGATGGTGGAGCTGGTGGCGGCCCACAAGACCAATCCGTACATCTGGATGACGCAGGTGCACAACTTCTGCAACAAACTGGAGGCGATGTATCCGCCTTCGCTCAGCCACCCCAAGGTCTCCAAGAACTATGAAGACCGGTATGACAAGCTGCGCCGGGGCATCAGCCGCCTTCGCGACTTTCCCATGCACGAGGTGACGTACGACCGCGAGACGCCGCCTCCGGCAAGCGGACAGGTCGATGCCTTCACCGCCGCCAACAAACAATGGTTGCAGAACAAACGGGAAGAGTTCTTCCGTTTCCTGCGCGGACCCCGCCCGACCGGCAACGAGCTCCAGGTGGCCAAGCTGTACAGCTCCGGCGTTGTGGCACGCACCAAAGATGCCTGCATCGGCATAGATATCTGCTACGGCGAAGGTCTGTATGACGATCTTTATAAAGAAGAACTGGCCGATATGCTGGATGTGCTCTATGTGACACACGCCCACGGCGACCATTATGACCTGGAGCTTTTCAGGATGATGATGGCCAAGGGCAAGCCGGTTGTGGGCCCTTCAACAATGGCCCGTCATTTCACCAATGTTGAGGGCGAGAAGCACTTCTGGAGCGAGAGCCAGCTGGAGCCGCAACTTATTGGAGGTGTGGCTTCTACCCAGGCCTATATGTCGGCGCAGGGAGAAGAGCCGTGCCTGCTGTATCTCATTCAGATTGGCGATTGGCGCGTTGTGCATATAGGCGACAACTCCCACCACGAAAACGAGGAGCTGATATATCCGCTGTTCCCTATGGCCGATGTGGTCTTTGCCCCCGTGTTCCAGGGCGTCGTATACTTGTTTACCAGCACTTTGGCAGCGCCCAACCCGGACAATATTGAGCAGGTATACGTGAATATCCACGAAAACGAGTGGCATCACGAGATCCACGGCCGCATCTCCTACGAATATCTTTATAACCATAACGGTGCTTTGAACAATGGCGGCCGGCCGTATCCTTCGGTTGCGATAGTAGACAACGGAGAGCACATAACTCTTTATAAATAAGCCGGATATGAAACCACTATACTTATTTGCAACTATCCTTCTGGCGACCCTTGCCGCCGCCTGCAACGGAGGCGGTGAGGGAGACGGCAAAAAGACAGACCGTCAGATCTGGGCTCACGAAAAGCCCCTGGTGGCTAGGGTCGAGGTCAGCAGCGGAGGCAGTGTGATAGAGACTTACGAATATACCTACGACGAGCAGGGTAGGATACTGACTCTTGTCAAGACCGATAAACTGGCCAGGGAGGTCGTTCTGGATCTGAACTATTCATATCCCGGTGAAAATGAGATGAAGGTGCAGGGAAAGTTCTTCCCCATAGCCACCAACCGCTATATTGATGTGTCCTACAATCCCACCTCCGGCGCATTGTCCTATAAGGGCAGCTGGAGCGGCGCCTGGAGTTACACCACAAGCGTAAACAAGGACGGCGTTGTCACATCCACCGAATGCCAGTCCGATTTTGCCGCCAAAGAGGGTTATTACACCTCCAAGATGAATTATAGCGAGGTATATACCATTTCCGAAGGCACTGCTACAGAGTCGGTAATAGGAACCGAGATCAGCGCACAAAGCAGCAAGGCCACCAGAACGTCCAATGTGTCTGCCCTGAAAACCACATACACTCCCGGCGGCCAGGACGACCGGCAGAATTTTGCGGCATATCTTATGCCCGACAATTTTCCCGTATGGATTGCCGCCGGATTTCCCGGCAATAAAAAGCTGATCACCGGCATCAGCGCCTCTACCGGCACCATTCCGGCTCCAGAAACCACGGCAATAGAGTATTCTTTCAATGCCGCTGGCGATATCGACACCGCCGTCCGCACTGACTCCAATGCCGGAACACCATATTTGACGCGCACGTATAAGTTTATATATCAGTAGTATCTATGAAGTGTCTACTACAACTGATTGCATCTGCAGCCCTGCTTTCGGCTCTGGCCTGCTGCCACAAGGCGCCAGCGGTGACCGAATACTGGGGCGGCGTGGGCGAAAAGCAGATGCCCGACGAAGAGCCTGTCTCGCCATCGGTGCCCGATTCCAATCCCGATGCGGTGGCCTATGCCGATTTGCACGATCCGGTGCATAACGCAGGGCAATTCTTCATTCCGGAAGACAACCTTCAGCCGGAGGTTTTCTGGTATATGAAGTATACCGACTATGCCCACAAGGAGATTCCCAACAGCGACGGCGGTCCCGACACCGGACTTCAGAACTTTTTGCTGATGCAGTCCATTGCCGGCCTGGTGAACCGGGCCTGTGCGCAGGGCAAGACCAATGTTGGCGTGTGGATAGAACAGGGCGGCACCGGTTATGATATGGAGCGTGTGGATTTCGGCCATCAGATAAGCAGTCATCAGAGTGCCGTGGATCTGGCCACCAAAACATATGGCAAGATTGACGGCCACGATGTCACCGTGCGCGACCTTTTTGAAGGTTATGTCCTTACCGACCTGATGAATAATCCCGAAAGCGGCATTGCCGCCGCAGTGGCCAGCCACGTCTACAATTCCATAATTGTGGATGTTCGCGACGAGGCGTTCTTCATCCGCAACGGCTACACCAAAAAGTGCGACTGCACTCGGATGACCACGGCCCAGGCGTGGGAACAGTTCAAGGACAAGTGCAACAATGAGGCTCTGGTTATGATGCCGGTGACCACTGGCGAGATGCGCGAATATGTGATTCAGCACGGCCTGTTCCTGTTCAATCTGAATAAGAAGTACAGCACATCTTCCGGTGGCCAGAACCTTGCGCTGCTGGAAGAAATACTGGAATGGCTCAAGCCCCACAGCCAGGTCATAGGCTGGGAGCAAGGTGTCGGCGAGCACATCTTCGTGGAGCCTGTTTCCAGGCACGGCCATATGATGCTGGCATCTGACTGGACCTACAATATGGGGGCGATGTCGCGTCACTACAGCGACCGCCAGAGCAACACCATGGTCAAAAGCATCAATCCTCGCACTATTGACTATGACAAAAAAGCCAACTATCTGGGCTTTTTCCTTACCGACGGCGACAACTACCAGTGGATTATAACAGACAGTTTTGTGAGCGATTATTATTCGCTGCTTTCTGCCAAAAACGTCAATCTGGCTTTTGAAATGGGATGCCAGTCGCTTACCCAGATAGCCCCGACCCGGTTCAGCTATCTGATAGAACGTCAGCCGTCGCCGGGATGCACCATTATGGAGACTTTCGGCGGCGGATATTATTACATCGATGAGTTCTGCACCAAGGGCCTTTCGGCCACCGACCGCGAGGCCGGGCTCAAGCTGGTGGCAGAGCGCACCGCCGCCCATATGCGCCAGCACGGCATCAAGATTCTGCACGTGATGGCAGGCGACTTTACTTCTGCCAATGCCCGACAGATGCTGCAGGCGTTTGTGGATGCCAACGACCAGTTGGAGGGCATCACTGCCGTGAAACGTGACCCTTATGACGGGGATCACGGCAAAGTATACTGGTTCACCAACAAGAAAGGCTACGACATCCCCTGCGTGACCGCCAGCTATAAGATGTGGGCAGGCTTCAACACGCCGGAATCAATGGCCAGAACCATCCAGAAAGAGAACCAGACAAGCCAGTCTTTCAACACGGTTGTAGTGCACGCCTGGAGCACCTGGGGCGGCCTAAGGGCCTCCGATGCTGTGCAGCAGTGCGTCACAAACCTCCCCGAGAATTTTGTGTGCGTCTCTATGCAGGAGCTCATTTGGCGCCTGCGCTATCAGGAGCGCAAAGAACAGACTCTGGAATATCTCAAATCCATCAAGTAAGTGCCGCCTATGAAAAAACATCTTTCATTTTTTATCGCCCTGGCGCTTCTGGTGTTTACCGCCTCGTGTGTCAGGGAGTCGCAGCGTGGCTATTGGGACGACAGCAGTGTCGGCTCTTCTACCGTAAGCGGCACTGTGACAGACTCTTTTGGCGCTTTGCTGGAGGATGTCGAGATATACTTCAGGGGAACAAATATGGAGCGGGAGTTGCGCTATGTGACCTTCTCTGACTGGGACGGCACATTCCGCATAGAGAATATCCCTTCCAACGCCCGCTATGTCACCTTTTCGCTGCCAGGGTATGCTACCGTGGCTTATACGATTGACCCCGGCCGTTTTGCCGGCGGAGAGGAGATTGTGCTCAATCCCGTACTGGAATATTCCAATGCCGTGATCCGCGGCCAGGTGCTTGGTGCGGTGGACAGCCAGCCGCTTAGTGGCGTCAGGGTGGACTGCGGCCTTCAGGTGGCCACTACCGATGCCGCCGGTTGGTTCGAGATAACCTCGCTGCCGCTTAAAGACTACACTCTTACCTATACCATAGCCGATGGCTCTGCCTACAAGCGAGAGATTGCTATGAGCGACTTTGTGGACAGTGTGGCAGAAATGCCCGTTGTGCGGCTGGGCGGCGGTGAAGTTCTTCCGGGAATGAAGTGGCAGGAATTGGCCGATGCACCGCTCTGGTTTGCCAATAACTACCACGGCTCCACAGGCTTTAGCGGCATCAACGACTGGTCGGTGGGCTATATGTCGGCCTTCAGCTGGTATGGAGATTTCCGCTATGAGGCGGAGGGGTGCGCGCTGGTCAATGTCTATGAAGGCTACGACAATCCTGATCCCGATGAGTTCATCTGCTATACCTACGGCCGCAAGAAGATAGAAGAAGGGAACAAGATATTCAATGTGAATATGCGTACCCATTACGCCACTGCCTCCAACCCGGCTGTTTTCGGCGTCAAGGTGCTCAATCTCACCGACGGGGCTACTGCGGCCGAAGACATTGCCCGCTATACCTATGCCAGCAGCGACTATTCGTCATTTGCCTTTGACCTGAGCCGATATGTGGGCAAGGAGGTGGTCATCGCCCTCGGTATCTACTGGACGGAGTATGATTTCCACCAGGTGTCCCGCCGGTTCTGTTTTGCACCTACGGCTGTAAGGGGCGACGATGCACTTCCCGGAACCCCGGTTTCGGGCGCTGAGTGGCGCGGCTTCACTCGCGAGAACCTGACCTCTATGATGACCAATGCAGGCACTGTGTTTTCCGGCAGCAATTTTACGCTGAACTCCACCGATGGCGACCACGGCGCACGCAGGGTCCACAATCCCGGCGGCGAGCAGGGCTTCAGCCTGTGGGCCGGCACCAACCATCTGACCAACAGCTGGGCGCTGCAGTATATCAGCAGGGAGGTTGAGCCTGTCAACGAGCAGGGCTACACCCTCAAGACCCGCAGCGGAGCCGACAGTGACTATTACACGCCCGAATCGTATATCTACAGCCGGTTCAATATCTCCGATGGCAACGATATGCTGCACCTCTATGTCAGGACTTTCTCCAGCGCCAACCCCACGGTGTTCAAAGTCACCGCGGTACCGCTTCAAACCTGCAAGGCTGCGGCGCTAACACCCATTAGTAACACCGCTGCCACCGCAGTTTCCGCACCCGGCGGCTGTTGGAGTTTTGTCCACGAAAAAGGCAACGGTAATCCGGCCGAATATGCCGAGTTTGTATATGATCTCTCCGAATACAACGGTCAGGACATTGTCCTGGCAATAGGTGTCCACAAGGGCAACACCCGCAGCGGAGAGCAAAAGTTGTGTATCTGCAAAATTGAAATGGATTAGTTATGAAAAGATTTATCCATATCATATTGGCCGTATTGCTGCTGACCGAGGGCGGCGCGGCGTTTGCTCAGGCACAGATCACCGTAAAGGGTAGGGTAACCGATTCCCAGGGCGACCCTGTAGTGGGTGCGGGAGTGGTGGACAAGGCTTCCGGAAACGGCGCCGTGACCGACCTTGACGGTCAGTATACAATCAAGGTTCCTTCCAATGCTTCCCTGGAATTTTCCTGCGTGGGAATGGCCACGAAAGTGGTCCCGGTTGAAGGGCGGTCTGTAATAGACATAGCGCTTAGTTCCGACAGCAACTTTCTTGAGACTTCGGTTGTGGTGGGCTACGGTGCCCAGAAGAAAGGCTCCATCACAGGCGCCGTGGTGGCTGTGGGCGGCGAGGAGATGATCCGAACCAAGACGGAGAATCCGCAGAATATGCTCACCGGCCGCGTTTCGGGTGTCCGTGTATGGCAAAAGACGGCCGAGCCTGGCCAGTATTCGGCTTCTATGGATATCCGCGGTATGGGCGCTCCGCTGGTGGTTATAGACGGCGTGCCGCGCGATATGAGCGATTTCCAGCGCCTGTCGCCTTCCGACATAGAGAATGTATCCGTTTTGAAAGATGCCGCGGCGGCCATCTATGGTCTGCGGGGTGGTAACGGCGTGATTTTGGTCACCACCAAGGCCGGCAAGGCGGGGGAGACCAAGGTCAACTATAACGGCAATTACACCATCCAGACTCCCGCCACTCTGCCGCGCCAGATGGACGCGCTTACTTCTATGATGCTGGTCAATGAGCGCTCCCGAGGCGGTATAGAGGGCGGCTCTCCGGAATTTACCGACGACATTCTGGAGCTTTACCGCAACGGCACCCGTGTCGGGACCGACTGGAACAGCCTGATAATCCAAAATATGGCCCCGCAGAGCAGCCACGACCTCAGTATCAGCGGTGGTACCGACAAGATGCAGTTCTACTTTGGTATGGGTTACTTCTACCAGGAGGGTTTCTGGAAGAGCGGCGACACCAACTACAATAAATACAACTTGCGCAGCAACATCACAGCCGAAATAGCCCGCGGCCTCAAGTTCGGGGCCAATATCTCGGGCTATATAGAGGATCTGCACAACCCGCTGGATGACCCGGAACTCATTATCCGCTACTGGTGGAAGCAGAGCACCATTTGGCAGGCATATGCCGATCCCGAGCAGACAATGCTCAACTATAAGGATCTTGAGCTTGACTGGAACAGCGTGGCTCGCATATACAGTGACATCTCCGGCCACCGGACCACCAACCGCAAGAACATAAACGCCAACCTGTCGCTAAGTTACGACTTTGGCACCCTTACCGATGTCCTTAAGGGCCTGTCCGCCAAAGGAATGTTCAGCTACGACTATCGCGTGTCCGAAAACGAGACATATCGCAAAGAATATTACCAGTATGCCTGGAACGAACTCACCGGAGAGTACGACCAGAAGATTTATGCGGCATCTTCTCCCAGCCAGCTGACCCGTCATGACACTCACAACCGGGCCTGGGTGGCGCAGGCGCTGCTGCTCTACGACCGCGCTTTTGACAAACACCACCTTGGGGCGACCCTGGGGTGGGAGGTTCAGAAAAAGTTTGGCAACGGCTTCCGCGCCTTCGGCGACCTTGCCTTTTCGTCGCCGTATTTCACCGCCCTCACGGTAGAGGGACACCAGGTGAGCCAGGGCGACCTATACGAATATGCCTACAATTCGGCCATAGGCCGTCTGAACTATAACTACGACGAGCGTTATTTGCTGGAAGCTCAGTTCCGCTGCGACGGATCGTCCCGCTTCTATGAGGGCCATCGCTGGGGATTCTTCCCCAGTGTGTCGGCAGGATGGCGCATCAGCCGCGAGCCGTGGTTCAAAGACAGCGCGCTGGGCTTCATCAACCAGTTTAAACTGCGCACCAGCTACGGTATCCTGGGCACCGACGGCAGCGACTACGAGTGGGCCACCGGCTATACATATCCGGCTTCCAGACTTACCGACAGTGGCTTCTACAATGTCAACGCTCCGGTATACTATCTGGGCAGCTGGGTTATGAGGGCCGACCCCAAGGCGCTCCCCAACGAACTGATAACCTGGTATACCAACCGCACTTTTGACGTCGGAGTGGATTTTGAGGCGTGGAACGGTTTGCTGGGCATTACCTTTGACTGGTTCTACCGCCACCGCAGCGGCCTGATGGCGCGCAACGCCTCTGAATTCCCCACTATCGTGGGCGCCACCCCGCCGCTGGAGAACATAAACGACGACTGCCATTTCGGCTTTGAGACAGAACTGAGCCACGCCCGTACGGTGGGCGATTTCCACTACCGTGTCAAGGCGATGATGTCTATAACCCGCAACAAGTATCTTTCTTACGCCCAGAGCACCAAATACGGCAACTCCTACGACGAGTGGCGCAACAACTCTATGAACAACCGCTATCAGGGCATCAAGTTCGGCTATGAAGTGGTTGGCCGCTACCAGGACTGGGAGGATATCTGGACCTACGACTTGAATAAGGGCAACGGCGTCAAGCCGGGCGATTTCAAGTATCTCGACTGGAATGGCGACGGCCAGTTCAACGGCCAGGACGCCCATCCTTTCACATACTCCGGTTCTCCCTGGCTCAACTATTCCCTTTCTATAGAGGGCGACTGGAAGCGGCTGGACTTCAGCGTTCTTATGCAGGGCGCCGCCCTGGGCAGCGTCAAGTTCGGTGAGCCGCAGCTGAGCATATGGGGCCAGCACGGAGGCGGTATGCTGGAGCAGTTTGCCGACCGCTGGCATCCGTCAGAGGAGACCAACGACACCTACGACCAGACTATTACCTGGATTCCGGGCACCTATGCCTACGGCGGCAATTCGGCCGACGAGAACAGCGACTTCAACGTGCAGCCCATTGACTATCTGCGCGTGAAGGCGGTTGAGGTGGGATACACCCTGCCGATGCCGTCTGCACTAAAGAACCTGGGCCTAAGGCTTTACGCTGCGGCCTACAATCCTTTCACCTTCACTGGGGTGAAATACATCGATCCGGAGCATCCCGCCGACAATTACGGCCGTCTGTATCCGCTGAATAAATCTTATACCTTTGGTTTGACCCTATCATTCTAAGCCCGTTTATGAAAAAGATATTTACATACATACTCTTTGCAACATTGCTGATGGCGGGCTGTGTCAACCTGGACATCCCGCCCAAGAACATAGTCTCCGACGACGACCTTATGGGCAGCCAGAGCGGTCTGCAGGTCTATCTGGCGCGTCTCTACTCCCAGATGCCGTGGGAAGATTTCAAATATATCGCCCAGAGGGGCTTTGACGGCAATTCGTGGCTGGGCTGCTTGGGCGTGGAAGGTACCGGCGAAGCAGTGACCCGCGACAATATCTGCACATCCTTCACAGGCGAGAGCGCTTCGCTGTGGGGGAGGGCCTACACGCTGATTCACGACGCTAACCATTTGATTGAGACTCTTCCGAAATACAAGGACAACTATCCCGAGGCAACCTTCAACGAATTCCTGGGGCAGGGCTATTTTGTGCGGGCGTATACCTACACCCAGATGGCCCGTCGCTTTGGCGGCGTCCCCATCGTGAAGAATGAGATAAAGTATCCCTTCGAAGGTGAAATAGAGAAGCCCCGTTCCAGCGAGCGGGATACCTGGGATGCCATTCTCGAGGACTGGGACCTGGCGGTTGAACATCTGCAGGCAGTCTCCACTTTTGCCGGAACTCCCAACCGCTTCGCCGCTTTGGCTTTCAAGGCAGAGGCGATGCTGTATGCCGGCAGCGTGGCAAAATACAACGAGAACGTTGCTGGACGCCTCACTGGCCTTGGCGAAAAGACCAAGATCCGCGTGATAGGTTTTGCCGAGGATGAGTGGTTTGAATGCTCCAACAAATACTTCTCCGAGGCCTACAAGGCAGCTCGCGAGGTTATGGAGTCGGGCAATTATTCGCTATACCGAAAAAGTTGGGCGGCAGGCGACCCAGAAGCCCAGTACAGGAATATGAACGATATGTGGCGGGATTTGACTTCGCCCGAGAATATTCTTGTCCGCGAGTACGAATATCCCATTCTTTCCCACGGTCTTGATGCCTATTCTTCGCCCTGGATATATCGTATGCCGCTTTCTGCCGGCACCTGTCCCACAGAGGACCTGCTGGAGCTTTACGACGGTTTTGACCGCTACGCCGACGGTACTATCCGCGTGACCGACGGTGCCGACCACACCCTTGGAACCTATCTGCTCTACGAGCATCCGATGGACTTTTTCAAGAATGTGGAACCGCGCCTGAGGGCCTACGTCATCTTCCCCGGGGATGTCTTCAAGAAAGACAGCATAGAGGTTCGCACCGGTATCTACACCGGTCCGCTGCCCATCGCCCCGCTTCGCGACAGCTATGACTTTTCGCAGCGAGGCCGCTTCTATCAGCATATGAAGCAGTATACCGAAGAGTCGGGTCAAACGCTGTATTTGAGTCCCAATGTGGACACCGGCCCCGTAACTTATACCGATGTAAATACCGGCAAGGTGGTTACTTGCTGGGCGGCAGGCGCCAACGGGCCGTTCTTCTCCAACGCCGAGGCCACTATGACCGGCCTTTATCTGCGCAAGTATCTTGATCCCGACCGTCCTCTGGAGGAGATAGGCGAGGGCAAGAGCGACCAGCCGTTTATTCTGATGCGCTATGCCGAGGTGCTGCTGGCTGCGGCCGAGGCGGGTGTGGAGTTGGCCATTGCCGGAGTGCAGTCTCCCACGGGCGACGATATGCTGCAGGTGGCCACCGATGCTATCCGCGACATCCAGAACCGCGCCGGCGCTGTGGAAATCACTGCCAAGCTTACGGCCACAAACAATAGCCGTGACATCGTGCGCAAAGAGCGCCGCAAAGAGCTTGCCTTCGAGCAGAAGAGCAAGTGGGACATCCGCCGCTGGAGGGTAATTGACGAAGCCAATCGCGACGGTTTCTGGGGTGAGCAGAGGGATCATTCCCGCTGGAGTGACGGCAGCAGCTTCGCCTTCAAAGGGCTTTATCCCTTCTATTCCACACAGGCGGGCAAGTGGTTCTTCGACATCTGTTTCGAGAACCGCAAGACCTTCAGTTATTCGCCGGTAAGCTATTATTTCGCCATCCCCGGCGGAGAGGTGACAAAGAGTGAATTCATAGACCAGCAACCCAACCGATAGATGAAACGTTTATTCATATACATATTTGCGGCCGTGCTTATGGTTTCCTGCTCGGTGTTCGAGATAGACAACTACGAGCAGCCTCAGGAGACAATCCGCGGCAACATCGTGGACGCCTATACTGGAGAATTAATCCAGACCGAGCAGAACGGCCGCGGCATCCGCGTGCGGCTCACCGAGCTCAGTTACGGCCCCAATGTGACCCACAATCCCGATTTCTACGCCCGCGACAACGGCACTTATCAGAACACCAAGCTGTTCAAAGGTTTCTATAACGTCCGCATAGACGGGCCTTTCGTGCCCATCGTGCGAGAGACTCCGGAAGGGGATACCATTTTCAACGGCACGGTGGACTGCCGCATAGAGGGCATCACGCAGGTACACTTCCGCGTGCAGCCGTTCCTGCGGGTAGAGATAGTAGGGGAGCCCGAGGTCTCCGGCGGCAAGATCACCGCGCAGGTGCGCGTTACCCGCGGTACCTCCGAACAGGAGTTCCGCGAGGCAATTGAGCCTATGGGCAATTATAAGGCGGAATATCTGAACGTTACCGACGTCCGGCTATATGTCGGCTATTCGGCAACCTGCAATGGCGACAATAAGTATGAGGCCTGGAGCAATGCCTTGGAATATGAAGGGTCGGCGTTCGAGCCCTATCTTGGGCAGGTTCTCACCATATCGTCCCGCGGCACCATCAAGCCCAACCGCAAGGTCTTCATCCGCGCCGCCGCCCGCATCAACTACGCCACCCCCGTCGGCGGCGAGCGCCGCTATAACTTCTCCGAAGTCCGCGAGGTGAATATTCCGTAATACTGGGGCGCTGCCCCAAACCCCGCCGCTTCGCGCTGGGGTCCGAAACAGCTGGAGCGCAAATGGCTTACCTCAGCAGATAACCGTGGCGGATCAGGTCTTCCCGCTCTTTAATCTGGATGGTGTGGCCGCCGCTGAGCAGAAACAGTTGGTCGGTAGACTCCATCACCGATTCATACAGGTGGTCGGAGATGATTATGCCCTTGGCGGCCTTCTGCTCATCGATGAGGCGTTGCATCTTCTCTACATATTTCGGGGCGATGTTTGAGAAAGGTTCGTCCAGGATGCAGAATTCGGCCTTGGCCTTGAGGATGAGGTATGTCTCGGCAATTCGGATGCCGCCTCCGGAGAGTTCGTATATCGGACGGTCCCGGTAAGAATAGAACTTGGTGTCGAAGCCTATCAGACCCTCGTAGTCAACACCGTACAGGTCGAACGCCTCGCCGAGGGTCATACTTTGTGGGATGAATACCTGCTGCGGCAGATACTTGATCCTTTCCCCTATGTGCCCATAGTCGGTCTCCCTCTCTTCGTTGAACCGGATGAAGATGTTTTGCGGCTTGATCCCGCCCATAATGCACTTGAAAAGGCACGATTTCCCACACCCGTTACGCCCCAGCACGCCAGTCACGCAACCTGTGCGGGCGGTGATGTATGCGCCGCCGAGGACCTGCTTGGCCCCGAAACTAAGGGTGACGCTGTCTACCAGGAGTGTGTTCTCAGATTGCATTGCCTATAGCGCAGGATATAATCATTAAAATGATGAAGGCTGCAAGGTCCACCGCGTATGGGATAGCATAGTACTCAATTCTGCTTATGCCGAGATTGAGCCAGAAGTACATATCCTGCTGCCTGGCCATGGAATTGAGCAAAATGAAGATGAGAGGGATGCTTATCAGCTTGATTATGATGCCTACGGGCAGGAGCGGCCTGCTGGCGATAACCATTACGGCTGCAGACAAAGTCACAATGGCCGACACCAGATATACCGATCCGCCATACTTTGCCGACAATCTGATTTTCTCGAAAAGGGTCATCTGTATACTACTCGACAGTGCTCCCGATGGAGCAAAAATCCCGCCATTGGGCGCAAAATCGGCCCAAAATGCTACCAATGGACGTATTTTTACGCCATTGGGGGCGGTCACGGCAGGGATGGAAAGTTACTCCTTCTTCAGAACCTTTTCGATAAACGCGTCCAATTCATGACCGTGAAGGCCGTTGGCCAAGATAGTGCCGTCGGGACCGAAGAGTATCGTGTGAGGGATTCCGGTTATGCCATACATCTTATTGACGTGTGACATATCACCGTTGAGTATCAGCGGCCAGTCGATGCCCAGCTCCTTGGCGGCTTTAAGCGATGCCTCGGGCTTATCATTAACAGCGATTCCAAGAATATCGAAGCGATCTCCCCGATATTTCTCATAGATGTTTTTAAGCTCGGGGACGCTTGCCCTGCATGGGCCGCACCACGAAGCCCAGAAATCAGCCAGAATATACTTGCCGTGACCGACATAGTCCGAGAGCCTTACAGTTGAAGTCTCGGGATGATCCTGGTCTTGGATAACTTCAAAGTCGATGAACTTGGAGCCTGCGGCCGTTGCCGCCCGCCTTTCGATAGCATTAATCGTGATCGTGGCAGAAGAACTCTTCTTAATCCTGTCAGTGAGCATACCAGCGGCTTCGCGTAGCAAATCGAAGTCCTCGCATATATCATTCAAATCAGAAAGCACCTCTAACCCAACGATATTGTCACGATTAGCCCGTATAGTTTTAATCATTATTGGCGTGGCGTACAGTTTGTATTCCTCTTGAAGAGCCATAATCTCCTGCTGCACATCTTCCCCTGCTTCGTGGCGAGATTGGAGAGATGCAGCCTTCTCATTCATCTCATCTGGAATGGCCTCTACCCACTTGATATAATCCATATACCTGGACTGAACGCCTTTCTTTGATGACGAAGTAATGATAGGGGCTCCCAAGTCAACAGTCAGCGTAGTACCGTCGGCGACGAAAGGAATTGAGCGCATGCTCCCGCGAATACTGGAATACTCCGATGTACACGTAGGTATCTCTGCCTCAAACCGCCTGTCCACCACAGGCACCGTCACAGCCCTTCTTGCCACGCTGTCGGGTGTAATTTCCACCCAGGTCATAATTATGACATTCTCTATAGTGTCGCCCTCCGGCACCGTGCCGGATATCTTGGTGACGCTACTTGGCTTTTGCTCACACGCCGCCAGCAGGGCCACCATCATGAAACAGAATAATATTTTCTTCATATTCACTCTGAGTTAGTAAAACAATATGCCATCTTGGGCCATCTGGGCGCGGCGGTTCTGGACGGCGTTCATCTTGCCAAAGTTCCACTTGATGCCGAACATCACGTAGCGGCCCAGGATCAGCCGGTAGCTGTCCTGCATATAGTCGTCGGCATCTATGTGGCTCAGGTTGCGCATCTGGCCCAGTATGTCGTGCGCGGCGATGCTCAGGGTAAAGGTGCCGATGTCCTTGGCAATGGACTGGTCCCAGTGCCATTCCGGACGGCCGTACCCTTCGGCATAGCCGGTGAAGAAGTTGTAATTCAGCTCGGTCCAGATGCGGAATTTGTGCGGGGTGGTGTAGCTGCCCGACATACCAATGCGATTCTCTGTGGTGATGACGTCCTTGCTGCCCGGAGTGGAGAAATGGGCATAGTTGAAACCGTTGGTAAAGCCCACCGTCATAGACCACGGGTGTTTGTTGTACTTGATGTGGATGCGCTCGTTGGTGTAATAGTTGTCGGTGTTGTTCTCTTCGAAGCCACTTGCACCGCTGTAGAACCTGCTCCCGCTTTCATCACCCCAGAACTGCTCCATAAATGCCGAATAGTCGGTCCGCTCCGCCTCCAACGGCTCTATAGGCCGGGATGCCCTGTAGCTCAGCGAATTGCTGTAGCTGCCGCGAAGGTTCAGCTCCATAGTCAGGGTTCGCTCTTTGTTTATGGGAGCGTTGTATCCGGCATTGATATTTACATAGCTTTGCGGCCGCTCTGCGTTTACGGGGACATAGTACTGCACACCGTGTGTGTCATACCAGAAGGCGGTAATCATCGGATGCAGCGTCATATTGTACGACAAGGACGCATTCAGCGAAGAGAATTTCTTTGGAAAGCCCTTGCGCAGTGAGAGAGAAGAATATAGAGAGGTGAACGGCCGCAGGTAAATGTTGCCGGCGCTTATCTGGGTCGGATTGGATACATTGAGAGTGGGCATCATCTGATAGCCTGACGGCTGGCCCTGACTGCCGGAGACAAAAAAGTAGATATTTGTAGATTCTTTAAAGTAGCTGATGTGGACTCTTGGTATGACGCTCCATATCCACTCTTCTCCGGTAAGGGCCTCTACCCCCTGGGAACGGGAGAACAGGCGGTTCTGGATGCCCTCCGCAGATGCGCCGAGGCCAAACTGCCATCCGTTGCCGATATACGACCCGGTGGCGCCATAGCTCTGCCTCAGATACCTGCTGTCGGAGAGCGTCGTATAGTAATCGTTGGCGCTGCCGTCGGCATTGAAGGCGTCGCGAAGCGAGTAATCCCATCTGCCGGAAAAAGAGGCTTGGGTCTGCAGCCTGAACTTTTTCCCGAAAGGTTCGGTATAGGAGAGAGACGCTACAACCATATTTGCTTTTCTGAAGCGATTGTAGTGCAGGTCAATGATTTGCGGTGTCGCGCCGGTGATGGTATTGGAATACTCCTGGCTGGTCCCGTTTTCTTTGTCAAAAGAAAGATGGATGTTTCCGGTAATTGAGCGCATCGGATTTCCGCCGATTCCCGAATACCCGCCGCTGCCGTAGGTGCTGATATTCTTGCTTATGCCGTCGTCGCCGGATGTGCGTGCGCTGCTGTTGAGCATCATCGTCTCGCGCGTAGTCCGTGTGTCAGCCTCCGCGTTGTAATGAGATTCTGAACGGTTGAAATTTGCTCCGACGGTATACTTGAAGTTGCCCTTCTCTTTCCTGGCAGATGCACTTGCTCCAATGGAATTGCCCTGCCGGAAACCTTTGTCGGTGGATTCGGAGAGCATATCGCCAGCCTCCTGGAAGGTGGTGCGAAGAGTCTTGGACGCCGATTTGTTACTGGAATAATTATAAGTAGTAGATGCAGCCAGCTCGACATCCTTTACGCGGGTAGTCACAGCGTTCACGCCCAGCTGGGCAGATGTGGTCAGACCGCCGCCACCGCCGAAAGTGAATGTCTGCCCGTCTTCGGTGACGAAGGTCTGTCCGCCGTCGGAAATGTTTGACGCGTTGCCTATCAGCGTGAGCTGATCTTTCGGATTGTAGGTAGAAACCATCGACTTGACGCTGTACAGCAGGCCGCGGTCGTCGCGCAACTCGTTGTCAGAAAAGTCCAGCGTCGCGCCGCCTTTGGCTGCGACATTGCCGAACCATCCATCCTCATATTCCTTCTTGAGCGCCACGTCCACCTCCTTGGTCCGTTTGCCGTCGGCAATGCCGGTGACGCGCTCCTCGTCCGACTTCTTGTCAATCACTCGTATCTTGTCCACTAATGATGCCGGCAGGTTGTTCAGCGCCATCGACTGGTCTTCGAAGAAGAAGGTCTTGCCATTCACGGTGATGCGGCTCACCTCCTCTCCGTTGACGCGCACCTTACCGTTGTCGGATATGTCTATGCCGGGCATCCGGGTCAGCAGGTCCTTGAGCACGGCGTTCTTGTCCTGCAGAAACGCCGCCGCGTGATATTCTATCGTGTCCTGCTTTATCACGATGGGGTTGCCGATGTCGCTTATCATCGCCGCCCGGATGAACTCATCGTCCACCTGCATCTGCACTATGCCCATATCCTCCACTGCGCGGCGGAAATAAATCTGTTTGGAGTACGGTTTGAAGCCCATCATCTCCACGTGGAACTTATACTCCCCGAAAGGCACCTCGCGCAGCGTGGCGGCGCCCAGCGTGTCGGTGAGGGCGAAATGGGTGATTGTTGTGTCCTTCTTTTCGGTGAGATAGACCGACGCGTACGGCAGCGGGTCCTTGCTCAGCGAGTCAATCACCGCCACCTTCACTATGGACATCTGTCCGCCTGCGATGCCGCCGTGAAACACATACACCTGCGCCCTGGCCGATATCGCCGCCGCAGCAAGAAATGCTATGAACAATAATAATTTCCTCATATTCACAAAGTTAATCTTTGAGAATGATCAATATGGTCTTCTTCTCTTTGTTGACGGAAACGGATTCTATCTTCGATTTGTCTATGCGCATCAGGCTGTCTTTCGGAACGACGACTCCGTTGACTGTATATTCCGTGTCGGAGTCATCGCCTCGCACCACTATCACAGCATCGTTAATGGTGTCTTTCCTAGTGTCGTCCTTCAGTCGGAAAATCACCGGGAAGGTGAAGGTAACCTTTACGGGCTTGTCATTATGTTTCCCGGGAGTCCATTTAGGCGAACTTGAAACTACCCGGACAGCCTCCTTGTCCAGGGACGGATCCACGCTGCGAAGCACCTTGACGTCAACTACATTGCCGTCGGCATTAACGGAGAATTGTAGGGTGACACGCCCCTGGATACCATCCTTTTTCGCGGTGTGGGGATAAACCAGATGCTGGTTGACCCAATGTGAGAATGCATTTGGGTCGCCACCCTGGAACCGGGGCTTCTGATCTACCAAAGCGTATGGAATGGCCTCAATGGCCTCCTCTTCTACGGCGATAATTTTGAGTTTAGAGAGTTCACCTTTCTTGATATCGCGATTCTTCGCCCCAAATTGATTTATAAATTTTTTGGAATCATCTTTATTAAGGCTGACAACCGTCGCTGAATCCTTTTTCCTCACAGAAGCCGCCGGCGCAGTTGATTTATCGATACGGATTATTCTTTCAACCGGGATCTCCTTGCCATTTACGATGTATGAGACTACGGAATCTTTGTTGGCAACAATAGAGACGGTGCTGTCCAATTGATTCGCTACGCCAACAATCGTATCAGTTTCGGTAACAGCCTTTATGTCAACTATCCGGCGAGTGTTGCCGGTGGAATCTACTTCCACTGCTGTTACTTTTTTTACCGGTGTTGGGTCGCCATCTTGGGTTTTTCCAGACGAAGGACGGGCGGTGGCGCCGAACATCACCACCAGCAGCGCTGCCAGCGGAAGGGCCGCGCCCAGGCGTAAAGCCGGCTGGCGGGACCGTATCCCCCTGACCATCATTGCGAAGCGCTTCTTGACAGGACCCTGGACAAGCGCCGACGAGAGGTCGGGATAGTAGCCGAACATCTGCTTGAAGATGGTCATCTGGTAGGTCTGTAAATCTACTCCGTCTTCTAAGGTGTCGCGGTCGGCCTCCCATTCCTGCAGCTGCGCGAGCGAGCCAACCGCCAGCCAGTAGAACGGATTGAACCAGTACATCGCCCGCAGCAGCGATAGCAGGAGTTTGTCCACGGTATGCAGATGCCGGGCGTGGCTGCTTTCGTGCGCCAGCACCACCTCGCGTTCGCGCGGCTCCATCCCGTCGCCGATAAACACGGTGCGCCAGAAAGTGAAAGGGGAGGCGACGGCGTCGTTCTCGACAAGCGTATATCCTTTCTTGCGTGTTGCCGTGCCTTGGCGCTGCAGCCTGGCGATCTTGACCAGGTCTCGGCACAGCAGGGCCAGGAATATCAGGGTCACTACGATATATATGGCAATTACCGCCACCTGCCAGACCGATACAGAGTCCGGGCTATCCGCCGCCGCAGATAAGGATTCGGCCGTGGCGGCCGTCACGGGAATCTGTACATACTGTGCCTTGGCTGGGAGAATCGGCAGGTTGAGAGCCGGAATGACCGCCGACAGAATCATTGTGACCGCCAGGAAGATACGTGACGGCAGCGGGGCGACCTTGCCCGCAACCAGCAGCCGGTACAGCGCCAGGAACAGCGCGCTGCACACGATAGTCTCAAGAACGTATGCTATCATTTCTCCAACATTTTAAGGATTTCGTCGGCCTCCTCCAGCGAGATGGCCTTATTGTCGGAGAAAAAGCTCACCAGCCGGCTCAGCGACCCTCCGAAGAAATTGTTCAGCACACCGGTCATAAAGGTGCCGGTGTACTCCTCCTTGGGGACGAGAGGGTAGTACTCGTAGGTCTTGCCATAGGCTGTGTGGCCTATGAAACCCTTCTTCTCAAGGATGCGGATAAATGTTGATACGGTGTTGTAGGCGGGTTTGGGCTCGGGCATTTCGGCCAGCACGTCCTTTACAAAAACGTGCTCCTTTGCCCATACAACCTGCATAATCTGCAGCTCCGCCTGTGTCAGTTCCTGTGCTTTGCTCTTTTTCATACTGCAAAGCTATAACTAAATTTTTAGTTTGACAACTATTTTTTTAGTTGGACAAGGTTTCTATATCCGTGGCTTGCGTACGATGCGGATAATTAGCGACACCAGATATACGAATAGCCCGTAGATGAGAGTAATCATATGGCATTTCACGCCACCCCATACTAATACAGGGCTGATATCACCGTTTGTTTGAATCAGGGCATCCGATGCGTTGTACCAGCCTAGAGCAATACTTATAAGGCATACGACAAGCGTAGCGATGCCGATTTCTTTCACCCAGGCGGGTGCTTTCCAAGCGGCAAACAGCAGGCATACCAGAAGGACGGTTATCAGGGACATCGTGAGGACGCCTCCTTGAACAAAGAGGCCTGGAAGGGAAGTAAGTGTAATCATAATAATACCTATTTGTTTTTTAACAAAGGTACGATTTACCGAAAAGAATCCCTACTGTCAAAACCCATCGTTAGGGAGTTAAATCCCACCAAAGGCAATCTGAGAATGGGTTTTAATACAAAATGACCTATCTTTACTTTTGCGATGAAGAATAAGCTTATAACTATTGGATTCTGGATAGCTGCCGTCGTGTTGATTGCAGTTCTGATTATGAGCATGGGCTTCTCTTTTCCCGAAGCTCTTCTTATTGGCGTTATGTTCCTTCCGGGAGTTCTGGCTGCACGCTATTTCTTTTCCAAGATATCCTTCAAATCACGAAAAACCGGGCTGCTGGATGCCCTGTTTCTAATACTTGCCATTATGGTGGCCGAGACTGCATTGGTTGTACTTGCCAATATCTCCATAATTCATATACGGAAAATAATGCTATGGACATATGATGGGTACTCACGAATACTGTTCAATCCAGTGTTCATTGGAATGATTCTGACCTTATTTATAGTTGGTGATACAGCTCTCTCCAGATATCTTGGCAAACGGTTCCCGTCAACACAAACTCCGTTATGTTTCGTCTCCGACCGCAGAACGATATCTCTCCTCAAAGACGATATTCTATATATAGCGTCAAATGATACAGAAGTAACTGTCTATGCTACACAAGGCCGCAGCTTCCGAAACAAGACGGCTATCGGCCAATGGGAGAATCTTCTTGGTAATGAATTCCTTCGGATTCACAGGTCATATCTGGTGAACACCGCTAAAGCAGAGTTCGTCAATTCAGACACGGTCTCTGTTGAGGGAACCAGACTTCCTGTTTCCCGGAAGTATAAGGATATCGTTAAAGTTGTTATACCGACAGTGTCTAGGTAGCTTGTAAAGGCGGCGATTTTATCTAGCCAACGAGTTATTTATACCGAGCGAATTGTATATTATTGTTTGCATTATGTAAATTATTATATACATTTGCAAAGAATAAAAACACTACACGTATTATGAAAACCATCAAAATGCTCCCGTACCGCTGGAAATTGGTCGGCTTGGTGCTGCTTGCACTCAGCCTTTTATTATTTGCTGTCTGCTTCAGAGTAATTGCTATTCCATCAAAGATGGGCTCCACTACGCACTATTTCGGCCAGGGTTGGGCAGAGATAGTGTTTCCTTTTATATTTTCATTGGGCGTTGTGCTGACTGCATTGTCCCGAGAAAAGATGGAAGACGAGCGAATCTCCGAGATGCGCCATTCCGCCATTATAGGGTCAATCTTATTGTTTATAGTTATCTATTTTATCAATAGTCTCAGTGACCCTTTATTTATACTCCTATCTGCGCCGCCCGATTCCACCATCTCTCCGGATACATACTGGTGGGTGCGTTACTACATACATTTTCTTACCAGCGTACCAGCGCTAATATTCTACTACTTAGTGATTTTCAACATATATTTGTTGGTTGACAGAAAAAGGCTGAACAATGAAAAATAACATAAGAGTAGAACGTGCCCGTGTGCGTATGTCACAGCAAGAACTTGCAGATAAAGCCGGTGTCATCCGCCAGACTATCGCAGCTATTGAACAGGGTCGTTTCAATCCGTCGACAGTACTGGCATTGAAGATAGCACACCTTTTTAGCCTTTCAGTAGAGGAATTGTTTGAGTTGGAAGAATCTGACTGGTAATAACTCCGTCATTATGAAAAAAGTTATACAGTACCTTTGGCTTCTTATTGTTTGGATGATGGTATCTTCAGGGTGCCGCGAAACAATGCCCCAGAAAGTAGATTGTCCTTATTACGGGTTCCGCAACAGAGACTCTCAAGAAATAGAGAGTATCGAGCGCACAGATACTGCAACTGTATTTCACATGAAGTCATTCTATGTGCCCGATTGGTGGATCAGGGTTGCTAAAGAAACCTATCTCACCGATGGCAAGAGGCGCTTCGCCCTCCTTTCTGCCAATGGAATAATACCGGGTGAAAAGCTTATCATGGGCCCTGACGGCCAGGCGGAATATACTCTATACTTCGAGCCAATCCCTGCAAAGACCCGCTTTATACATTTCATAGAAGGCAATAATAGCGACGGCGCTTTTAACTTCTATTATATCGATTTAAGCGGGAAAAGACCTCGGATGTATGAGGCCATTAAACTCCCTGAATCACTGAATGAGCCATCGTTCAAGGTGGGGCAAACTACCGTCAATGTCCACTTTCCGTTTAGACTTGATGGGCTTGAGCCCATTCCGATGACTCTTTGCGTAAGTACCTTTTTACCTGGAGACCAGCAAGAATATGATATGATAACCGATGCCGATGGGAGAGCATCGGTCTCTTTCACTCTATATGGGCCAGCAAGTGCATATTTGATTTGTGGGGACGTCTCTCTTGCTTCAGATATCATTCTCGATCCAGGAGAAACCGTGGATATAACCGCAGATGGTAACCTTAGGATTAATACTGTTTCGCGCTTTTCCCTTGGTGAGAAGTGTTCCAGCTTAGGACATACAAGAGGGCATCTGTCGGGTCCCTCCCAGATACCGATGTATTGGTGGTATCGGTTCTCATATCCCTACCCTTATAGATTCAATCCTAATACTGGCGCTGACGCACAAACGGCGTCTGACTATGTTGAGGCCATTAAAGAAGCATATGTTACCAAACAAGCCGAGCTTACCGCAAATGACAGCATTCCTGCTTTGTTGCGCGATTATATGGACAAGTATATCAAGGCCGAAGTAGTAATGGCAATAAACCAGGCCTATGATTCTTTCGACTTTTCTGACGATGATCTATCATTCCTTAAGGAGCTCTGTTTGGATGACAAATGTATGATCTATGCTCACGGATGGAGACTCAGGCCGGCATTGGCACTTCGTATAGATCCTGATGCCAGCGGATGGCAGGCTCAGCGCGCTAAAACTATTCCCATTATAGCGAAACTGTTGGATGGACATTCTTTGACAGAGGGAGATATTGATATACTTGACTCTTTGAGCGAACCTATTTTCAAAGAAACCGCCCTTGCATTGCAGTGCGAATCACAGGATATCGCTCAAATGAAGGATCAAGAGTATGTCAAACACATACCATCGGACAGTAAAGACCCTCTTGGAGATATCCTTAAAGAGTATCCGGGCAAGGTCGTTCTTGTAGATTTCTGGGCAACTTGGTGTGGACCATGCAAAGAAGCACATAAGATTCTTGAGCCAATGAAGGATAACTCTCTTAAAGATGTGACTTTTGTGTATGTGACCAATCCCACCTCTCCTTATGCGACATGGTTGAAAATGATACCTAATATTCGTGGTGACCATTATTATCTTACTGAAGAGCAGTTCAATTCTATTTACGAGATGATTGGCTCTAACAGATATCCGACATACTTGATTGTTGCTAATGATGGAACAATTCTTCATAAGAGCATCGGATTTAGCGCTGATATACTTTCAATTCTGGAGGATGCTTTGCAATAAAGAATAATGGGTGTATTTATTTAATGCTCCGACACTTCCGCCCCTTTTATATAGCATAGCTCAAACTCCTCAATAAACGCCTCCACGTTGTCGTGATACTCAGGGACGATGTACTGCATCGCTTTCAGGAACGCCACGCTATGTCTCTTGCCGGAGGCATCGACTGGGTGTGTCTTGAGGCGGATTAACCAGTCGGCGATGTCGATGTGATTCTCTTGGTCTTCCGGGGTGGCTTCCTGCTGGAGGATAGGACTGACAGTTATCTGAAGCCCCCCGGTCAAGCCGGGGGTGACGGAATTGGGATTTGTGTATCTGGCCAGCTTGTCTGTCCACTCTTGGAATCCGTCAACATCTGGGAACGCAACTACTTTGCGGCCCTTGAGCACCAGGATCCTGTCGTTGATTTGTGATTTGCCGCCAGTGGCGAGCCAGAGGTATTTGGGCATCAGGCCGGCGCAGATGATGGCTGTCTTCTCTGATTCTACGAGGGCCACAGGCTTATCCGGATACTCTGCCAGCAGGTGTTCGCCAAAGAGGCACTGGGTGAGTGTCCAGTCTTCTGGCAGGCGGCCTAGTTTTTTCATCAGGGAGTGTACCCAGGTGATCCGGCCAGGGACGTTCTCGTCTTTGATGCGGTGGCCGGTTTCCGGGTCGTATTTCATTATCTTGCCGGTGCGGCAGCGCCCCTGGATATCCAACTGGTAGAATATGACTGAGCCGTTGCGGGCCACGCCGAGGCGGTATTCGTCGATGAGGCCTTCGATGACCACCGGATCAAAGAGAGTTCGTAGGAAGGTGATGAAGTTTGAGTCGCGGTTGTATTTGATGCTGCGACGGACGACTTCGTCTGGAATCGTACAAAGCTGCGCTTTGACACGGCGTTCCACCTCGGCCTGCAACTCTTCTTGCCAGGTCTTGCCGCCACGGGATTCCGGATGGTCGAGGAAGTACTGCTTGGGGGTGTAGTGGTAGCCGCAGCTGGACTCACGATTACAGCGGCCGACATTATCCGCCAGCTTATTCCCTGATTCATCCACATACAGCACGAATTCGTGTGGGCGTCCGCAGGCCGGACAAGTATGGCGAGTTGCTATACCATTGTATTTCTGTAAGTTATACATAGTGCTTGGGTATTATGTCCGCTTGTCCGGTTGTCCGAAGGCACGAACACCCCGAACAATCCGGACAATCCGGACAAAAAACAGTGGATTAATCGAAGAGATTTTTGGTGTCTGCAAGCATTTCCTTGTCCGGAGCGTCCGCCTCGTTCGCTTCGTCTGCCTGCCGGACACCGGACAACTTCTTGCTCTTGGCAATCAGGTCACTGACGGTGCTCTTGCCAATACCCAGTATATTAGCGATTTCGCGATAAGTCTTGCCCTCAGCCTGAAGTTTCTTGATATTCTCTATGCGGACATCTTCGTCAGAGTCGGACGGCTCTTTGAGGTGGTCGAATTCGTTGCCGAACTCCTTGAACTCGAAGTGGACGTAGCCGCCGGTGCTGACAATCTCATAGACGATGACGTTGTCGCTGTCGTAGAGAAACTCCCCTGCACGGACTTTGAGCTGCTTGACGTAGCGGACGCCTTTCTGCTTAGCGCTCTTGCCTATGGCAATTACGCTGTCGAAGAAGTTGTAGAGTTTCTTGGAGCCGGCAAGGTCGTTCTGGGTGATGGGGCTGCTGAGGCTGCGCTTGGGGGTGTGGGCCACGACGAGGAGGCTCCAGCCGTACTGCTTCTTGAGCTGCATCAGCTTCATCATAAAGATACCGGCGTCGACGCCTTTGTCGCTGCTGTTGCAGAGGTAGGTCAGGTTGTCGATGATGGCGACCTTGCAGCAGAGTTTCTGCATGGCTTCTTCTATGTGGGCGAGTATCTTGTCTTCGTAGTTTTTGACGTCGAAGGCCATAGGGTTGATTTCTGCCCTGAGGAGACCGGGCGGGAACGGATGGGGGCGACCGGTTTCCTTGTCGGTGTAGCGCATCTGGAACTGCTTGTCGCTGAGCTCGCAGTCAACTAGGAGGACCTTGCGGTTGAAGGCTATTTCTTCTGCCATCTGGACGGCGAAGATGCTCTTGCCCAGGTTGGAGTCGGAGAAGAGGCAGCAGACCTCTCCTTCGTACCATAGCTCGCGGTAGAGGGGGTCGGGATTGGGCCGCCGCATTGCATCGATGAGAGTGCGGTTGGCGCTCTTGATGCTGAACATCCCTATGTTTTCTGTGGCGGCGGCGCTTTCGATCTCTTGTGTTATTGCCTGTATTGGATCTATTGCCATAGCCGTGCCCCTCCTTTAGTGCTGGTAGCGGTAGACCTGTCGCGTCTCGATGGCTTCGTCCAGCTCGTCGGCATCGACGAGGGTCTTGCCCTCGATTTTGAGAATCTGTATCTTGCCCTTGTTGACGAGGCGGTAGAAGGTGGTGCAGCCGATTTTGAGGTGCTGGCAGGCTTCTTCGCGGGTATAGTAACGCTTCTCCTTTTTCTGGGTATTCTCGATATTGACCTCGTTGATGGCTTCTACGATGATGGGTTTGAAGATGTCTTTTATAAGACCACGGATTGCTTCTGTGTCTGACATAATTGTGATTTCTTAAAATGTGATGGAAAAAAGGAGTCGCGACGTCCTGCTGCCGCTCTGACAGCAGTTGTAAAAGTATAGTCAAAATGTGGAAATATGAAAAGTGAAAAACGCTGTTTCAGGGCACTGCAAAAGTGTTTTTGCCATCTATGGAGACACGATTTAACACGCTATTAATCTTGACAGTATGCGTTAACCTCAGACTATCAAAAAACAGGTCTGCGACATTTCTGATAGGGGTTTCTGGCGGCTGCAGGCTGTGCAAAATTTTTAAAAGAATTTTTGCGCCTTTTCTATGTTAAATCTTTTAAGGGTCAGAATATAGGAATTGCTGTTAGCAAACGTCCGGAAGGGGTGTTTCACGGTTTGCCATTTCTTCCCCTGACATTTCAAAATCGTAGTGCAAATTTTCATCCCCTTGCCGGAATGTAAACTTTATGTGTGCCGATTCCTTACACATTCGGGAAATAATTTCAAAAGGTTGATTTAGAAAAGATTAGGCGATTTGTATTACCACTTAATGTGCTGAAATTTGCACTCAGACAGATGATTACAATTTGACACTACTGACATATTTGAAAAATGATAGTTCGCCCTTCCATAGCCTTCTCGGGATTCTCCGGTTCTGCCAAGGATGTTACGGCTCGCCAAGTACACGGCCGTAGCATCCTTTCTTGCAGAACGTGGCCTACCGGTATGGCCACTCCTGTTCAGCTGGTGCGTCGCGCTTCGCTCCGGCAAATTTCGAAGTCGTTTCAGACCCTGACAGCTGAGCAGATGGCTGCCTGGAATACCCTGGCAAAGGGGGTCAAGAGTAAGACCATTCTGGGTGAGGCCGCGGAAATCTCCGGACTGAATCTATACATCAAGTTGAACTACAATAGGGTGATGGCAGGCTACAGCATTATGGCGGATGCCCCTGCGGCTCTGCGTGCGGTGCCTAACGTGGTGTATGAGGCTGCGTGGGTTACTCCCACAGCCGTCATCATCAAGGGTATCGAGCATGAAGAGTTGCCGTTCAAGCTGGTGGTTAGGATGTCCGGAGGTCAGAGCAACGGTGTGAGCAAGGGCTGGAGCAAGACGGTGATAATCTCCCCCGGTATGGAAGAAGACTGGGGTGACGCCGATGTTACCAAGCTCTATTTCTCCACCATCGGCGTTCAGCCCGCCCTGGGCGAAAAGGTGTTCCTTGAGATGTACTGGCTGAATACGAATACCGGTGTAACTGGATTTACGGTTCAGGATGCGATTACTTGCATTACTGATGAGGAGGCCGCCATCGAGGGTCTGACTGTACGCTTCAAATTCAACGAGATGGACATATACGAGGGAAGGGCTAGTTCTGTGTCTGACTATGACCTGGACTTCTCTACCGGCATCGCAGCCGCTTATATAGACGCTGTGTGCACCGGCGGTGCGACTGAGGGATATTCTTCCCTATACCTAAACACTGCGTTCCCGGAGCAGGTCAAAGGACCGTTCAACTGCGTAGCCAGGAGCACCGAGGCTAACGGTAACTTGAAGGTGCAGCTCTGTACAGTGGAAGTGAAGAATAGCAAGAATTATTCTCAGCTGTCCATCGCCACAATAGCCGGCAATACCGGCGTTCCTTCACACGTGTTCGGCGTGGGTATTAGATATGAATAATAACACTCAAGAGATATGTTCGTTTCTACATCAAATAACTTCGGCGCCGGCCAGATCCAGTTCAAGGATTACCAGTGCAGCCTGTATGTGGTGCTGAATGCCAAGTTCACGGTGAACACCAGCTCGCCGGCTTATCTGGCTGCATCCCGGATGGAGATCAAGGTGCCCGACCTGAGCATAGGTCGCAGCGTGGAAGTGCCTGTTGCGATTCGCTTTACAGACAGGCGTACTATCAGCGGCCAGGAGGTAAACTGCGACGGCGGCACCGTACTGATATCAAAGGTCGCCGACAAGAATACTATCGTGATTGAGCGCCACCGGCTCTTTGACAACAAGGGCGTTGTGACCATCATAATCAGTGCGATGTATGCAACCCTGAACAACGGCAACAATCCCCAGAAGGTGCAGAGGGCGATGCTGCGAATACAGCAGGAGACGCAGTACCTGATTATGTCAGATAGCTCTTACTTCGTGACTGACGAGCACTGGGTGTTCCTGTGCTTATGCTACTCCGAGTGCCAGTATGCATATAAGAAGCAGCCATGGGAGGCGGCCCTTGTAAACTTCCCTACGGATGCCGCAGCTGATGTGGCTTTCATAGGCGGCGTGAATGGATATAACCCCAAGGTGTGTGGAATGAGTGAGGCTCACATCGAGAACGGCGTGTTCACGATGCAGGAGCGTATGTACAACTTCTGCGAAGGCTATCCCAAGCCGTTTGTCTTCGCGTTCATTGTAAGAGATTCACAGTAAGGACAGATATGAAGACCAGGAAGCACATAGAGCTTACTCGGCTGCAGGGGATAATTGCGGTGGCCAGCTTCTCTTCCGGAGTGACGATTGCGGCAGTTTGCCTGTTCTTTATAGAGCCGCTGGGAGAGATCGCCAACTCGGCCATTAGCATAGTTTCGGAGCTGCTAGTTCTCTGCGGGGCAATACTGGGCGTCAAGGCCGGATACGATGTGAAGTTCCGGAGGTTTGAAGCAGAGCTCAGGCACAAAGTTGACAAGACTACTGAAGAAGAACAATGAGACAGATATTGACATACATACTTCTCCTGATGGTCGCAGTGAGCTGTGCGGTTGCGAAACCCGTAGCTGGTAACAACACCGTGGAAGTGCGCTACGTCACAGAGACGGTACACGACACGGCTGTCGTGGAGCTGCCGGTGGTCATAGAGCGCAACGTCACTCTGGACACCACATCCCATTTGGAGAATGCATACGCCAAGAGCGAAGCGGTTGTCTCGGCAGGAGTGCTCCGCCACAGCCTCCAGACGAAACCCGTCAAGCTGCCGGTGGCCGTGGAAAAGAAGATCATCTACCGGGACTCCATCAGGACCCAGGAGATTGTTGTTCCGGAGACTGTCGAGGTGGAGAAGCCGCTTACCTTCTGGCAAAAGGTCAAGCTGAAGATTGGCGGAATCGCCATTGTTATGACACTGTTGTTTGGACTTTACGTTTCATTAAAACTATACCTTAACCATAACCTTTTTATAACATGAAGTACATTCCTTCAATCGCTTTCGAAGAGATGTCTGGCTCCGCCAAGGGCGTGACCGCAGCGAAGGTCAAGAGCCGTAAGTACATCCGTAACCGTGGCTACGGCGGGAGCACCCGCACTAGCTACCAGGCATCCGTCAAGTCTGTGTTCAAGCAGCTGAGCCAGGCTTGGAAAGGTCTCACCAGCGCGCAGATTCTCGCGTGGAACGCTGCCGCCAACACTGCAGAGGGCCGATCTGTCCTCGGAACCAAGAGCAAAATATCCGGTTGCAACCTCTTTATGAGGCTGAACTACTGGGTGGTATTCT
>JAEEGF011354575.1_pt1 | contig 43383 bp, 39 predicted proteins | sample 9134171 | NCBI WGS metagenome assembly JAEEGF01 (sample SAMN16246542, study PRJNA631951) | gut metagenome | biome: gut microbiome; feature: rumen; material: AP-attached | host: Bos | place: Iran: Karaj | collected 2018-10 | reverse complement strand
AAGAAAAATCACCGTTCCAGTACCGCCATCTGATTAACGAAGATAATTGTAAGCAGACGGAATTCAGATACGGAAAAATTCTGGAAAAAGTTGTGCTATATCGCGGAGAAAGTTACTCTGAAGAAAACAGTGTTCAGTATAAAAACGTGGAAGACTATTTGATGGAGATTTAAGTAATAATCTCTTGAAAAAGTGCTACAACATAAAAAAATCGGCTTGTTGGATTACCAGCAAGCCCTTGTTGTTTTAAATTTTATTTCTCTGATTACAGCAATAGTCTGCTTGCCTTTTGTAATTCAAAGTGGAGTTCCAAATTTGAAATCATCTTTATTCCTGCTTCTTGTAGGAATTGTTTCAATAGGCATTCCTTCCATTCTCTACTCGATAGGAATCAGAAATGTACGTGCACTTACTACATCTTTTATCACAATGCTGGAACCGGTTTTGAATCCTGTCTGAGTAATAATTTTTACAGGAGAGATTCCATCCACAAAAACAATTCTCGGTGGTCTTTTGATTCTGGGATTTATCAGAATATTTTAAGAGACGCTTTGCTTCATCGATTTTTTTTTCTGAATATAATCGGTAAGTGTTTTTCCAGTTGTTTCCTTAAACTATTTGGAAAGATAAGGACAACTGAATCCTAATTCTGCGGCCATTTCTTCAGTATCAATATTTTCTGAAATATGTTGTTGTATATAATTGGCAACTTTTACCGATAGTTTTGTAGTGTTTTCTCCATTTCTGAGCTGTGCAACTTTTTCTGTAAAATCTATAAGCATATGATACTGAAGATTGGTGATTGCAGATGGATTGTTTATTAATTCAGATTTTTGGATGTATGAGTCACTCAAGGTGAATGCATCATTAATATCGAGCCCACCTCTAATAGACGCCCGAGAGGCAAGAGTTGCTGTTACAACAAAAAGATTCTTTCTTTGACGAAGCTGGTCTGGTGCAATCGTTCCTCCTCGAATAGCAGGAATCTGAGAAATCCATTTTGAGAGTTTTTCCGACTCTCCATTTTGAATCATATCCGTCATGGCATTTTCAATTTCGAAGGTATTATGAATAGGTATGGTAATCATTTGCAGACTTATCATAGACTTTGTTTCATCAAATGTAATCATTACAAACTTGCTTGTGAAATTAGGATTTGACCGGCAAAACCTATGGACAATAATACTGTATCCGCAAATTGAATTTACGTTTACGGCGCAGCTCCAATCGCTAACCCTTTGAACATTTTTTCGATGGAGTTAAAAAAAACGGTTTGTTAGTTATCAAACTGTTTTTTTCATAATTAATGAATATGAAAATTAATTATTTAAACCATTTTGAATAAAAACTATCATATTTTGATAGAATTTCGGTATGCATAATAATATATTCCCCTTTTTCTGTTACGGGTAATATATTATCATCAATCAGTAAATTACTTTTATATTTACGCTCTAGTTTTTTAACAGATTTTTTTATGAATTTGCCATCTTCATTCATAGAGATGCTGTTTTCGTTCCCAATTTTTCTAAATACCTTTATAGTCTAATACTAGCTTTACTATACTACTACTTATTGACGCAAAAAGCGGTTTTCTGATAAAATCTTTTCTACATTGGGCCATTAGCTCAGCGGTTAGAGCAGAGGACTCATAATCCTTTGGTCCTTGGTTCAAATCCAAGATGGCCCAAAAACTCAAAGACTATTGTTAAACGCAATAGTCCTTTTTTTATTTACAAAATCCTGTTAAACAAAACTTGGATTTGAAACGTAGTGAGCGCCGACCTACGGGAGGAAAAGTGGCCAGGGATGGCCACGTCAGCGAACGTAGTCGGGCTGGAAGGAGCAAACACGATGTTTGCGACTGTAAGCCAAATCCAAGATGGCCCACAAAACTCCAAAGACTATTGTTAAACGCAATAGTCTTTTTTTTATTTACAAAATCCTGTTAAACAAAACTTGGATTTGAAACGTAATGAGCGCCGACCATTTTTAAAACAGGTCCAGGCTGCTGTCCAGGTAGATGGCTTCACGAACATTCAGCTGATATTCAGGCTTTGTTAAATAATACAACAGAAATTCCAGAACAATGGCACTTCCCAGGCTTCGACCTTCAATCTTGAAATTTGTAAAACCCGCCTGTAAATATAATTTTTGAATTTCCTCAATTCCAATAAATGAAGGATTTTTCATTGCTTTTGAAAAAACATAGCCCCTATCCGCCCCCGGAGACCTGCATACATGATCCGGGCAAATCTGCCCCAAACTTTTTCTACTTACATTTTCATAACAAGCCTTTCTTTCAGTACAGCCTACAAAGCAACATTCGTTACATAAAAATTCAACTTTATTTTTTTCTTCCCGGGATAATTTTTCCAGATCAGCAAAATCTTTATTTAACCTGAAATCTGGAACAACATATTCAAATTCATCCCGCTTTAATTCCTCATGAAACTGATGAAAATCTGTAAGGACCTTAGTTGTTGAAGAAATATAATAAAAATCCGGAAACCTTTTACGCAAATAATTTAAAAGTAAATCTGAATGAATTATAATTCCAGTTCTTAATTCCCTGCAGGCAGAAAAGAGACTGCAAATATGATTACATTTTTTATCCTGAAGATTTTCTTCTATTAATAAGGAATTGCTGAAAGTTAAACGGGGAGAAATATCATATTCCTTCAGCAGAGAAATAACTTCCACAGGATCTGCATCCCCAAAGCCAACTCTTCCACCGCCCCAGATACAATCCCCAGGCGCACCATAAATTGATTCAATGCTGCACCATTCGTAAAAATATTCCCTGTGAGTTCGGTAAAGAGGAAGAAATTTTTTGTACAAATCGTAAAACTCAAATAGTCCCGGCAGATGATAACGGGCAATATTCATTCAAACCTCTTTCAAAAAAAACAGAATTAATTTCATCCAAATTCTATTCTGCAGGATTAAAAAAGGCAAGATTCAAGACTTATAAAAATGGCACATATTGAATATTTTAGTCATAAAACTATAATTGTACCCAAGAGACAACAGAATGGACAAAATTGATTTTTTAAGACAACTTGCAGTCATCATTATTTTTGCAAAAGTTTTTGGACTTCTGGCACGCAAGTTAAAAGCCCCTCAGGTAGCAGGCGAAATTATTGCAGGGCTCATTATCGGGCCAAGTATTTTCGGAAAAATTCCTTACATCAGCCAGTATTTAGGAGTTCAACAGTCAGAACCTCTTTCATTTATGGCAGAAATCGGCGTAATTATGCTGATGTTTAACGCTGGTTTAGGAACCAACATCAACGACCTGAAGAAAAGTGGTGCTAAAGCAACAATCATCGCATGTTTTGGTGTATTTATTCCTCTGATTGCAGGAACAGTTCTTTACATGTGCTTTTACGGCTTTGACACAGTCGGTTCTGAAGAATTTTACAAGGCTCTTTATATCGGAACAATTCTCACCGCAACTTCAGTAAGTATTACAGTTCAGACCTTAAAGGAAATGGGCAAGCTGAACAACTTTTTAGGCCAGACAATTGTAAGCGCTGCAATTATAGATGATGTAATTGGAATTATTGTTCTTACAATCGTAATCGGATTTAAGAATCCTTCAGAAAAAATCTGGCTGGTACTTGTTAAGACAGCAGCATTCTTTGTATTTGCAATTGTATTCGGTTTTCTTTTCTACAAACTCTTTAAGAAAGCAGATTCCCGCTGGACTCACACACGCCGCATTCCAATCATGGGTCTTGCCCTTGCATTCATCATGTCTTATGTGGCTCAGAAATTCTTTGGAGTTGCAGACATTACCGGCGCATATATTGCAGGTGTAATTCTCTGTTCTACAAAAGATTCTAATTACATTCAGCGCAAGATGGACGTAAACCAGTACATGCTCTTTGGACCAGTATTCTTCTGTTCTATAGGATTGCAGACAAATATCCAGAATATTGACCTTCCACTTATTTTGTTCTCGCTGGCATTTGTTGTAGTTGGAATGGCTTCAAAGGTTGTCGGATGTGGAGGAATAAGCAGACTGTTAGGATTTAAAGGAAAAGATTGTCTTAAAATTGGATGCGGAATGATGACTCGTGGTGAAGTTGCACTGATTGTTGCTCAGAGAGGTCTTTCATCAGGATTACTTTCAAGCGAATTCTTCACTGCAGTAATTCTGCTTATCATCATCAGTTCAATTTCTACACCACTGCTTCTTAAAGCTCTTTACGCAAAAGACCCACAGGAAAACAATCAGGATCAGAAAGAAGAATCTGCTCCTGAAGCAATTCCCGCACAATAATTTTACAAAATAGAATTAACTTAAAGTAAAATGCTGCTGATCACTCTGCTTAAGCCCCATGGCCGCCCAGAACTTAGCAGCATTTTCGTCTTTAGCATCAAGTTCTACTTTTGAAAGACCGGTAACATAAATCAATGTTTCAAGAACTGCAGACCCAATTCCCTGGTGACGGATTTTCTTGTTGATTTCAAAATAATCAATTACAAGAGTGTCACCAAGAATACGGTAAATACATACAGCTTCAAGAAGACAACCGCTTCCCTTTTCTGTATAAATCATGTACTGTTCAAAATCCTTCATAAAAGATCTGAACTCGCCGTTCTCATTAATCTGGGTATGGAGAAAAGGAAATGAATCCCATCCTTCCATAGCCATATAACTTTCAAAAACATCTGCGTCTAAAACGCGGTACAATCTGTTATTCATACTCTCCAATTATAATACATTTTTCAGCAGAATCATTCCTGACCGTTCCAGCAGTAAGTACAAAGCTTACAGTGGTCCAGACCTGTTGAATCCAGCATATCATCAAGGCGATGAAAACGCAGAGTGGTAAAGTGCAGCTGTTTTCTGATTTCTTCCTGCATCTTTTCATATTCAGGAGTATCAGGATCACAGTATTTTGCAAGTACCTCAGGTTTAACATCCTCCCCTTCAAACTTTTTTACAACACGACGTGCTATCAAATCCATTTCAGACTTTGAGCGTGAGAAATTTAAATATTTACAGCCGAACATAATTGGGGGACATGCAGGTCTTACGTGAACTTCCTTTGCACCAGACTGATAGAGGAAGTCGGTTGTTTCACGAAGCTGTGTTCCACGTACAATTGAATCATCAATTAACAAAATGCTTTTATCTTTTATAAGCTGAGGAACAGGAATAAGTTTCATGTGGGCAATGAGATTACGCTGTTCCTGATTCGTCGGCATAAATGAACGTGGCCAGGTTGGGGTATATTTTATGAATGGTCTTGTAAAAGGAATGCCGGCTTCATTTGCATAACCTACAGCGTGTGCAGTACCGGAATCTGGAACTCCTGCTGCATAGTCCGGATGAATGTTAGAATCTTTGTCCCGCATGGCAAGATATTTTCCACAGTTATAACGCATTGTTTCTACATTAACGCCTTCGTAACAGGCTGTAGGATATCCGTAGTAAATCCATAGGAAGGTACAGATTTTCATTTTATCTGCCGGCTGCTGTATAACTTCGTAGCGGTCTGATGTTATAAAAACAATTTCTGCCGGACCAAGTTCATGTTCGTCCTTGTAGCCCAGATTCATGTATGCAAAATTTTCAAAGGAAATACAGTGAGATAAAATTGAACCGTTGTTATCTTTTTTTATGCCGATGTGGAGCGGAGTGCGTCCCAGTTTATCTCTGGCTCCATAAATTCCGTCCGCTGTAGCAATGAGCATGGAAATGGAACCTTCAATCTTGGACTGAACGTATCTTATTCCGTCAACAATTGTCTTCTGTGTGTTTATGAGAGCAAGGATAAGTTCTGTCTGATTAACTTCACCCCCGGACATTTCCAGAAAAGAACCGCCGTTTTCCATAAGTTCTTTAATCAGCTCTTCTTTATTTGCAACTGCACCAACTGTAGTTATTGCGAAACGTCCCAGATGAGACCGGGCAAGAAGAGGTTGTGCTTCATAATCCGAAATACATCCGATTCCTATCGGCCCCTTCATATTTCCAATATCTGTATCAAACTTAGTTCTAAATGGTGAATTAGAAATATTGTGGATGGAACGCTGGAAAGAGCCGTCGTTTTTGTAAACTGCCAGCCCACCTTTTTTTGTTCCAAGATGAGAGTGATAATCAACACCAAAAAACAAATCTAAAGAACAATCATCTTTAGAAGCCACACCAAATACGCCGCCCATATAACAACCTCTAAATGCTAGGATAAGTTATTATAAAGATTTAAAGGCCAAATGTATATGGACAGAATGGAAGGTTTTATTTAAATTTCCTCAGGATTTTCCGATGAGTTTTCAGATTGATTTTCAGAAGAATTTTCAGACTCCTTTTCATCCTGAATTTCAATATTTTTAACAACCTGTTTGCGAATCTTATTCAGTCTGCCAAACCACTTGTCAAAGCAATGCCCCTTAACCAGCCAGCTGAAACCAAATGCCAGGAGCATCACAGTTTCCCAGAAAATAATCATTGGTTCAACTTTCCACCAGACCATATTAAGACCAAAGCAAAGCAGGGCACCTATCATAGTCCAGCCGCAGATTTTGTAAATTTTATTTTTAACAGGATTCTTTCCTTTTGCAAAAAGCCAGATTGAATTTATTGCCAGCAGAAGGAAAAGGAGAAAAGCGGTTGCATAGTGAACCCATTTTGTAATGTAGATAGGCAGCCAGAAAAGTCCTACCCGGGTTGTTTCAGGAATCCAGGAACATTCACATGGAAAGCAGACAACACAAAGGGCAAAGAAACCGGCAATTGTATTAATCACAGTATCAACTGTCTCGTAACTGCGGTATACAATCAGAAAAAGCCCCACTGCAGCCAGTACCCCGGTTAACATAGGACTTGAATAATAAGTAACGCTGATAGAATACCACCAGCCCTTATTTACTGTGTTAGGAGAAAAGGCAGCTCCAGCCACACACAGAACTGGAAGCAGGCAGCCTAAAAGTCCAAGAAAATTTCTAATTCTTAAATAAGATGATTTTAACATATCTAAACTCCACTTTTTTAATAGTATAACTTACAGATAAAAAAAATCAAATCTACTTGGTAAAAAATAAAAATTATAATATTATCTTCCTGTTCGAAATAACAGGAGTTCACTATGGGACAGGATTCTTTACGCAACCGTCCTCCAGTGCTTACAAGTATTTTATGCTGGATGATTTACGTTGCTCCATTTATTTACGGACTGAGTTTTTCAATTATTAATTCAAGCATTTATAATTCCACACAAGATAGAATCAAAGTCTATTTTTCCATCCCAGTTCTTACTTTTATATTGATTTATATTCTGGGAATTTTTTTTGTTAATCACTCTCTGGAAAAGAAAATCCGAAACTATGACGGCAGCGAACTTTCTCAAAAAGAATGCACCCGCGCATACAAAAGCCAGATGTTCTTTAATATGATTACACCAATTCTGGTAGGATTCATTTATCCTGGTGTAATTAAACTGACCTTCGCTCTTACAGGTGCACAGGGATCAATATGGAGAGTCATTTATACCAGTGTAAGTGCTACATGTCTTGTGAGCATTTTCTTTTATTCCTTGTGGATTGACCGTTATTCTAAATGGCTTTCATTTCTGCCACTTAAGGATGGTGATATGTCACTGGGAATTACTGCCCGCCTGACAGTAACAATGATTGTACTTATCTGGGGTATTTTTGCCGGAGTAATGCTTTCAATCGTTACAACTTACGGAGCTTACGGGGATAAATTTTTTGACGACAAAGATGCTTTTGCAATCAAATTTGTCATTACCTGGATTCCTCATATGCTCTCAGGTCTTTTCTGTGCAGGAGTTACTGTTGCAGTTCAGATGAAATCACTTCTTAAAAGCATTAAGAAAATTGGTGACATGAGTCGTCTTCTGGCAAAGGGTGACTACACCGGAGAAAAACTTCCTGTAGAAAACCGTGATCAGTTTGGTATGGTCATCAATAATCTCAATGATTTCTTTGATAATAACAAAAAAATGCTTTCAGGAGTAAATCAAAATATCAGTTCAACAGTTCAGGTAAGTAATGAACTAGAAGATAATATGCTGAAAACTGACAAGGAAATCAGGGAAATCCTTGAAAACATTTCTTCAGTAAATATAAAGATTAAAAATCAGTCCGGAAATGTAGAAACTGCAAGAAAAGCTACAAACAATATCATGCAGAATATTGAAAAGCTTAACAGCAGCATTCAGGCTCAAAGTTCCAGCGTAGAAGAAAGTGCGGCTGCTGTAAGGCAGATGGTTACAAATATTAAAGACGTTACAGATATTCTGGAAAAGAACAGCGTAACTTCTGAACAGCTTTCAAAAGCATACGACCTGGGCTATGAAAGAGTTGAGCAGGCCGTTAATTACGCAAGTAAAATTCTTGATGAAAGCCAGGGCTTGATTGAGGCTTCAACTGTAATTCAGGACATTGCAAGTCAGACTAACCTGCTGGCTATGAATGCCGCCATTGAAGCAGCTCATGCAGGTGAAGCAGGAAGAGGATTTTCTGTTGTTGCAGATGAAATTCGTAAACTTGCAATCCAGAGTGACGAACAGGGAAAACATATTTCAGACAGTCTTCAGAAAATTCAGGATGTCATTAACAGCGTAAGTGAAAGTACACGCCTGGTTCAGGGGCAGTTTGAAATTATGGCTAACCTGTCAAAAGTTGTAAATGATCAGGAAGAAACTGTCCGCAATGCAATGCTGCAGCAGAGTGCGGGAAGCACCCAGATTCTGGAAGCAATGCGCCATATTGATTCTACAACTATCGACGTTAAAAATGATGCCCAGGAAATGCGGGACGGAGGACAAATGGTTGTTAACCAGATGCAGGCCCTGGATCAGGCAAATCAGGAAATTAATTCAGCAATAAGCGAAATGGAAAATGCCTCTGAAAAAATCGTCACAGTTGTAAAACAGGTAAATATGTCTTCAGAGAAAAACCGCTTTGCTATTGCAGGAATTGATTCTGAAATGAAGAAGTTTACTCTTTAGGAAATTCCAAAATACAGCTGGCAGTACTGGTCAGCAAGTTTTTTAAACACTCTGATCTTGTCTATGTCGCAATGCAGGCCATGACCAGAGTGTGGAAAAACTACAGTGTCATGGGGAACTTCATTTTCTTCAAGAACAGTCGTAAAAAGTTTCTGCTGACCTACAGGCACAATTCCATCGTAAACACCGTAACACTGAATTACAGGAACCCAGCTATCTTTAACATAAAAGACTGGGGAAATTGAATTCCATACAGCTTCTGCAGCACCAGACTTTACATCTTCAACAGTAACATTCTGTCCGCTGAACTTTGTAACAAAAGCCGCTATCTCTGAATCACTGCCATGTTTTAATCCAAGAAGCCCAAGTTCCGGTTCGTAGATTCCCGCCTCCACAGACCAGTAGGCTGGATCAAATGTAACAGGTCCTGACCAGTCCATGCAGAATTTTACAGGAAGAGGAGAATCATCCTTATGAGTAAAAGAATAGAGAAGACTTTGACAAGCACCTGCACTGTAACCAAAAGTTGCCATATCCATCAATTCAAATCCATTTTCGGAACACTTGGCTTTAATTGCAGTCACAGCCGCCAGAAGTTCATCATTCAGAGAAGCGATTGAAGGAGTTTCAGTTCCATCCCACAAAGTATAATCAATTGAAGCGGTTACATATCCTTTGGAAGTAAAATATTTACAATAGAGTTCTCCAGAATCCTTACTGCCCCCGGTCCATCCACCTCCATGTGTAAACATAATAAGATGTTTTGCCTGCTCCGTGGTAGAATCAGCTGGAAGATATAAATCGTACTTATTGTAAGTGCCTTCTTCATATTCAAGATTTGAAATTTTATTTCCAACACTGGAATTCCATGTGACCTTAAATTCTGCCTGACTTTCGGCCTTTCTGTTTTTGGAATCAATATAAGCAACGCAGCTTGTAAGAAAAAATACCGTTATAAAAATCAAAGGAAAAAGTCTTTTCATAAATCCTCCTGTCTGTACCATTTACCATCTCACCTGCAGTTGTAAAGCAGGATTTCCCTGATAGGTTGTCAAAGAAATTTCTGCATTTTCTGACACTTCAAATTTTTCAGGTAAAACCCAGCCGAATACCCTTCCAGTTATAAAAACAACAACACCTGCACCGATTATGGAACCTGAAATCCAGTAGTCAGCTTTTGAAAGTTCTCCTACGTAAGCCTTTAAAAATTTATACGTAAAATCAGTAGCCACCATTGAAATAGTTCCAACAGTCATAAGAGAGATTCCTGCAATATCAAAAGTCAGAAGTTTTTTTGCAGATTCTAAATCCCCCTGCAGTCTGGAACCTGTACCAAATCCCAGCAGGCTGTTTTTAAGTTGATATTCACGAATACTTGCAGAGGAATCTTCCTGAAGTTCCACAGAAGGTTCAGTTACATCTGAGGACTGAGCATCTGAAGATTGTGCAAATGCTAAAGTTGAAAATGTAAGCGCAATAAATAAAAAAGCAATAATTTTTTTCATATTCTCTCCCTAAAGGAACCTCAAAAAAGCTTCACTTTTTCGAGATGACCTTTATTATATTTTACACTTTTAGAGAGGCTTCTGCTATTTTGTAAGGAAAACTTATAAAATATAACAAATAAATAATCTAATTATGCCCGCAGAAATTAGATTTTCCATACCATATGCATTATAGTAGGAATATCGGAGTTAGAGTTTTATTCTGCATTTAATGGTCTTACTATAAACCCTCACTTCAATACCTCCTATACCATTATAAAAAGTGTCTTTTGTGTCCAGCTTATTATCAGAATTTTATGCAGAGAAGGAAACAAAATGAAACAGACACTGAAAGTAATGACTTTTTTGTCATTGGTCGCCGCAGCACTTGTTTTTGTAGGCTGCGTCAGTTCACAAGCAGATTCAGCTAAATCTGACATTCCTTTAGCTGCCATCACAATTGAAAACATTGATCTGCCACAGCACCAGACTGTGACCTTTTATTCAAAAGATGTTTATTCAATGGATGGAGTGTATTTTGTTGATATGGCAGAAACTATTCAGGTTGATCCGGAAAAGTTTAAGAAGGATCACACTATTCAGCCTGGAGATGTTTTTCTTGACGCCAACAACAGAATCGTAATGTTCCTTGGGCAGAATGATTATTCACAATGGATTGCCAGAGGAGCAAAACTCGGTAATATAGCCGAGAGGGAAATGCTTATCCAAAAACTGGAAAGCGGGAACTGTAAGATTACTTTCATCTAGTCTGGTAAGAGGAAAGTAATTTCTCTGCCGGAAGGCGTCTGTAAAAGCAGGCGCCTTTTATTTTTTTTAACAATACTGTACACTCCTCAAAAATCTATAAAAGGCAAAATATTTATTAGAGGAAAAAATGTACACAAAAAAAATTCTTATTCGTCCGGCAGTAGAATCAGACACAGAAACAATCGCTTCAATCTATGCAGTTGCCAAAGAATTTATGAAAAAAACAGGCAATCCTAAACAGTGGGAAGAAGGCTACCCTTCACTTGATTACATTGAAAGAGATTTAAGAAACAATAATCTTTATGTGTTAGAGAGCCAGGGAAAAGTCCACGGAGTTTTCACAATGATTTTTGGGATTGAATCAACTTATGAGGAAATTGATGGCGACTGGATTAATGATGATCCCTACGTTACCATCCACAGACTTGCAAGTGACGGACAGGTAAAAGGCATTTTTAACGCCGCCATAGATTTTGTAAAACAGCAGTATACAAATATCAGGATAGATACCTTCAAAGACAACAAAATCATGCAGCACCTGATTGAAAAGAACGGCTTTAAATACTGCGGAATCATCAACACCGAAGCCCACACAGATCTTCCCCCTGAACTATGGAAGCGCATGGCTTATCAGTGGGTCAGGTGAGAAGACTGGAAAAGTTAACCGTTTATTTTAACAGACTCAAATGATTTTGGTTTAATACCATTCATAAGTAGAATTGTTTCAAAATCCAGACAAACTTGATTATCAAGTCTTCTTTTTATTCAATCCACATAAGTGAGTTCTTAAAATCGAAGGTAACTATATTTTTAGTAAAAAGGTCTATGCCCAAAACCATGTTAACTTTTCCTACATTATCCCCTGCTAATATATTTGGCAATGCACTGTTAACGAATTCCTCAGAAGCGTTATAACATGGGATTTGAATTTTTTTGTTTCCAATTGTTACTGGAAGATCTTTTGTATAAGGGAAAGAGTTGGTTATACGATTATATAGAGAAGATGTTGCTTGACTTTTTTGTTCAGGAAAAAGTTCGCTATCTGAACAGTCAACAATGACAGAGTCATTGATACATCTGGAGTCTATTAGTGCTTTGTATATTTTACCATTTACTTCTACATTACAATAAAGATGATTTTTTAATTCAATAGGAACTTCCTGTCCGGATGGTTTTTTATTTGTAAATCTGAGAACCTTTTCTGGATAATTAATCTGTACGTAGGTATATTCGGGATAAGAAGTAAGAAAAACCATTCCAAGTAAACCATCGTTTTTAAGCCCCACTTTAGCGTCATAAAGTGTTAGCTCTATTTCATCCATTTTTGTATCATTAATTATGAAGGAAGATGTATATATCTTAAAAAAATGTTCATTATCATTTGTTTTGATGTGAGTTTTATATAATCCATCCTTAAAAAGATCATTATATGGAGCTCCAGTATCAAGCATAAAGGAGAGTTCTTTGTCATCAAAAGGAATATTGATATGCATTGCGTTATTTTTGATTTGTAATGGTATCTCTATTGTTTCAGGCAAGTTAATGTCTGATTTTTTTATGCTTTCAGAAAAAGACATTTTTTCGCCTGGATTTCGATATGGCAAAGGTTCAGTATTATTTGATTTGTTAAAAGCAAACTTTTTGTTTTTCAAGTCGAATGACACTGTATTTTCCATCAGTGCATCAAAGCCTAGAAGAGCATCCTTTCCCTTACAATAATCAGGAAATAAAGTGTAAAGCTCTGACTGGGAATATGGAATTGGATTACTTATGTTCACATCCAGATCTGTTTCTGGAAAACTTTGAAGGGTGTCTGAATACATGTTAGGAAATGTAAGAGTTGCTAACCCCATATTGATATTCTTTTGCTTGAAAGAGACGGTATAATTATTAAGTCTATATTTTATAAAATTTTTACTTGAAATATTTTCATTAAGGATAAGCCGATTTGTAGACAGGTCCAGTGTCAGAAAGTCAAATGATTTGAAAAAATCCTGTCCTAAAATTCCGGCATAAAAACTGTCTAAAGATAATGTGTTATTAATAACGAAGTCAATGTTATTAAAAGTATATGCACCCCAGTTTAAGGAGTTTATGTGGAAAGTTTTGGTTTTCTGCTTTTTATAATTGTTGATAACGTAAGCTGTATGTTCATCCATATAATTCTTTTCAAGCCCTAAATCTAAAACGAAGGCATACATGTAGCCGTTGATATTTAACATTACATAAGAACCATTCATGGATGAAGTCACTTCAACAGGCAGTACCATTTGCTGTGAGGCAGCAGGAACTTTATTTTTACAGCTGAGAAAAAGCAATGAGCTAGAAACCATTATGAGAAATACGAGTTTAAGTTTTTTTATCATTTTTTTACCTTCCTATTTTTATATATCCTTTTATTATGTTAAATCTATAAAAGCAATTTTAACAGATAAGAATTGAAAAAATCTTGTAGGAATAGTATACTCAATAACGGTGAGTAAAATCAATATGTTTACACAGTTAAAAATAATGTACGGAGGTAAAAATGAAGACATTATTAGAAAATGCGGATTTCATCGAAATTACTGACCTTGGAAAACAAGTCAATCAATTTTTGTGGACTTTACAAATATATTAGTTTTATCAAAAGAAATTATTCACCATCTAAAAGAATCTTTATCTGATGGCAACTGTCTGCTAATGATTCATTTATGCTGGTACGTAATTTATCTTCCAGAATATTCAATATTTTTTTCTTTTGAACATCTAAAAGTGGCATTTCATCTTTTTTACTTCTGTCTCTAAAAAGGTAGTCCGGAGAGATGTTTAACTGTCTTGAAATATTGATAATCATATCAAACGACGGTTTTGAAATGTAACTTTCAATATTTCCTATAGTTCCAACAGACACATTGCAGAGTTTTGCCAATTCTTGCTGAGACATATCATTTTGATTGCGGTAATATTTCATATTCTCAACAAAAATTTCTTGTTCGCTCTTCATTCAATTTACTCCCACATCTATACTGCATGTGAACTTATGCAAAGTGTCTGTTAATCAGCTTACAGTATTTATACCTTGAATGTATTAACTACTGCAGTCAGACTCTGGATACTGTCTTTAAGGTTGTGGGTCTCATCATTAACATGATTGATGCTGTTGTTAATATCAGCAAGACCAAAAGCCATCTCTTCCATACTTGAAGTAATTTCATCAGTAATGCGGGTGAGTACATCCATTTCCTTATTAACATTATCTGTAGCGGCCTGCATTGCTTCACTGCCATTTCTAACATTCATTGTAATGTCATTAATTTCCTTCATTGCCTGAAGTACCTGTCCACCACCTTCTGACTGTTCCTGCATTGCATGCATAATCGTAAGTTCCTGCTGAGAAACTTTTTGTGTCAGCTCATAAATTTCGCCGAACTGAGTCTGCATCTGCATTGTAGAATTTGTAACATCTTCAATACTTGAAAGTACTTCATTAAGATTTTCTGTAATTTTCTTACCCTGAGTATTTGAATCTTCTGCAAGTTTACGAATTTCATCTGCAACAACAGAGAAGCCCTTTCCAGCCTCCCCCGCATGTGCCGCTTCAATTGCTGCATTCATAGCCAGCAGGTTTGTTTGTTCGGCAATATTCTGAATAACGCTTGAAGCTTCCAGCAGTGTTTTTGACTGTTCACGAATTTTTTCTGTAGCATCAACACTTGAAGCGATATTTTCTCTACCAGCTTCAGAAGATTTTTCAAGGCTTTCAATAGTTTCACTGTTAGCCTTAAGAATGTTGGTTACAGAACGAATATTTGCAACCATCTGTTCAATTGCAGAAGAAGATTCAACTACGCTGGAACTTTGAGATTCTATGCTGCCAACGAGTTTTTTAACCTGTTCATTGATTTCTTCCACTGAATTGTTTGCACTCTTTACATTGTCAGCCTGTTTCTTTACTTCCTGATTTACGCTTTCAATATTTGCAGTTACCTGATTTGCAGCAGCCGCAGTAGTATTCATATTTTCAGTAAGCATAATACCTGTCTGTTCCATAGACTCAGATTCAGTTTTTACCTTTCCAATTGAATTCTGAAGCTTTTCCATTGTTTCGTTGAAGTAAGTGTACATCTGGCCAAGCTCGTTGTCCTTTTTTGCTTCAACACGAACTGTAAGGTCTCCATCCCCCTGAGCAATATTTTTAAGTGCGACAACTCCACGTTTAAGGGAAGAAGACATGATTGAAACAAAGAGGAATGTAAGGGCATAAAGAACGACTGTTGTAATTACAAATCCTATGATTACGATTGTTACAATATCCTTTATAGGACGATTTACTTCTGAAGAAGGAACATTTGCTCCCAGGTACCAGATTTCATCCGCACCATCAACCTGAATTGGATTTACAATATGAATATATCCGTCTGCTGTGGAGAAAGTCTGAGACTGAAGGGAAGACCGGGCTTTCTTAAAGAAGTCACCGTATGTTTTGTCATCATAATAAGTGTAAGTCTGACCTTCCAGATTTATATCCCTATCAACAGCAGTAAGACCTGTATTTGAAATCAAAGAAAGATATCCACTCTTATAAAGTTCAGCAGATCTCAGCATGTTAGTCAAAGTGTCCAGAGACATATCAAGTCCAACTACACCGATAGACTTTCCATTCTTATCTTTGATTGGAAAAGCTGCACCGCAAACCCACATCATTTTTCCATCAACTTCATAAAGGTTAGGGTCTATGAGAATACCTTTATCATTATGAAATGGATCAACGTACCAGCTGCCCTCTTCATATTCAGTAAGAGCAGTACATTCGATTTTTGAACCAACTTGTGTCCAGTATGGAATAAAGCGTCCTGACTGATCTGTGTCAGGGGCAGTTTGTCCGTCATGAGTTGCATATCTGGCATCCATTCCATCCAGTGCATTCGGCTCCCAGACACACCAGGTATCTACAAGATTAGGATTTTCTACAAGGGTCTGTCTTAAAAAATTATTTAAATAGTCACGTCGATTTTCAGGCTCGATTTCTTCAAAACATTCCATGGCAGCCTTTAATGTGGTTCCTATTTTGAATTCGCCTTCAAGAATCTTTTCTGTAGAAGAAGAATAATATTCACTGACCTGATTAAGATAATCATCAGATATACTTTTAAATCCTTTGTTAACTCTTAACGCAAGAAATAAGCCAAGAGCCACCAGAAGTACAATAAGTACTGCACCAATACTTAAAGACAACTCTCTTGTAAGAGTTTTATCATAAAAGCTTGTTTTCTTCATCTCTCCAATTCTCAAAAAAAAAGTTTTCTACATTATTAATAATAATCGGACATTTTACAATATTGCTGTAATGATATTTAATTATATTTCATCTTTATAGAATTATCAAAAAAAATAGCTGTTATAAAAAAACACTGGAGTTTAATAGCTCCAGTGCATGTAAAAACGTATAACTATCTTCTATATAATTACAATTGATGCAGTAAACAAAGGAAATTAAATTTTAAACTGATTAATTTCACCGCCTATCATATTAATTGATTCCTGCATTTTCTGGGAAATTTCTGACAGAGCAGCACCAGTTTCATTAATCTTCCGGGCACCTGTGCTCATTTCTTCCATACTTTGCTTCATTACGCCTGTTGCATCCTGAAGATTCTGAACTTCTGCAAGAATCTGCTTATTTCCTGCTGCCATTTCAAGGGATGCATTACGAACTTCCATTGTAGAATCATTCATTGAATGAAGGGCCTGGCTGATTTGCTGAGAGCCCTGATTCTGTTCTTCCATAGCGGCTCTAACCTGACGAACAAGTTCATCAGTTTCCTTAATTTTATCAGCAACTCCCATGAAGGCATCGCTGGACTGCATACTGGCAGTAACAACAGCACCAATGGAATCCTGAATAAGGCTCAACTGTTCGCCAATAGTTTTTGACTGTTCAGAAGAAGTTTCTGACAGTTTACGAATTTCATCTGCAACAACTGAAAAGCCCTTTCCTGCTTCTCCGGCGTGAGCTGCTTCAATTGCCGCATTCATTGCCAGAAGATTTGTCTGTTCAGCAATAGAGGAAATTGCAGCGTTTGCTTCCTGAAGTGACATTGACTGATTTTTAATCTGATCAATCTTTACATTTACATCCTGCTGCAAACTTGAACCTTCCTGGGCACGGTTTGTAAGGTCTTCAAATGAAGAGGCCATTTTATCCATAGAATTGTTAACCGAATGGATATTTCCAATCATCTCTTCAACTGCTGCAGAAGCCTGTGTTACACCTGCAGTCTGATTTTCAATCATTTTTTCAAGGGATTCAATATTTGAAGCAATTTCGTTAACCGCACCTGCAGTTCCCTGAACACTTTCAGCCTGATTATTAATCTGATTGTGTACAGATTCAATATTTGCCAGAATCTGTGTGATGGAAGCACTTGTATCTTCCGTACTTGCAAGAAGGTCCTCCCCTGCCAGCTGAAGATTGCTGTCTGCATTCTTAATGCTGCTCACAATTCCCTGAAGTTTTTCCGTGAATTTATTGAATCCTTTAACAACATCGCCCACTTCATCTTCACTCTTACTTAGAATTCTCTTTGTAAGGTCAGCATTACCTGATGCAATTTCATTTATATTTGTTTTAACGGCCTGCAATGGTTTTATAAGCATGCTGACAAGAATAAGAGTTATTATGTCTCCAAGAATAATGGTAACAATCAGTCCAATAACAACAGCGTTACGGATTCTCTTCATTCCACCAAAGAAATAATCATATGGTGCAGCAAGAAGAACTGTCCAGCTGCAGTCCCCACCTACCGGCTGATAAGCTGAAGACATCTGGGTTTCAGTTTCTTCATCATAAAATACTCCGCCGCCAATTTGACCGGAGAGAGCCCCTTTGAGAATATTATCCAGGCTGTCAGCTGAAGAATTTTTCTTAAAGAGTCCCCCTTTTTTTGATTTCAACTCAGAGATTGTTTTAGTAACAGTTTCACCAGTACGCATATCCAGAAGTGCCGGATGATATTTTTCCCCAACTGTAATGCTTTTAGTAATTTTATCAATAAAAGAAGCATAGCAGACTGCTACCATTACACCGATTATTTTGTTTTCATTAAGACTGTACACCGGAACAGAATAAAACAAAAGTTCACGGTTTGTAATTTTGCTTTCAAAGGTTGGATTTGAAATAAAACTGTTTCCTTTTTTTGCTTCCTTAAAGTATTCCCTGTCAGCAAAATTTCTTATGATTCCATCTTTTGAAACTGTGTTTCCGCTAAGGTCGTAAAAGGCAATGTTTTCGTAACGGTCATCCATTGAAGCAACAGCTCCCAGTGTTGAACATTTTTCCAAAAGGGAGGCTTTGTCATTTTGAATTACAGGCAGAGCGGTAAGATTTTTAAGCAATTCAAACTGACTTTGATTAATACCATGGATTTGACTTGCAGCGTCCTGTGTAACTGCTGCCATTTGGGAAACAACTGCATTCTGAAGATTTTCTTTTGATACTCTGTAAAGAATGGTGCCTACTGTAACATTAGAAAGAAAAAGTAAAGCTACGGTAAGTGCCATTATCTTAGTTTTTATGTTCATTTTCATGTAAAAAACCTCTGAATCTGCTTTTATTATTCTGCAGATTAAGCAACTCTTTAGATTACTCACCCGACATTAAAAACTTTTTTTCTTTCAGATACTTTTTGAGAACAAGATACTATAATGTTATGAAAAAATATGCATCAATTAAAGGACTGAAAATTCTCTTTTACTGTACACTTGTATAGTTAAATAACAATAAATTAGTTATTAGAACAAAAAAATCCTAATTTTAAATAAAATGTTATTCTTTACAAATGACTCTCACGGTGATAGCATTGTGTATAGTAATAATATTGATTTAAAAAAGTGAGCCTCTTATGAACATTGTTCCTGATTGTTCAGGTTTACTTTTTTTAATGTGCGGCCGGCGTCAAGTACGCTGGCTTTTTTTTATTCAAGAGGCTTTCTCCGGCACTCCGGCAGATTCTATTCAAAGAAGTATTTTTCAACTTCTACATACATAAATTCCATTCCCTGAATCTGTGCAACTCGAATTGTGCCGTAAATTGCAATATCTTCCATCTCCGCAGGATAGTCCTTTGGAAAAAGGAGACCGTCATTGATTATAAAGGACAGCCCGGTTTGACAGCAGGCTGTTGCATCGTAATAGAGGGCAGCATATGTTCTACCATAGGGACTTTCCTGAGAAACAAATTTTCCATTTATTTTTGTAGTCATACCATTATAAGACTGGGCATCAAGCATCATATCAAACACCTGTCCCTGGGCTACAATAAAATTCATCTGACTGAAATCAATATCAACCTTCAATTTATCCCATTCAGCTAAAGAGGCAAGACGCTGGGAAGACCATTCCTTTTCTTTAAGAATTTCAGAAACTATATCAACATAATCTTCAGCTTCTGCATCTTCTTCCGGATAATAGCCTTCTTCATCCAGGGGGTATTCTTCATATGGGGGATTTTCCTCCTGCATTTGCCGGCTGATTACATCGGACACAGAATTATTTCCTCCTGAAGGCATACTGATTTTATTATCTTTTCCAGAACAGGAAGCGCTTAAAATAATAAGTTCCGCTATAACACCGAGCAATATACAGTTCAAAAATCTTTTTGCTTTCATGAAGAAAATCTCCTTCAATTATAATTTCATCTTTATAAGGCTAACAATTTTACAAACAGAGAATCCCACAATATCCACCGCAACGATTGTTGGTCCAACCGGCGTGCCTGCCAGAATTCCAGTTACAATACCTGCTGCTGCACAAATTACAGAAAAGATTGCAGCGAATATTGTAACAGATTTAAAGCTTTTGAAAAGCAGCATTGCAGAAACTGCAGGAAAAATAATAAGGGCAGAAATCAGCAGTGACCCAACCAGATTCATTGCAAGAACGATTATAACTGCAACAAATACAGCCATAAGAATATTGTAAACTTTAACATTAATTCCGCTGGCCGAAGAAAAAGTCTGATCAAAAGTTACTGCAAAAATTTTATTGTAAAATAATACGTAAAATAAAATCACACAAACTGAAAGTATAATGGAAAGAATTACTTCACCTTTTGAAAGAGTTAAAATCAATGTAGAACCAAAAAGGGTGCTGCATACATCTCCGCTTAAATTTGCAGGAGGTGCAAAAATATTTCGCAACAGATAACCAACTGCAAGAGCGCCCACTGAAAGCATGGCAATAGTAGCGTCACCTTTAATTTTTGAGTTTTCTCTGGCACATAAAATTACAACTGCAAGCACAACAGTAACCGGCATAACAATGAACATTGTATTTGTGAGTTTAAGGATTGTGGCCATTGAAAGTGCTCCAAAAGCAACATGACTTAATCCGTCACCTATGTAGGAAAAGCGTTTGAGTACAAGATTTACTCCAAGGAGTGAAGAACAAAACGCAATCAGCACTCCCGTTATCAGGGCATACTGAACAAAAGAGTAGGAAAAATAGGTTTGCAGTTTACTGAATATTTCAATCATATTTCCAGACTCCTGTCCCTTTCCAGAACCAGCGTATGTTTTGCATATTTTTTTGCTGCATTTAAGTCGTGACTGATCATTACAATTGTCATTCCTTTTTTATTTAATTCTTCAATTAAAGCATACATTTCTTCAGTAATTTTAGGATCAAATCCTTTTACCGGCTCATCCAGAAGCAGAAAATCATCAGCTGCACACAAGGCCCTGGCAAGAAGAACTCTCTGCTGCTGGCCTCCGGAAAGCTCCCTGAAAGATTTTTTTCTGTACTTGTCCATTCCAAGTTTTTTCAGATTCTCCAGAGCCCTCTCTTTTTCTTTTTTTGAATAGAAGGGTCTCAACCCGAGACGGCCCTGGCATCCTGAAAGAACTATCTCCCAGACCGTTGCAGGAAAATCTTTCTGTTCTGCATTAGTCTGGGGAAGATAGCCAATAAAGGAAGATTTTAATTCTTTTGAAACAATAATTTCTCCAGCCAAAGGTCTAATAAATCCAAGAAGAGTTTTGATTAATGTGGACTTTCCTGTACCATTTTCTCCAAGAATAAAGAGATAATCCTCCTTTTCTATTTTGAAGTTGATACCTTTCTGGATTACTTTTTTTTCGTAGCCGATAGAAAGATTTTTACATTCCAAAAGAACCATTCCATTCTCCTATTTAAGAGCTTCTTTTAATGTTTCAAGATTTTTCTTCATTGAAGAAAGATAAGTTTTTCCTTCACTCATATCTGCAACAGTAACAGACTGAATTGAATCCATTTCCATTACCTTCTGATCTTTAGCATTTGTGTTTCCAATAACAGTATCTGCTATTTTACAATCAGATTTTTCCAGTACCAGAATTACAGGGAGCTTAAGTTCATCAACTTTCTGTGTAAGGAAAGCCATTGTTTCGAAACTTGCAGCAGTTTCTGCAGAGCATCCAACAAAGGCTGCGTAATAATTTAATCCGTAATCATCTGTCATGTATCTGAAAGGAAAGCGGTCTGCAAAAAGAAGGGTTTTTCTATTTCCTTCATTAATTACGCTTTCATATTCTTTATCAAGTGAAGTAAGTTCTGCTGAATACTTTGCATAATTTGCCCGGTAAATTGATTCGTTTGCAGGATCAAGTTCAACAAGTTTTTCTGTTAAAGCAGCACAGAGTTTGTTTGCCAGGCGAACTGAAAGCCAGACGTGTTCATCATATTCCACTTCATCTTCGTCGTGATGATGGTGGTGGTGATGATCTTCTTCGCTTTCTTCATCTTCATGATGATGATGTTCCACCCCATCTACATCTTCGTGATGATGTTCTTCATCTTCTTCCTCTTCAGCCTGCATTCCTTCTACAACTTCTTCTTCCTTAACATCATCCTTAATAAGTTCCAGAAGTTTTACACCCTTAACGTTTTTATGATTTTCAAGGACATCATCTACCCAGAAATCAGACTCACCTCCAACGTAGATGAACATATCGCTTTCTGCAATTTTAATAATATCCTGAACTGAAGCCTGATAACTGTGAAGGTCAACTCCATTAGAAATCAAAAGTTCATTTTTTACAGGTGCACCTGCTGTAAGATTTACCATCCAGTCATATTCAGGGAAGATTGTACTTACAATTGTAAGCTCTGTTGTTTTAGAATCTTTTTTTGATTCATCTGTACTTTTATTACATGAAATATTTAATAACAATGCAGCACAAATCACTGCACCAGCGAGAAAAATTTTCTTAGACATAATAATTCCTTATAATTGAATTTTAATTTTTTTTTTGCAAACGATTGTGAGGATAAAATTAAAATCAACAGCTGGCTTTTTCTTTTAATTCAACAAGGGAAAGTGATTTAAACCAGGTCTTTGATTTTATAATAACTGCAAGGACAGCAAGAAAGACCTGAATTGATACAAGGATTACAGTAAGACTATTGTCTGAAATATTGCTTTCAACTGTACGAATAATCAGACAAACTTCACAATCATCATCATGGGTACAGTCATGGTGAAGATTATGAGCCAGGTATACAACAGAAAACATCATGCTCAGGGTGAGCAAAAGTGTAATGAGTAAACTGAAAGCATTTTTTCTATTATTTGTTTTCATGACGTAAAAACCTGTTTGAGATAAAAGTTATTAAATTCTAACTCTATCGTCAATACTTTTTATCAAGATTTGTGAGGTGAAAGACTAAAGCCGCACCTTTCAGGAAAACTTCTCTTCTTCCTCCATAAGTTTTTCCACTTCTTCCTTGTAAAGAGGCTTGTTGTCGTCATATTTTTTCTTCATTTCATCAATATATTCTGCCGGCCAGAGCTCTCCCTGATTCATACCGGGACAATCTTTTGCACAGTCATCCCAGACAGTCTTGTCATTTACCATCCAGGACCAGAAAGGATAAGTTGAACACTGCACCGGTCTGGCAGGATAGGCAGAACATCCATCCTTCCACAAAACACAATCGAAATTCTTTTTTTCAAATAGTGCCAGAACTTTTGTTCCGCCGTAATAATCAGCCCACCTGCAGTAACCTTCAACAAATTCCTTTATGGTCAGCTTGAAAAATTTACAAAGTTCACTTAAATCCCTTTTAGAGAGATAAACAAAACCCGGACCATGACCACAACAGAAAGAACAGCGCCGGCAGGAAAATTTTAATCCGTTTTTATAAAAAGGGTCTTTCACAAAAATTCTTTACTTCCTGATGATTTTAATATCGTCTAAAGCAAGAACACCTTTAAGCTCATCCTCTTCCGCTGCAAAATCCATACGTTCAACTTTAGACCAGTTGAATGTAACATTTTTATCCGGATTATACCACTTGCCTCCCTGGGCACCGGACCATGCTCCTGTAATACGAAAATCTCTTAAAGGAATTTCTACTAAAACCCACTCCCCCGGCTCATAATTTTTTAAAGGCAGATTATAAGATAAGCGCCATGGAATTTCATTTTCTCCATCCTTATTCAAAAAACGAAGTTGTATTTTCTGTTCTCTGGATTCTGTCTTAATATAAAAATGAATGTAAGCATTTTCAAAATCTTTACCTGCAAAAGACAAATCAATGTCCTTAAAATAAAAGGTAAAACTTTCATAACGCTTCATATTGCTGAATGAACAATAGTATTTTCCCTGGGGACATTTACCTCCCACAATTTTCATTGCAGCTTTTGGATTTGAAGACCAGAAGGAAGATCTTACCTCACTGCTGAATAACTCTTCATAAATTACAAGAGGCAGTTCTTTTTTTACTTCTGCTTTCTTTGAAGGAAGACCTGCCCCTTCAGGAACATTAAAACCAAGAGCTTTTAAAATCCGCGGATTCAAATCATCAGGATAAGTATGTTTGTCTTTTTCAAAAAATGAAAAGGATGAGTCATAACCCCACACAGTGTATGGAAGTCCTAATTCCTGAAAAAGTTTTCCCACAGTTTCAAACCATACATTTCTGTCTTCAACTGGAGATACATAATCGTAAACGCCAAATTCTCCTACATAAACAGGAACATTATTTTTTATGGAAAAATCCACAACTGTCTGAAGATTCTTTCTCATAAATTCTTCGCTGGATTCAAGTGGATATTGATTTTTGAAATTATATTCCAGATAACTTCCTTTTGCGGCACCTTCCAGTTCCGGCATTTTTTCCTGATTGTAAGGAAATGGAATATTTTTCAGAGCAGACACTGCGTCATCGCACCAGCTGGCCCCCTGATGTGTAAAGAAAAATGGATCATAATAATGGAAGGAATAAATTAAATTCTTATCCGAAAGTGGCTTTAATTTTAAAAGACCCTCCCTTCCGCCCCAGTCTGCACCGGTAACAATAATTGTATGTTTCTTATCGAACTTTCTAATAAGGGTAACAATTTCATTTTGAATCTTACTCCAGTCACCATGACTTATCTGAGGCTCGTTCAGAATTTCGTAAAGAATATACTGACTTCTGTCTTTATAACGTTTAGCAATCTGAGGCCATAATTGCTGTAAATGTTTTTCTACAGTTTTTGCTGAAGGATATTTTCCACTGTTAAAGGAATGATTATCAATTATCAGATGGATTTTCAACTCTTCGGCCCAGTCGCAGGCTTTATCAAGATAATCCCAGACAATATCTTCAACCTGACCAGACTTTTCATCCTTAAGCATCATATTAAAATGTACAGGAAGACGAATTACATCAACCCCCAGCTCTTTCAAGTTCAGAAAATCCTGATAAGTGTATTTATTCAAATCAGGAATTCCTTTCTGCCAGATTTCAAACCAGCCGGTTAAATTGACGCCCCTGTTAAATGGAGCAGGAACCGCTTTTCCTTGTGCATAAAATGTAGAAGTAAAAGACAAAAGCAAAAGTAAACAAACTGAAAAAAATGATTTCTTTTTTCTGAAAAACATTGTCATCTCCTTAAATCTCCCCGTAAGTGTTTATGCAGGAGACAAAACTCCTACAAGTATAAAAAACATAAGGGCCGCCACATTTTAAGCGACGGCCACAAATTATTTTTTTCTACTGATTTACAGCCTTTTTCAACTCTTCTTCTTCAAGTTTTCTGTAAGCAACTTTTCCTACAAGAGTCTTAGGCAATTCTTCCCGGAACTCAATATCATACGGCATGGCATATTTTGCGATGTTTTTTCTGCAGTAATCCATCAGTTCTTTTTTTACCTCTTCGCTTGCAGGAATTCCCGGCTTTAACATGATGAAGGCTTTTACCTTTTGAATCTTCACAGGATCCTTTACCCCAATTACACAGGACATCTGAACCTTTTCGTGGGCATCAATAATATTTTCCAGCTGACTTGGATAAACATTATAGCCGTTGGTAACAATCATTCTTTTTATTCTTTGCTTAAAGTAGATAAATCCTTCTTCATCCATACAGCCTAAATCCCCTGTATGAACCCAGGTCAAACCGTCCTCATGCCTACGTAAAGTATTTGCCGTTTCTTCAGGCTGATTTACATATTCCATCATAACTGTTGGACCTGCCAGACAGATTTCTCCGTCTTCACCATAAGGGACTTCTTCACTTGTACCAGGCTTAACAATTTTGTAATACATGTCCGGCAGAGGAATACCAATACTTCCTTCTTTTTCCTTATTGTAAGGAGTAAGACATGAAGCCGTAACACATTCAGTTAAACCAAAACCTTCACGAACCCGTACCTCACACTTGTGCTCTTTTAAGAAAGCATCAAATTTCTTTTTAAGTTCAATTGAAAGGGAATCCCCGCCGGAGAAAATTCCTTTAAGGCAGGAAAGATTTGCCTTTTTTAAATAATTATTTCTAATAAGGGCTTCGTAAAGACTTGGCACACCTGCTATATAATTCGGCTTACATTTCATAATAAGTTTCGCATAAGTCTTTGGAGTAAATCGCGGCACCAGAATACAGCGGGCACCTTTTATCAGCATTGTATGAATTGAAACTCCAAGTCCGAATCCGTGGAACATAGGCATAACTGCAAGCATGCGGGAGCCTGTTTCAAAACCGTGGCACATTGCTTCAAGCTGAGAACCTAAGGCATTGAAATTTAAGTTGCTTAAAAGAATACCCTTTGTTTTTCCAGTAGTTCCCCCTGAATAAAGGATAACAGCACCCTCTTCTGCTTTACGCTGAACTTTGTAATCCGTAACACCGGCTGCACCTTTAAGTAAATTTTTCCACAGAATTACATTACCGCTTTCTTTTACTTTCGGAATTTTTCTTCCCTGGGTAAGGGCAAAGCCTGCTTTTTTGACAGGGCCCAGTGCATCTTTAATACTTGCAATAATAAGATGTTTAAGATATGGAGTTTTTTCTTTAATCGAATCAAACTTATTGTAGAACTGATCCAGAGTAATTGCAGCCACGCTTTCAGAATCATTTAAATAAAAAACAATTTCATTTTCGCTGGACAGAGGATGAATCATATTTGAAACAGCCCCAATCATATTAACAGCGTAAAACATTGTTACAGCCTGAGGACAGTTTGGCAGACAAATTGTAACCTTATCACCTTCGTTAATTCCCAGAGCCTTAAGAGCTTTTGCACAACGATGAATTTCTTCAAGAGCTTTTGAATAACAAGTTTCCCGGCCCATAAAAGAATAGGCAATATTTTTTGGATACTTGCGGACTGTTTCTTCCAGCTCTCCGCTCATTGTAAGTTTAGAATATTCAAGATGAGGAGGAACATCTGCATAAGAGTCCATCCATGGAGTTTTTACATTTTTATTCATAATCAACCTCGTTCATAATATCTTCTTCCAGAAGTTCAGGATGGGCTAAAAGATGTTTTAATAATTTGATTGTTCTGGAATAATAGTAACCGTCAGCAATTCTTTCATCCAGGGTGATTCCCAGATCAAGAACCTGTTTCATGTGCACATTACCTTTTTTGTCATAGAAAGGAGCGTCGTGGTATTCCCCCACTGTTACAAAAATTGAATTTGATCCCCGCTCTGACAAGTGATGATAACCTGCATTAAGTTTAATGGAACCAAGATTCGTTAAGAAAACCGTTGCGTAAGAAGGATCCCCCTTCATAAGTCCTGCAGGAACTCTTCCGTGGAAATCCAGCCAGCCAATCACCTTCATAACAAAACGTACAACCCAGTGAGGCATTTTTGTAAGAATATCAATTGCATCGGAAGCAGAATCACCGCCTCCATGCTTTAAAGGATAAATGATTTTGAATAGTTTTTCATGCACGAATTCAATAGGATTACATTCTTCCCCGGCTTCCGGAAAAGTAAGATAGGCAATTCCCTCTTTTGCAGAATCAGTAAACTGTTTTTTTACCATAAAGGCTTCAGACAGTTCTTTCCGTTCCCACATTCTCTGCCCTCTTACAAACTGATTCATTTTTGGTCTCAGCCGGATTGTCTTTGCCATTGCAGCCAGAAACACATGGAATACTTTGTAAGGAAATTCTGGATGAGGATTGGTTTTATTCTTTTTTACCAGATATTTGTTGATAGCAGTTAAATCAATCTGCTCCCGAATGAATGCTTCATTATCGCATTTGTGCGGATACATGAAAGGCATAATCACGTGAAGACCGTCCTGATTTCTTAAAAGCCAGGCATCTTTCCTGTCTCCAGGCCGGTTCTTTCTTTTTGAATTTGCGTTTTTTTCTTTACTCATAATAAATCTCGTTTCTTTATTGTAAACTAGGATTCTCAATAAAGAAACAGAAATTTATCAGCATGCAAGAGGCTCCGGAGTATCGTCATCATTGCCATTATTCATCATCAGAAGCCACTGTATACGGCGCACTGTCTGGGGAAGAATCTCCCGGATAAGCATAGTTTCATGATTGTCAGGATCAAAAGAAAGGGCTTCTTCCATAAGATTTTCCATTGCAGGAGGAAGAGTACCAAATATTTTTTCCACTTCCTGCTGAGAATACTGTCTGTGAGTCAAAGGAGTTTTGTATTCCTGCAGCTTTTCTTCAGGATAAAACTTGCAGGGCTTAAATACCAGCTGACCGGCCTTATCGTGATTGGAACAGGCTCCGAACAAACGGCATATAAAAGACCGGCCCCCATATATAGAACAATGATAAGGATCATCTTCCTTCCAGAACTGGCATCCCCCCTGCCGAGGATAAGGGAATTCTCCCTCCGCAACCTTTTGTGCTACCTCCGGCTGATTTTCCAGAAGCCAGGCCGCCATGTAAGTTGCCTCGCACTCAAGAATATCCGGCTCAAAGTTTCTGCAGCATTCACCGCAGCCCTCAGGACAAGTAAAACCAGACCCGCTGTACCATGCAGACTGTTCATTAGAAATTCTTCCGTAAGCAGCATCCATTTCCAGCAGGATTTCTTCAACTCTGGTACCTTTTAATTTACCAAGAATCTTTTTAATCTGAGAAGAAGGTAATTCTTCATTCATTTTCAACACCTTAAATTTTCACAGGGAAAATTTTCCTGCTGATAATAAAATAAAAGCCCTTTTTTAATCAATATGCCTTATCATGAACTCCAGAAATTGCACGGCCGGAAGGTTCATCCATATTTTTCCATGCCTCATCCCATTCCAGAGCCTTGGCAGTTGAGCAGGCAACACCAGCCTCATGAGGAACAACTTTTGCAGCAGAATCACTTGGGAAAAGCTCTGAATAAATTTCTCTGTAAAAATATTCCTCTTTTGTTTTCGGAGGATTTACAGGGAAACGATTTTCACGGCGGGCAAACTCGCTGTCCGAAACTTTTTCTTCAGTCATCTTTTTCAAAGTATCAATCCAGCTGTAACCTACGCCATCAGAGAACTGTTCTTTCTGACGCCAGCAGATACTTTCCGGCAGCATATCTTCAAAAGCCTTGCGCAGAATCCACTTTTCCATACGCTGCTTTCCATCTGGAAGTCTAATATTCATTTTGTCAGAAGGATTAAGGCTCATTGCTACATCAATAAACTCTTTATCAAGGAAAGGAACTCTGCCTTCAACTCCCCAGGCCATAAGGGATTTATTTGCCCTAAGACAGTCATAAAGGTGCAGTTTACTCATTTTGCGTACCAGTTCTTCATGAAATTCCTTTGCATTAGGAGCCTTATGAAAATAAAGATAACCGCCGAACAGTTCATCTGAACCTTCCCCAGACAAAACCATTTTAATTCCCATGGATTTTATAACTCTTGCAAGAAGATACATTGGGGTTGAAGCCCGGACAGTTGTAATGTCATAAGTTTCAATGTGATAAATTACATCCGGCAGGGCATCCAGCGCCTCCTGAATTGTAAAATGCACTTCATGATGAACAGTACCAATATATTCAGCGGCCTTTTGTGCTGCAATTAAATCCGGGGAACCTTCCAGACCAACAGCAAAAGAATGAAGCTGAGGCCACCAGGCACTTTCTTTTGAATCGCTTTCAACTCTCTTTTTTGAATACTTCTGAGTGATTGCCGCAATTATTGAAGAGTCCAGCCCACCGCTCAGCAAAACGCCATACGGAACATCAGACATAAGCTGCTGTTTAACTGCGGCCTCCAGACCATTCCTGACTTTTTCAATTACAGAAGGATTTATAATCTGACCTTTTTCATCACAGGCTTTTGGGCTATCCTTTACAGAATCATATTTTTCCCAGTCACGGTTATACCAGCGGACAGGTTTTTCATCCTTTGAATAAAAATAATGACCATTAGGGAACTCTTCAATTGTTACACAGTGACCTTCAAGGGCCTTCAGTTCAGAGGCAACGTAATATCTGCCCTGTTTGTCCCATCCCTGATAAAGAGGAATTACACCAATTTCATCCCGGCCAATAAGATATACATCTTTTTCAGAATCATACAAAGCAAAGGCAAAAATACCGCTTAATTTTTCCAGAAAATCTTTTCCATATTTTTTATAAAGAGGGATTATAACTTCACAGTCAGACTGAGTCTTAAAATTATAGAGGGACTCAAATTCTCTGCGGATTGTTTTGTGATTGTAGATTTCGCCGTTTACTGCAAGGATAATTTTTCCATCGTCACTAACAAGAGGCTGCTTTCCAGACAAAGGATCAACGATGGCCAGACGCTCGTGGCTTAAGATTGCATTGTTTCCTGCATAAACTCCTGTCCAGTCCGGACCGCGGTGTCGAATCTTCCTGCTCATCTCAAGGACTTCAGATCTCAGTTCCTCCTTCAGGCCCTGATCAATTGGCTGACTGCCGCTGTTCAAATCAAAAGCTCCTACAAATCCACACATAATATCCCCCGGTAGAATAATTTAAAATAAAAAAAACGCCTTACCTGCGGAATCTTTAAAGACAGAAATTCCGTAGATAAGACGTCTTTGTCAATAAAATTAATATATTGAATTAAAAAACCAATGTCAACTTTGGGGGATGGAAAAATCAGCTTTCGTAGGTGCGGAGAATATTTTCTGCAGTTACCAGACGACTCTGACGCAAATCCATACTCTGTTTTTCTATATAATGCTGGGCCTGATTTTCCGTCATCTTCAACACCTGAATGAGAATTAATTTGGCTCTGTTTACAACACGGATTTCTTCAATCTTTTTCTGAAGCTTTACATTTTCATTTTCCAGGCGCATAACTCTTTTAAGGCTTGCAGTGAGCAGTTTAACAGCCTGATAGAAAAATTCCGGAGAAAGAGGCTTTGGTAAAGTAAAAACGCCATACTCTTCAACATAAGCAGAAATTTCGTAAATCTTATCTGAATCCACCATAAGAATAATTCCTGCATTAGTCACCTCTGATGCATGGCGGGCAAAATCGTCCCCCATTTCATCAGGCAGAGGAGTGTCTATAATTATCAGGTCAAATTCATTTTCAGTAATGTACCGGCGGGCCTCTGACGCATTTTGGGAAGTTATGATTCTCTCAAAACTTTCAGATCGAAGAAGGTCCGAAATTATGCCCATTGTGGTACTTGTATTACTGACAATCAGTATGTTGTCCATTCAGTTTTACAGTTCTCCAAATTCCGGATCTTTCGAATTACGCTTCAGTGAAACGTATGTATTTAAAGTTTTTTCGTCCAGTACAGTTTTTACGAATTCAGATTCTTCTGCAAGTTTAAGGGCCGACTTTAAATCCTGAGGAAGCTTTTCCAGATCCTTTACATCTTCACTGAAAAGATTTTTGTTTACTGCAGGAGGAAGTTCTACATTGTTTTTAATTCCATCCAGGCCGGCTGCAATAATCATTGCCAGTGCCAGATATTGATTGCAGCTTGAATCAGGAGAACGAAGCTCAATTCGCTTAGACTCCCCTTTTGCAGCAGGAATTCTAATGAGCTGACTGCGGTTTTCAGGGGACCAGCTTACGTAAAGAGGAGCCTCGAATTTTCCAAGTCTTTCATAAGACTGATTAAGAGGATTCAGGAAGGCTGTAATTTCCCGGATATGCTTTAAGATTCCCGCAGTAAAACATTTCGAAACCTCATCCTCAGATTCGTAAAGGTTGATTCCATTTTTGTAGAGAGACAGATTTACATGAAGACCGCTGCCTGACTGATTTTCAATTGGTTTTGGCATGAGGGAAGCAAAAAGCCCATCCTTAGCAGCAACAGTTTTTACGGTCATTGTGTAAGTACCGAAATTATCTGCAGCCTGAATTGCTTCAGAATACTTAAAATCAATTTCATTCTGCCCCGGACCCGCTTCGTGGTGAGAGGTTTCCGGCTGAATTCCCATTTTTTCCAGAGTCAGGATTATATCTCTCCGGACATTCTCACCTTTATCAACAGGAGCAAAATCGCAGTAACCTGCATTGTCATAAGGAACTTTTACCGGATTTCCAGATTCATCCAGTTTGAAAAGATAGAACTCGCATTCCGTACCAACTTTAATAACATAGCCCATCTCTTTTGCCTGACTGACAACTTTTTTCAGCAGCCAGCGGGTGTCTCCTTCAAAAGGACTACCGTCGGGATAGCAGATATTACAGAACATACGGATTACTCTTCCCTGCTGAGGTCTCCATGGAAGAACAGAAAGGGTTTCCGCATCAGGATGAAGGAAAAGATCACTTTTTGAACTGTCCAGAAAACCGGGTATTGCCCCAGCATCAAAAGAAATTCCTTCTTCAAAAGCCCTTTCAAGAATAGCAGGCTGAATAGAAATACTCTTTATTCTTCCAAACAAATCAGTGAACAGGAGCTTGATGAACTTTACATCGTTTTCCTTTACGTACTGAATCACATCGTATTTAGTAAATCCCATAATTCCTTACCTTACCTGATACGTTTTTTTTTATTCAACAGTTACGGATTTTGCAAGATTTCTAGGCTTATCCGGATTATTGCCACGGTGGATTGCACAGTAATATGCAAAGAGCTGAGCTGGAATCACAGAAAGAACCGGTGCAAATGCAGAATCAATTTCAGGAATTCTGATTACAATGTCTGCACAGTTTTTGAAAGCGTCTCCTGTATCCTGGGTAATAACCATTGTTGAACAGCCGCGGCTCTTTACTTCTACAATATTGCTTACAAGCTTTTCGTAAAGTTCCGGTTCTGTAGCAATTGCAACAACCAGAGTTGAAGGATCTACAAGAGCAATTGGTCCGTGCTTAAGTTCTCCGGCAGCAAATGCTTCGCTGTGCATATAGCTTACTTCCTTCAGCTTAAGAGCACATTCAAGGCTTGTGGCACTGTCAAACTGGCGTCCAATAAAGAAAACCTTTTCCTTATTAAAGTTCTGGGAAACGAATTTCTGTATTTCAGACTGACCTTCCAGAATTTTTTCAACTTTTTCCGGTAATGCTGCAAGTTCAGCAAGATTATGTTTAAACTGATCAGCAGTTATAGTTTCCCTAACCTTTGCGCTTTCCAGTGCAAGAAGATAAAGGCAGGCAAGCTGAGTTGTATAAGCCTTTGTAGATGCAACTGCAATCTCCGGACCTGCCCATGTATAAATAACAGCATCTGCTTCACGGCTTACGGTTGAACCTACACAGTTTGTAATTGCAATTACCCTTACACCATTTGCCTTTGCCAGTCTCATGGCAGCAAGAGTATCTGCGGTTTCTCCAGACTGAGAAATTACTATAAAGATATCATCCTTGTTAAGAATAGGATTTCTGTAACGGAATTCACTTGCAACATCAACTACAACCGGGATGCGGGCAAACTTTTCAAAAGCATAGCGGGCTACAACACCTGCATGATAAGCTGTACCACAGGCTGTAATCACAATACGTTTAGCTCTTTTCCAGTCTTCTGTCAGATTGACTTCTTCCATTTTAATATCAACCGGGCAGTTTTCTTCCATTACAAGACGTGGACGGAGAGTATCAGTAATTGCCTTAACCTGTTCGTGAATTTCCTTAAGCATAAAGTGGGCATACCCATTCTTTTCAGCGCTGGAAATATCCCATTCAACATGATAAGGATCTTTTACAATACGGGCACCGTTTTCATCAAAGAGATCTACGTGGTCTTTATACAGAACAGCCATCTGATTCTGTTCAAGGAAATAAACGTCTCTTGTATATTCCAGAACTGCAGGAACATCAGAAGCAATGAAATTTTCCCCCTGACCAATTCCTACAATAAGAGGACTTTCCTTGCGGGCTGCAATTATTCTGTCAGGATAATCCTTGCAGACAACTCCCAAGGCATAACTTCCTTCAAGACGCTGAATTGAGCAGCGGACAGCCTTAAAAATATCCTTTTCCTGCTCGTAATAATAGTTAATAAGATGAGCAACAACTTCAGTATCAGTAGAGCTTTTGAAAACAATACCTTCGCTTTCCAGCCATACCTTAAGTTTTGCGTAATTTTCAATAATACCGTTGTGGACAATAGCAATTGTACCGCTTACGTTTGTATGAGGATGTGAGTTAATGTCACTTGGTTCCCCGTGAGTTGCCCAGCGGGTGTGACCAATTCCCAGATTTCCGTGAACCACATCTCCGCACTTTGAAATAAGGGCCTCATCATCCATTTCAGAAAGAGAATCCTTTACAATTTCACTGGCAATCCTTTCTTCCAGAAAACGAAGGGCTCCCTTGCATTTTTTTACAATGATTTCGTCTGCTTCCTGATTGTAAACTGCAATACCTGCACTGTCATAACCACGATATTCAAGTTTCTTGAGGGCTGAAATTAAAACTGGAGCGGCTTTTTTGCTCCCTACGTAACCTACGATTCCACACATAAAAAAAACCTCGTATTTGTATTCACTAAAAAATATTACATTAATAATAAAAAAAAGAAAATACATTTACTGATTCAGCTGAGCAGGAGACTTTAACTTTTAAGTCCTGCTGCCCCGTAAGTATACATTGAATCTTTGAAAAAAAAGTCCCATAATTCAAGTATTATGAGTAAGAAATCAAAATTGACAAGCAAACTGTTTATTATAGTTTCAATAGTATTTGTACTTTTTGTCACAGGAGTTGTTCTTCTGGCAAACAGAGAGAAAATCCGTCCAAAAACTGATATTGTTTTCTACGGAATCCCTGACAACCAGGCTGCCATTATCTCAGCAGAAATTCAGAAACTTACAGACCGGAAGGGAAAACCTGTAAATTACAGATTTACAAGTCTGGATACTTCAAAATCCCTTCAGTCACAACTCAGAAAAAAATACGATGCTGTCATCACATATATAGGTAAAAGTTCAGAAGATGCAGCAGCATTTACAGGCAGCAAGGCAGAAAAGGTCGCTGCAGACATAAAACTTGCAAAAGGAATGACTCTGGCTACAAGTGCAGTTATTCAAAAGACTCCGGAAGGCAAAGTGTCAGCAATGCCTCTTTTAACAGATGTTTACGAAGCTCTCATCAATATTCCCCAGAAAGGAAGTGCCGCTTCGGATTTTGCAGACTGGACTGCCCTGGAAAATTTCGTGATGGAAAGCAAGGCTGAATTCCTTTCACCTATTCTTTTTGCATCCAGCGATCCAAAAACTTTAACAGACATCACAGGAATTCTTCTCCTTACAATTGAAGGAAAGGAAAACTACTATAAAAAAGCCCTGGCCCTGAGAGAAACAATCAGCAATACTCCCCAGGAAGACCTTGAAAAAAGCCTCAGCTATTTTGCTGGAGAAAACCTTACTGAAGAAGTAAAAAAATTCGTTTCCTGGACAAAAAAGGATTTAATTCCACGAAAATTCCTCAGTTACGACAAAGAATCTGTCCTCTACCTTATGGAAAAAGCCAGTCCAAGCATTGTTTTTCTTACCCTTTCAGACCATCGTACAGTTAAGCAGGATGTTATTGAGAAGTACAAATCTATTCCGGAATACACTGGTGAAAGTCATTCCTATTTTCCGGCAGAACAGGGAGTTTCTTCCCTTAACCTGATTTCCCCAACAATCTGCTTTGTACCTCTTTCAACCAGTAAAAATGCAAAAGATGCCCTGGATCATTTGATGATGCCTTCCGTTCAGGAAAGTCTCGTCCGCAGAACAGGTCTTGCTCCAGTTTTAGCAGCCTGCTCTACTCCGGACATTCAGTCCAGCGATGCCCAGTACTGGGTTGCTGCAAGTGAAGCTCCTGTTGCACCACTCAGTTCTTACTCTTTCAGCAGCAGTCACGAAATGGAAATATTCTCAAATGTTATTAAGGAACAGGTAGAAAGTTTAGTTAAATAAAAAAGTGAGCCCGACTGAAGCGGTTGCCCCTGGCAAGTGCGAAGCACCGAGGGTGACCGAGCCGCGGAAGGGAGGTAATAGAATAAAGTTTTTTTCTTAAACATGTTCCGGTTTTGTCCTGAATGCCCCTGCGAAACCGGAAGATAAGGAGTCTTTATGAACACTTTACGAAAATTACAAATTCTTTTTGCAGCCCTTCTTCTTTCTGCTTTTTCCTTTTTAAGCTGCGATTTGTACTTTGAACCGGAAGAAATCACTTTTAATGGAAAAGTTTACAATAAGACTTTCCATGATGATTTTAACAATTTTAATAGCTGGCGCTGGGAAAGATGCCCTGAATGGGAACGTCAGGATCTTCATGGGGTATGGAAAAACAGCTGCTCCTTTACTGAAAACGGCTGTCTTGTTATTAAGGCTGAAAAAAACGGAGACAAACTTTTCAGCGGGGCAGTGAGAACTTTCAGAAAATTTTCCCAGAACAAGGGCCTTTTTCAGATACGGTTTATGGTTCCTCATAAGACACAGGGGCTCTGGTACGCTTTCTGGCTCATGTCCACCACAGTCGACAAAGTGGGGAATGGAGCTGTAGACGGAGGCGAAATCGATATTATGGAACTGCTTCCGTGTAATCCTTACGATGCAGCACATCCTGGACCTTACATCAACTCTGCCGTTCACTGGGACGGATATGGAGAATACCACGACAGCGAGGGCAGCCAGTACTATCTTGATGATTCTTTCTACGGTCAATGGCACACTATTACCTTTGAATGGACCGAATCTTCCTACAAGGCCTATCTGGACGACAACGAAGAGCCCTACTGGTGTGTAGAAGGCGATGCTGTTAATAACTACGGCGGAATTGTAAATACTGCGAATTATCTGAAAGTTACCGCAGAATTTGGAAGCTGGGCCGGCAGCGTAGACCAGACAGCTCTTCCAGCCCAAATGTACGTAGACTGGATAAAGGTATTTGAATAAGGGATTTGAATGAGGCAAAGCCCTTCTGTTTAACAAAGGTCCTTCTTTCTGAGTAAAAATCCTTTGTTAAACAGAATCCTCATAAATCCTTCACAATCACAAGCTCATCCAGGGTAGTTCCATACAATCTGGCAAGAAGAATCAGATGATCCAGAGTAGGTAAAGTTTTATGTTTCCGGCTCTCCCAGTAATAAATTGTCTGAGGATTTTCCATACCAAAAAAATCCTGTACATCTCCAACTTTCAGTCCCCTGTCCAGCCTTATTTGCTTCAAGTTTACAGAGGTTTCCTCTACATCAATTATCGTTTTATTTCTGTTCATACTTATTTATATGAATCAAAAGTGCAAAAAACGACAAAACTTCCAAAAAAAATAACTGCCCGGCCTCTAAAAAAAGAAACCGGGCGTCTAATAGCAGTGCTATTATTTTGAAGCAGATTCAGCGAGTGCCTTGAGCAGTTCGTGGTTAGCACGTACTCTCTTGTCTCTCTTCTGAAGGTTTGCTCTCTTTGTCTTGTTAACCGTATATGGTCTAAAGCGCTGTGCAAGTCTCATACTGATACCTCAATAAAAAATTTTACAAAGTTTAGCAAAATTCCTTAAAACTGTGAAGTATCAGAGGGATTTTACACCTAAATTATTTTGCTTTTCCCTGATTTGCTACAGCGGCCTGTTTTGCAGCAATAGCTTCCTGGTCACCAAGGTAGTAGTGCTTAACAACATTGAAGTCGTCATCAAATTCGTATACCAGAGGTGTTGCAGTTGGAATATTAACACCAAGAATCTGCTCTGGAGTCATCTTGTCCAGGTAGTATACGAGAGCACGGAGTGAGTTACCGTGTGCAGCAATAATAACACGCTTGCCAGCCTTCATTGCAGGCTTAATTTCTTCAAGGAAGTATGGAACTACGCGGGCAATTGTTGTTTCAAGAGATTCATTCTGTGGAAGGAATGACTGATCAACATCGCGGTACATAGCCTGCTTCTTTGCAGAACGATCATCATCATCAGCAAGTACAGGAGGCTTTACATCGAATGAACGGCGCCAGATCTTAACCTGATCTTCACCAAACTTTTCAGCAGCTTCAGACTTGTTTTTGCCCTGGAGGTCACCATAGTGGCGTTCGTTAAGCTTCCATGTCTTAATAACAGGCAGCCAGTTGCGGTCCATTTCATCAAGAATACCATTCAATGTGTGAATTGCACGCTTAAGGTAAGATGTGTAACATACATCGAAGTCATAACCTTCTTCCTTGAGCAGCTTACCTGCATTCTTTGCTTCTTCGCGACCCTTATCGCTAAGTTCAACATCTGTCCAACCTGTAAAAAGGTTCAATTTGTTCCATTCACTTTCACCGTGACGAACTAAAACTAACTTTGTCATATATAACCTCGTAAATGAAGATAAAAGTATCCAGACTTTATGCCATTATTTATAACTGACAATACAGATTTTTTCAATCCTTAGGAGAGGGAGTTCCCCCACTCAGTCGTGGGGTCGGGCTCAAAAAAACTGTAAAGAACAAAAATCAAAGTGTTAATTTAGTCTAAATTTTGTATTACTCTTTCTTTTGTTTTTTTTTACAGTATCTAATTAGAAAAAAACACTTTTTACTAATCAAAGAAAGAAATTGATATTCTGAATATTCTAAAAGACAATAACCTATAACAAAACCTTTTGTTTATCTTGACGGAAAGAGAAATCAGTAAGAAAGGTCTATTTTCTCGTGAAATATCCAGGGTTAGACCTTCCTCCATCTATGTGGGCATATTTTATTTCATCCTGTTTCGTGACATCATACTTTGTCCCTCTTTCCCCTAATATGTTTGGAATATCATTGAACATAGCTCCTGCATAATACACCTTGCTCGTATTCCATTTTTCATCAACATAAATAGTGACAAGATTGATGCATCCACTAAACATAGAAGACATATTAGTTACTATACTAGTATTAAAACTACTCAAATCAATAGTTTCTAATGATTGACAATTCTGAAAAACACCGCTCATTTCAGTTACTTTACTTGTATCAAAACTACTCAAATCAATATTAGACAATAGTTTACAACCTAAAAACATGTTATTCATGCTAACCACTTTTTTTGTATTAAACATACTGAGGTCAAGTTCTGTAAGAGACTTACAGTTCCAAAACATAGATGTCATGTCAACAGTCTTGCTTGTATCAAAATTTTCTAGATTAATCTTTTCTAGAGAACTACAAGAAGAAAACAAACTTGTCATATCAGTTACCTTACTTGTATCAAAGCAACTCAAATCCAAATCTGTCAACAATTTACATTCTGAAAACATACTTCTCATTGTAATTACGTTTGATGTATTAAATTTTTTTAAATTAATTTTTGTCATAGACTCACAACCACTAAACATATAGCTCATATTAATAACAGTACTAGTATCAAAATTACTTAAATCAATACTTTTCAAGGCTTTACAAGTTCTAAACATTCCTTCCATATTGGTTACTTTACTTGTATTAAAATTGCTAACATCCAAAACACAAAGTGAATCACAAAACCTAAACATATCTGACATATCAACAACATTACCAGTATCAAATCCACTGAGATCAATTTTTTGTAATGAAAAACAATCATAGAACATTGTATTCATATTCTGAACGTTTCTTGTATCTACTTTACTAAAATCGATACTTATCAATTCTCTGCAATCTCGAAACATTCCACTGGAATCCTCGTTAAAAAGCATATAGTAATTATTTTTTATGTAATAAAAGATAGTTTTTCTTTCTTCATCATACCAGACCAATATGTCTTTTTCCCCAAGATCTAAATAATTATTACATGTGTCAGGAACTTCAACTGCTTCTTTAATCGTTTTTGCAAGAGTAATATCGTACCTGCCTCTTTCTTCAGTATCCATTTGCTTAAATAGAGCGTTTATTTCTTTCCCTGTTTTTAATTTAATACCCCATTTTGCTTTGAGAACAAGATCTTCTTTTATTTCTGTTCTAAAATCAAATTCTTTACTATCCTTACACCATCCTAAAAAAATGTAGTCTCCATTTGTTGGATTTTCAGGTCTTTCACAAAAACATCCTGATTGAACTTCTTGAACAGGGACTTCACTTCCTCCATTGGAATCAAATGTTACTGTATATGAAATAGGGATCTGCTCAACAGGTACAAATGAATTATTACACCCGAATACCAAAAACAAAAATATCAATCCCCATACAAATATATTTAGTTTAAAAATCTTCTGCATATAAAGTTCCTCTCACATTTTCAAAAATTTCTTAAACGAATTATACCACTAACAGTGTAATAAAGCATACTTCATCGTTACTGTCAAAAAAAGGAATTGAAAACTCAAAAAAAAAGGCACCTGCCAAAGCAGATGCCTGTATGTTATGCAGCATTAAGCTGCTGAATCACTACTACTGGAGGAGTGAAAGAACGTTCTGTGAAGACTGATTTGCCTGAGCAATCATTGCAGTTCCAGCCTGAGACAGAACCTGGTTCTTTGTGAAGTCTACCATTTCAGCTGCCATATCAGTATCGCGGATACGTGATTCAGAAGCCTGGAGGTTTTCTGCACCAATATCAAGACCTTCAACAGTCTTTTCAAGACGGTTCTGGTAAGCACCAAGGTCAGCACGCTGCTTGTTGATCTTCTTGATAGCTTCATCAAGTGTACCAATAGCGCGGTTAGCTTCATCTGGAGTTTCCAGAGTCATGATTTCTTCATTTCCAACATTGCGTAAGCCCAGAGCCATAGCACTCATTGTACCAATGAATACCTGTGTACGCTGGTCCATGTTAGCACCAATGTGGAGCCACATAGAAGCAGTTGGATTGTTTTCACCTGTAGGACGAGCAAAGCGACCTGTAAGCATGTTCATACCGTTGAACTGTGCACAAGAAGCAATGCGGTCAACTTCTGCAATAAGTGAAGAAACTTCAACCTGAATCTGCATACGATCTTCATCTGTGTAGATACCGTTGGAAGACTGAACTGCCAGTTCACGAATACGCTGGATGATATCTTCTGTTTCCTGCAGATATCCTTCTGTTGTCTGAATGAAAGAAATACCATTCTTTGCATTTGTTGAAGCCTGATGTAAACCACGAATCTGGCTGCGCATTTTTTCAGAAACTGCCAATCCTGAAGCATCATCACCGGCACGGTTAATCTTCATACCTGATGAAAGCTTTTCCATGTTCTTCTGGTTGCTAAGTTCTGTAATGCCCTCTGAACGCTGTGCAAACATTGCACTCATGTTGTGATTGATAACCATAATGTATCTCCTTAAGTATTTTACGAGTCTCAAGCAAACATTCGTTCTGTTTGCCGCCCTGGGCGTACCACCCTATACTTTACTTGTCGGAGACAGGCATTTTGACTTTAGCAAATTCAATCAAAAATTCAAATTTTTTTTACGAATTCACAGTATTCTTCCACTTCTTTTCTATACATTTGTATAGAATTTCTCCAGAATTCAGCATCTGAAATATCAAAACCGGCTTTTTTGCACAAATCTTCGCAGCTCATTGAACCAGTATTGCTTAAAATTTCAGCATAGGTTTTTGCAAATTCAGGGCCTTCGCTAAGGCTTCGGGCATACAATCCGGAAGCAAAAAGTTGACCGAAAGCATATGGAAAGTTGTAAAAATCCAGATCTGTAATGTAATAATGGCTCTTAACTGCCCACATATATTCGTGACGCTCAGAATTTAATCCGGCGCCGTAACTTTTTTCCTGAGCTTCTGCCATAAGCCTGCAGAAATCATCAGCATTAAGTTCAAGCCCCTTCTCTTTTTCTTCAAAAACAGCCCTTTCAAAATAAAAGCGGCAGAGAATATCAACTAAAACCTGGGCTGTATCAGTTAAATCCAGATCCAGAATCTTTATGCGGTCAAAACCACTGCTCTGTTTAAGCATATCCTGCTTTACAATCGTTTCTGCAAAAGTGGAAGCACTCTCAGCAAGCGTCATTGGATAATCGAAAAAGGCAGCAGGCTTATTCTTCATACAGCTGAAGTGATATGCATGCCCCAGTTCATGAGCAAGGGTTATAATGTCAGAAAAAGTTCCTGTAAAGTTTGTTAAAATACGGCTCTGATGTCCCTTAGGAAAATCTTCATCATAGGCGCCTCCAACTTTTCCAGGTCTGACTTCAGCATCAATCCAGCCTTTTTCGTATGCAGCCGCAGCAAAATCCCCCATATCTTTACTAAAGGAATAATACTCTTTTAAAACATATTCCCTGGCTTCTTCAAAAGTCCACTTACGGGAAATCAAAGAATCTTCATTTTTCTGATTCTGGCCCGCAGACTTTTCTGGATTCTCTACAGGAGCAAACAGATCATAAAAGGCAATTCCAGGATCTGCTTCTGTTCCTGCACTCTGACTGACTGTAGCACCCGCTTTACGTAAAAGTTTAGCTTTGGCCTGAAAATATTCCCGCCAAACAGGGAGAGACTCTTCTATGGAAGAAATAAGGGCATTCAGTGTCTCTTTACTTAATCTTGCAGAAGAAAGGGAACGGTCTATTGCAGAAGCCCAGTCTCTTTTTTTATTTAAGGTTACTGTTTCTCCCTTAAGATTATTAAGGGCTGCTGCAAAAGCAATTCTGTTATCAGCCAGGAGTTGCTTTTCTTTTTCCCAGGAAGCCTTTCTTAAAGCAGGATTGCTGTCATTTGCATCATTACGAAGTTCGTTGAAAGTTTTTCCGTTTTCATCATGAAGATTTGAAATAAGCTGTTCCTGCAGAAGGCTCCATGCATTTGCCCCGGTATGGCTCATTTGCGAAGCAAGTTCCTCTTCTGAAGCAGACATACGGTGAATTTTGTCTTCAATTATTTCCTTGAGCACAAATTCATACTCTTTTTTGTCCGGATTTTCCTTGTAAAACTCCGGAAGATTTTCTGAGTTTGCGGCTAGTACAGCAGAAAGCTTTATTGCAAGCTGCTCTTCATCTGTGGTGATCTTATCTATAAGATTCAGATTGTTCATATATTCCGGATTTGTTGTATCCGTTGAATAAATGATATAAGAATATGCGCCAATTGTTTTTGAAAGAGAAAGCAGCTGATTATAATCTTCTAAAAATGAATTCAGAAAAGCATTAAAGCTTTCCCCAGTCATTTTGTCGTCGCCGCAGTCAGTAAGTTCAACGTCCAGCTTTTTAATCAGTGACTTAAGCACATCCAGGTCAGCCTTATATTCAGGTGATGATAACTCTTTGTAAATGGAATCAAGGTTCCAGCGAGGAATAATATTGTTTTCTGTCATAAATTCAGTATATTGATTTTTTTTTGAAATGGCCACTTATATATAAATTAATGATTTATCCCTTTTTCCAGTTCCAGAACCTTTTCCAGTGGAAGTTTTACGCATTCGGCAATTATTTCAGGAGCAATACCCTTTCTTAAGAATTCAATAGAGTCTTCTACAGCTTTTTTATCTATTCCTTCTGCAATTCCCTCTGCTTTACCCAATGCGATTCCTTCTGCTTTTCCCTCTGCTTTGCCTTCACGGAATGAATAGGCCAGTTGTCTTTCGAATTCCATAAAACTATTCCTCCACTGAGTGTTGAGCTTTGCATTTTTCACCATGCGGATGATTTT
>JAEEGF012257728.1_pt1 | contig 43395 bp, 35 predicted proteins | sample 9134171 | NCBI WGS metagenome assembly JAEEGF01 (sample SAMN16246542, study PRJNA631951) | gut metagenome | biome: gut microbiome; feature: rumen; material: AP-attached | host: Bos | place: Iran: Karaj | collected 2018-10 | reverse complement strand
GCTCCACGCGAAGGAGAACTTGGGCATTGAGATGTTCGCGCTGCCGGCGTCCGTGCCTGTGAGCGACAGGAATGTGCCGGCGTCGAGGTTCTCAAGATAGCTCTCCATGCTGACGCCTTCGTTGGGCAGAATCGCCGCGAACGCGTACCTGCCGGAGTAGTACTTCATGAAGCCGGTGGCGTTCCCGTCCTCGAAGTAGTAGCTCTCGAGGGAGGACATCATCTTGACGTTCCTGTCGCCGCCGGTACCGTGGAACACGCCGTCCGCCACGTTGAATTCGGTGAACGGCTCGCGCCAGAGGGCGTCGAAGCAGATCGCGTTCAGGAGGACCATCACCGTGTTTTCGTCCACGTCGTCGTAGTTCAGCACCTTGGGGATCATGCCGCCGGTGTGCTCGTCGCACCAGGAATTGATGTCGTCTACCGATTTGTCGTCCGTGAAGTCGGCGGCGGCCACCTGGCCCCTGAAGGTCTCGTTGATTTCATGAATGAACCGCTTGTTGATCTTAAAATCCTCGCGGTCCGTCACGAAAACGGAGTTGGCGGATTCGAGTTTTGCGTTCTCGCTGCTTGTGAGGCTCTCGCAAAAGTTGAAAAACTCCCGGTAGGCGCTGTCTAAATCCGCTCCGCCCGCAAGAACGGCCAACATCTCGTCAAGGGTCTCGCCTTTCGCGCCGCCGGCTGTCATGAGCGTGGCGGTGAGGATCGAGAGGGGGGAGACAAGCGTGCCGTTGCCGCTGCCGGTCTTTTTAAGGAGTTTCAGCGCGAAGGCGGTGTAGTTCTGCCTGAACGATTCGCTGACGGCGGCCTTCCTGCGCGTCGTCGTGAACGAGGCGTTGGTCAGGAATTTGAGGCCCCGGCCCGCGGGAAGCGACATGTAGGCGGTGTTGCCGGCGTCGGGCGTTGCCGTGGGGGCTTCTGTGGGTTTTGCCGTGGGTGTCGCGGACTCCTCAGTTGGGGTGGGGGTCGCCTCAGTGGGGGTGGCCTCCGGATCAATGTCTGCGGGCGTCGCGGTTCCGGCCAGCACTTCACCGCCTCCGTGAAGCTTCGTTCCTTTGCCAGAATTGTTCGCCAGCAGAACCACCGTGACTGCCGCAGCCACAAGCACCGCCGCCGCGCAGGCGATTCCGGCGCGAATTATATTCTTCCTTTTGCGTGTTTTCGCGATGCCGTCAAACTCCGGGCTGTTCCCGAGCGCCGACAGCGTCTCCTTGAATTCTTTTTCCGTCATTTTTCTTCCTCCCTGCCGAGAACCGAATTGAGCTTTTTGCGGAGCCTTCCGAGCCGGACCCTGACCGCCGCTTCGTTCATGTTGAGTTCGTTCGCGATGGTCTTGAAGGTCTTCATGTAGAAGTACCGGCCCATGAAAATGTCCACGTCCTTTTTGCTCCGGGACGCGAGAAAATCCTTAAGCACGCCAAGCCGCTTATCCGCGGGAACTCCGGACGGCGCGCTGCCGGTGAACTCGCCGATCTCGGCGCTGATCAGCCCCATTTCGTGCGGTGAACCGTAGGCGTATTCGGGCTCCCCGGCAATGTCGCGCTCGCTGACCCCGAAGATCCGGGCCATTTCCGCCACGCTGACGCCGTCGGGAATCCGCTCCCCCGCCTCCCACATGGCCACGAGAGAGCGCGAAACATGTAGCAGGCCGGCCAGTTCCTGCTGGGTCAGTCCCTCACGGGCCCTCATTTCCGCGACTGTCTCCGCGATGCTCTTCATAATCAAACCTCAAAAAAACTGTGGTCACAGGCGGGAATAGTGCACTTTACCTCTACCTGCAACCACAGTATAACACGCATTCCGGGAAATGTCTTGCCACAATTTGTAACATTCCGGGGAATGATATCCGGCCGCGTTTATTTCGCGTTTTCCGGCCCCCAAAAACACCTGCTTCGCGTAACCAAAATCCGCTTTTGCGGGACGGTTACGTCAGACCTTTTCTCTCTTTTTGCGTTTGCGCAATGAAGCCGCTGCCAGGGAGGCCGCCGCGGAAATTACGCAGACAGCCGCGGCGGCAGGCAGGCCAAGCCCGGAGCCGCAGCCCCTGTTGCCTGACGGCTTTTCCGCGGGTTCGGCGGTTGGGGGGACGGGAACGTAACCGGGGGGTAAGCGGGACGGGGTCGGTTCGGGGGTGTTTGCGGGCGTGGCGGTAGGGTCAGGCGTTGGACCGGGAGTCGGAGTAGGCGTAGGCTCGGAGGTCGGTCCCGGAGTGGTGCCGGTGACGTTCCAGATCGAGTTCAGCCATTCGATGCGGCCGGTCATGAATTCACGCAGGTTTTCGATGCCTTCGCTGTAGGATTCACGCAGCACGAACACGCCCGCGTTGTCCCACTTTTTGACGTCGTACTGTACCGCCGCAGGCAGAATTTTCGCCATGCGGTCAAGCTCCGCCACCCAGTCGCCAAGGATTCCGCTCGAGTAAATTTCAGACCAGCGTTCCTTTACGAGACCGTTGAAATCGTCGCGGTTCAGGAGCTTCACGAACCAGTTCGGCCGGTCCCAGGGGTTGTCCAGGAACTGCAGACCGTCGGTGTAGACGTTGTTGAAGCGGTCGATGCCGCCCATTGCGAGGTCGTAGTCCCACACCGGGCCCATGTAGAGCTTGTCGCCCATTTTGTTGTAGAGGTAGATGCTCGAGTTGAAGACCGTGTCGTCGTTCTTGACGAGCTCGTTGAAGATCAGCTAGTCGATGAGAGAGTCGCGGTCAATATACTTGAAAACCGTGTCGAGGTCGCGGTCGGTGGTGACGGCGTCCTCAAAGCGTTTTATGTGCGACTGCGCGTTGGAGATCGCGCGGCTGAAGGTGACGCCCTCGCCGCCGGCCTCCTCCAGCTTCTGTTTTTGCTTTTGCTCGTCGGGGTCCTTGAAGACGTAGAGGTTTCCGAAGGGCGACGCGAACGTGACAGGCTCGTTCCAGCCGTAGTTGTTGTCGAGTTCGATCAGAACGTCGCCGCCCGTGATGGAAATGTCGAGGCGTTCGTCGTCGATCTCCACTTTTTCCGTGACGAGGTAGATTCCGTTGTAGCGGCCGTTAATGAAAACCTGCGCGAAGGCGGCCTGAGGCGTGAATTTAAAGCGCATTTTCGCGGCCAGCGTGAACGCCAGGTAGTTGCGGAGGTGTGTCTGGTCGGTAAAGTTCGCGAGCAGCACCCAGTCCTTGGCGGCGCCGAAGCCGAACCAGTTTGTCTTTTTGTCGCATTTTATCGCGTAGGGGCGCTTGGCCTGCTCCCAGGTGTAGTTGCCGCGTCCCTTGATCTGCGCGGTGTTCTCGATCTCGCGGCCGTCCCAGCGCAGCCTGTAGCTTATGGGCAGCCATGCGGAGCGGTGGATATCCTCCTCGTGAAAGCCGTTCAGAGTGATCTCGAGGACCGCGAAACCTTCGTTAAGCATCTTTTCGGGGTCGTACTTTTCGGCCGCAAAAACGTCCGCCACAGGCATGAAACGCGCAAGAAAACCGCCCAGAACGGCGGTCAGAACCGTGAATAGAATCAGTTTCTTAAGGAGTCGTGTGCGCATTTGCGTTGATCCTCTCATATTTTTAATCCGGCGGGAATTATATCCGGCAGTGAACGCCGCCTCGCCGGCCGGTGAAAACAACTCTTTTTCTTCGCCTTAAAGGATACCACCCGGCGGCGGGAATGTCAATAAAAACGAATCGGCGCGGCCTCGCGGCCGCGCCTTCCAAAATCAATGTATTATTCTAAAGAATCAGTCCTTTTTCCTCAGTACAACCGCAGCGCAGAGGGCGAGCGAGACAAGGGCGAGCGAGCCGCCAACAACGCCGCCGCAGCCCTTCTTGTCCTTGGGCGCCTGGGTGGCAACAGGGGGATCGGTGGGCTCTGCGACAGGGTCCTGTCCGGGCTGCGTGGGATTCTCGGCAGGCGGTTCGGTGGGGTTCTCCTCAGGAGGCGCCGTGGGCTCTTCGGTGGCTTCGGGGCCGAGGTCGCCTACGTTGGCGTACGCAATCTTGATCGCGGCGCAGTAGTCAAATACCTGCTCGCCGTACTCGTAGAATTCCCAGCCGTCGGGAACCGGCATCACGCCTTCATAGTAGCCGATCGCGCCTTCGTTCGACCTGGTGATGACGATAAGGTATCTGTGGCCGTAGCGGAGCGCTGTTCCGAAAGTCAGCGTGAGGTTCGAGTTGTCCGCGTGGTTCAGGATCTCGCCGGAAGCGATAGGCCTCGCCTTGTAGCTCTCCTCGTAGTCGCCGGTCCATTTGTACACCTCGTAAATGACGTCCGAGTCGCCGTTCGTGTTCATCCACGTGGGGGACTCAATCAGTGCGAACGAGTAGAGCACCTGGCCCGCGGGAACTTCGGGCGTGACGATACCGTAGTCGAAAATCGGGTGAACGCCGATGTTGTTGCGCGGAATGACCGTTTTTTCGGGAAGGATCTCGATTTCGGATTCCTTTCCTTCCAGGTTGAGGAAGTACTCGGTCAGCCCCTCTTTTTTCTCGCAGTCGACGTAGAACACGAACGGTCCCCTCGCGTCGAATTCGAGCTTCGAGGCCGAGAACTTGAGGTCGCTGATCGGAAGCACCGAGTAGGGCCGCTGGTCCTCGTCGCCGATGCCGGTGAGCTGCGTGACCCTGAACAGGTACTGGCCTGCCGGCGCGGGCGTGTCAAAAGGAATGTGGAGATTCTTGACGTCGCCGTCAAAGTAGATATCCTTCGAAACGACAGGCGTTCCGGAAACGGTTTTCGCGGCGTCGGTATCCCACTTGAAGATCTCGAACCTCACCGTGCAGTCCGCTCCGTTGGCAGAGATGCCCGCGTACAGCTCGGGAAAGCCTACCGCCTTGACGGGAGCGGCGCTGTTGAAGATCGCGAAGTCCGTTCCCGTGCACTCGCCGTCCGGGTCGAACGTGTTGAACCAGACAGAAGGCGCCCAGGCGACGGTCGGGTCGTAGGTGTAGACTCTGAAGGTGGTCTCGTCCGGACCGTCAGGCTGCGTTTCGCCGCCTTCCTCCGCGAACGACAGAATTCCCGACATCGCGAAAAGTACCGCCAGAGCCAGAATAACGCTGAGTATTTTTTTCATAATTGCAACTCCTTTCGAATACTTAAATATTGTCTCAGACTCGCCGCTTGCGTAAAGAGCATTTAGTCAGCGCTTCATTAGTCGCAGATCAGATCGCGCTCGTCACGCGTTATCGTTTCCGCGCCGTTTTTGATTTCGGAATCGACCGTGTGATACGAACAGCCGACATCCGCGAAACAGTGGGTGAGTATGGTCTCGCCCGGAAAATCCTTGGAAATTTTGATGACTTCATCAACAAGATTGTCGACGTCGACGCAGTCGATGTAAAGTTCCCATTTGCCGTCTTCGCCAAGATAGTCGTCAAGCGAGGCTATCCTGTTGCCGCAGCGCGAGAGCAGAACCTCTTTGATTTTGACGGCGGCGGCAGCGGAGGAAGTTATAGTCAGATGGAAAAGAATCATGAACGGAATCCTTTCAAAAGAAATAAGAAATGCTTTACTTCTCTATAATTCTACTGTCGGCGGTGATGTAGAACGTTCTCCCCGCGGGGACTTTCACGTTGTAAACGCCGCCTTCAAGCGTAACCGAGGGCTCGGTCAGCGACTTGTCGACGGTGATCGAGTATTTGCGGTTCGCGTAGTTGTACTCGGAAACGCCGGCAAAATTCATGTCGGAGGGCAGGCGGCTCTCGATTTTCAGACCCTTCACGTCAGGGTTGACGCCGATGATCGAGGTCAGGAACGAGAGAGGCACCAGGCCGGATTCCGGGAACTCGCCGACGATGCTCACCTGGTAGAAGTTGCCGGGAAGGGGCCTCGGAGCGCGCCGCAGGGAGTCCTTGTGGAACTCCTCCATAATTGTGTTGAAGCGGCTGATCGCCAGGTCGCCCGACACCAAAGCCCTGCCGGAGACGTCGTAGAACGAGGTGTAGAATATCGTTCCGCCGTTCTGCATCTGGTTCCCGTACTCGCCCCACTGGCCGGGAAGGACGTCCGCGAAGGAGTGTCCGTTGTACCACCAGTAGTGAAGGCCGTCCTCCTCGATCGTTTCGACCGCCACCGTGTTGGAGCGCGCGGAGACCTTGAAGTTGTAGATGTCGGCGCCAGTCGACGTGTCGGTTTTGATGATCCGCTTGCCGTCGACCCAGTCGTAGATCTGCTGCGCCTGTTCCTGAGACGCGAGGCCTGCCGACACCGCCATGAAGTTCACGAACGTGACGCCGAAGTCCAGAACGTCGCCTTTTACGTTGACGGACGTGATGTACCGGCCCTTCGAATTGTCCCAGAAATAGGAGTTAAACTTGGCTTTGACCTTTTCGGCCAGCGCCGCGTAGCGCTCCGCCTCCGGAGTGTTCCCGATGAAGGCCTCGATGTCGCCCATCGCCAGAATTGCCTGGTAGAACAGTATGTTTTCGTACGCGGAGTTGTAGCCGAAGAAGTTGAGGCTGTCCCAGTAGTTCGAGGCCATGCCGCGGACCGTGCCGTCGTTGCGCGGGTCGTAAATGGTCATCAGGCCGGACTCGCCGCCCAGGTTCACGAGCATGTACTCCATCGCCTTGCGGAGCTTGTCGAGCATCACCTGGCCCTTCGCGTTCTTGCTCTCCAGGAAGCCTTCGGTGTCGTTGCCGGTGAGGAGGTAGTCGCGCGAGGCGATAATGAGCGCCGAGTTGTTGGTGTAGTGGTTTTGCGCGTCGAGATGCTGCGGGGCCGAGGAAGTCGCCCAGATGAAGCCGTCGTCATTCGGGTTGCCCTTGTACTCGCTCTTGTCGACAACGTACTTGCCTTTTTCTTCGTCGTAGTACCAGCCGTCGCCGCCGTACACCGCCTTTTTAAGGGAATTCACGTGGATCTGGAGCGCCTCGTCGTAGCCGGACCAGTCCAGCTGCAGGCCGTTCCACTCGGTCCATTCGATAGAGGCGGTCATTGTCGCGCCGGCGCGGAATTCGGCCGGATTCTGGCCTCCGTTGCCCACCGCGTTGTACACGCGCGGCTCCGTTTTCGCGGTCCCGAAGATCGCCCACATGTTGCTGAGGTCGGCGTTGTAGTAGCCGTCGTAGGAGGTGAAGAAGAACGTTCCTTTTTTGCCGTAGACGCGCATCTCCTCGACGCTGAACGAGTTGTTGTCCGGCGAGTAGGAGGGGTAGGTGAGGCACTTCACGCGGATTCCGTTGGCCGCGATGCCGTCAAGGGGCAGGGAAAGGGTGGCGCCCATCGGGTCCGGGAAGTTCATCACGCAGGAATAGTATCCCTCCGAGTTGGGCAGCACGTAATAGTAGTGCGGAAGCATGTACCAGACCCTTCCGCCGTCGGTGGTGTACTCCACGGAAATGTTCGACGGGAACACCGGCGCGTCGGCCGGGAATTTAATTTCCAGTGTGTCGAGGGTGTAATAACCGTCAAACAAGTATCCTACAAACTGCTCTACACCTTCGGAATCTTCAGAGGCTGCGGCTCCTGAGACTTCGCTCTGCCACCTTGTGGCGTTGGAGCCGTCCGCGATATTTTCGCATTCAAAGCCCTCGCCCGCGAACGACGAACAGATCGGGACCACGTCTGCGATCATATCCCCCGGGAAGTCGTCGCCGGACACCTTAACTGCTTTGGCCTCGGTCCAGCCGTAGAGAGTTCCCGCGGTAAGGTTCACCGAGCACGCCTTCACGTTGTACTCGCCCGCTTTCCTGTAGGTGTGATACACCTCCGCGGTGACCTTGTACGACTCCTCGCTCGCGAACGGTCCGTTGTAGCTCCAGGTGCCGTCGCCCCAGTCGACGACGTAGTAGTTGCAGCCCTCGGTTCCGATGTCCAGATTGACGTAGGCGGCCGCCGCTGTGCCTGTGGTAATTCCGTTCGGATGGGGAACGGTCAGCACCACGTGTTCGCCGGTTTTCTGAAGGTTTTTGGTGGGTTCGTATACGATTCCGTTCATGATGTGCACCTCGTTGCCGGAAACCGGGATTGGCGGGTCGCCGGCAGGCGTAATCTTGCAGCCGGCAGCTCCGGCCAGCAGTGTTATACACAAAAGGCAGAGCGCCGCGCGCTTCATTCCCGTCAGTAACCGCGCAGTCCGGCGGCTGTTTTTCCGGTTTGTACGTCTCATGGGAGAAGTCCCTCCTAATACCGATTTTTAAGGCGGGCGGGAATCCGTTGCCCGCGCTTTTCAGCAGTTTCGATAGCTTTGTTAACTGCCGATATGATAGCAAATAACGCGGTTTTTGACAAGCGGCTTTTATTAAAATGAAGAATGGGGAATGGAAAAAAACGGCGCCGGTACGCCTGAATCCCGCCGTTTGACTTGTTTTGAAGGCGCCTTCGGAGTATAATAGGCTCAAGAAAGAGATGCTTCAATGCTCTTTACGCAAGCGCGCGATATGCGATATGGAGGAAAAAAGATGTTCTGCAGTTTAAAGTTTTTCAGTGAATCGCTCGGTATGCAGACCGAGGTGTACGTTCTTTTGCCGCAGCGCGGCACGCAGGGCCAGATCGGCGTCAACGGAACCGCGCCCGACGTGGAGAAATTCAAGTGCCTCTACCTTCTGCACGGCCTTTCCGACGACCACACAATCTGGATGCGCCGCACCTCGATCGAACGCTACGCCGACATGTACGGAATCGCGGTGGTGATGCCCTGCGGCGCTAAGAGCTTCTACACGGACATGAAGCACGGCGACCCGTATTATCAGTTCATTGCCCGCGAACTTCCCGCGAGGATACGTTCCACGTTCAATATTTCCGGGAAAAGAGAGGACAACTTCGTGGCGGGTCTGTCCATGGGCGGCTACGGCGCGCTCAAGATCGGGCTGCGCGAATATGAGAGCTTCGAGGCGTGCGCGGCGCTGTCGCCGGTTACCGACATCGAGCTGTGGAGCGTAAATGAAGTGTTTTATCCCATTTTCGGCGAGAAGGGGGAGGTTCCCGACGACGACAACATCTACAAACTCGTTGAGAAGCGCAAGAACGACCCGCTGCGGCCGAGGATATTCCTTGCCTGCGGGAAGGAGGACGCGATATACCGCGAGTCGCTCAAGATGAAGGACAAGCTTGAAGAGGCCGGCTACGGCAGGTTCAAGTACATGGAAGGGCGCGGCACGCACGAGTGGGCGTTCTGGGACGTGTACATCCAGCACGCACTGGAGTACTTCTTTAAATAAACCGGGGTCGCGACTGATGGAAAACGGCAGAGAGACGACTGAAAACGGGGAAAAAGCGGCGGAAACAGCCCTTGAATCCCCGGAAAAACGCGGGAAATCGCGGAAAATAAAGAGAATAATCATCACCGTTGCCGCTGTTGCCGTCGCTGTCGCAATGCTGCCGTTCGCGCTGGCGGCCACGGTTTACTCCTCCGTTTTCGGCAGAAGGTTCGAGACGGAGCAGGTTAGAATGTTCATGCCGGCCGATTTCGAGGGCCTTGTCGAGACTCGGGAACGGTTCAAGACCGACCGCGGCGTGGAGCTCCAGGGGTACTTCTATTCCCGCGAGGGGCTCGAACCGAAGGGGCTTGTTATCGTCTGCCACGGGTTCGGGGGCGGCGGCTCGAACGCCTACATGGATTCGGCCGATTTGTTTACGCGCGCGGGCTATGCGGTGTTCATGTTTGACGCTGCCGGGAACGATCTCAGCGACGGCGTTGTGACGGGCGTTCCCCAGTACACGATCGACCTCCTCAAGGCGATCGAATTCGTCGATGGCAAGGAGGAGTTCAAGAGGCTGCCGAAAATGCTCTTCGGCCACAGTATGGGCGGCTTTTCGGTCTGCAACGCGCTGAATTTCGTTGAGGACGGCGCGATTTGCGCGGTCTGCGAGATGTCCGGCTTCTGCGATTCGGCCGACGTTATCCGGCTTGAGGCGATCGAGCGGATGGGCAAAGCCAGCCTGATTTTCATGCCCTACGTGGAGCTCTACGAAGCCGTCAAGTTCGGGAAATATTCGACTAAAACAGCGGTGACCGGTCTGAAAAACTCGTCCGCGAGGGTCGTGGTGGTTCACGGTGAACTGGACGATACGATACCGTTCGAAACGGGCTGCGGGCGCCTCCGTGACGAGTTCGGGAACGACCCGCGCTTCGAGTTCCTGGCGCTTCCCGACCGCGGGCACAACAACGTCGACTGGTCGGACGCCGCAATCGAGTACGTGGCGGGGTTCAACAAGGAATACTCGGCATGGTACTCCTCGGAAAACGGGGAAATAACGGCTGAGGACAGGATCGAGTACTTCGCGGAACACTTCGACCGCAAGGCGTGGAGCTCGCTTCTTGACGAAGATTTGTACTCGAAGATCGTCGCGGTTTTCGACGCGGCCGCGGATGATTTTTACGCGAAAACGGCCGGGAAATAAGCCGGAAATAACGGGAAAACCCGGAAAATATGTGGAAAATACTTGGAAAACCCGGAAAAATTCCGGGAAATGACATTCATGAACGGAGCTTTTTAAAATGTTCGGAACGTTGCATTTAATAATGATCGGCGTGTGCGCCGCCGTCTGCGCGGCCATGTGCGTGTTCCTGCGGAAGCTCAAGCTGAAGCAGTGGTACAAAATTCTGATGTGGGTCGGGATCGTTTCCGAGACAATCAAGGTGTTCACGTACATCCTGAGGAACGAACAGACCTACGGCGGCTACCTGCCCAAGACGGACCTGCCGTTCCACCTCTGCTCGATCCAGCTGATCTTCATCGCGCTGCTCAACTTCACGCACAACGAGAAGCTGCACCGCGTGCTGCTGGCGTTCATGATGCCTTCGTGCCTCGTGGGCGGTCTCGCGGCGATACTGATCCCGACGTCGTCGTCGCTGACCATTCCCGTCATCACGTTCCAGTATTTCATGTACCACACCGTGATCGTCGCGTTCGCGATCTACCTTTTCTACTGCCGCGAGATCGAGTGGACGGCGAAGGACTGGGGGAACGCGCTCAAGCTGCTCTGCTTCCTGACGTTTGTCGCGATCTATGTCAACAGCATCTGCTACGACGTCGTGGAGTTCACGAACGTTGACGGCGTGAAAACCGTCGAATACGTGAGCCGCGTCAATTTCATGTACGTGGTCGACCCGCCGGTCTCGGGGCTTCCGTTCCTGAACAAGAACCACGGCTGGCTCGTCTACTTCGCGCACCTGGCGTTCACCGGGCTGTTCGCGGTCACGATCTGCTACATTAAACCCATCGTGAAGGCGCTGAAAAAGTGCGGGAAAAAGGCGCCGGCCGCTGAAGCGTTACCTGACAATCCTGCTGACGAAACGAACGATTTTGCCGAAAACAAGGCAAATAACTGACTTAACCGCAACAAGAAAAGAGAGGTTTAACCATGAAAGAAACGATCAATGTTACAGTTTGGAACGAGTTCCGGCACGAACGGCTGGAGGAGGCCTGCAGGGAGATCTACCCGGACGGTATTCACGGCCTGATCAAGTCGTTCCTCGACAAGGAACCCCGCCTGAACGTCAGGCTCGCGGCCCTCGACGACCCGGACAACGGCCTTCCCGATGAAGTCCTGAACGGCACGGACGTGCTGCTGTGGTGGGGCCACATGGCGCATCATGAAGTTCCCGACGCGCTGGTGGAGAGGATCCGCGACAGGGTCTACAAGGGCAAAATGGGTCTCATCGTGCTCCACTCCGGCCACCACTCCAAGGTGTTCCGCGAGGTCGTCGGCACCAACGGCAACCTCTCCTGGGGCAGGGACCAGCAGGAAATCGTCTGGAACCTTCTTCCCGCCCACCCGATTGCCGCGGGCATTCCCGACCACTTCGAGCTTTTCGAGGAACTCTACTGCGAGCCGTTCTACATCCCGCAGCCTGACGAGCTCGTTTTCGGATCGTGGTTCGAGGACGGCTTCATTTTCCGCTCCGGTCTGTGCTACTACCGCGGCGCCGGAAAGGTGTTCTACTTCCAGCCCGGCCACGAATTCTGCCGCTCGTTCTACAACGAATACGTGCAGCGCATCATCACGAACGCGGTCTACTGGGCCGTGCCGAACGACTTCGGCTATCAGATCCCGGACGGCGCGCCGTGCATCGAGTACAAGCTGTCAGGAAAATAAAAGAATCGGGATGTGAAACGTAAAACGTACAAGGAGGTACAGAAAATGAGTTTGGCAGTTATTCCGACAATTATTAAGGTTCTCGGCGTGTTTATGCTGCTGGCGGGAATCGGGCTGACGGTATCCGGCGCCGTGACAAAGAAACGCGGCCTGTGGATTCCGGGAATCGTTCTCATCTCGGCAGGGCTGCTGAGCATTGTATCTCCGGAAATAGCGAATGTTATTGCCGGATTGTAAAATGAGAAATTCAAAACACGTAACGGTGAATTCACGTTACACGGAAAAGGAGACAAAAACGGTGGAACAGGATAGAGATACTGTCGTACAGGAAACAACGGAGAAAAAAGAGAGAGTTGCGCTGGGAATACTCGGGGCGTTTCTGTTCTCGCTGGCGGGAGCGGCCGTGTGGGTGCTTCTCGACATCGTCGGCTTTCTGGCCGCGTTGTCGGGCCTTGTAGGCGTGTTCTGCGCGATTCAGGGCTACCGGATATTCTCGGGAAAACTGACGAAAAAGGGTGTGATCATCTCGGTGGTGATTGCGTTCCTGGTGCTTGTGGGCGCGTGGTACTGCTGCATGGCGAGAGATATTATGCTAGCGTCGCGTGAATGGTATGCAGCCGGCGAAATAGCCGTGCCGATTACGTACGCTACGGCGTTCATCAACGCATGGAGAGCTCTCGGAGACAAGCCGATGCTTCTAGCTTACGGCGGCTCGCTGCTGCTGGGCCTCGGCTTTGCGGTGCTCGGGTCGTTCGCGTTCATCAAGAAGTCCCTCGGACAGGCCAATGCCCAAAAGGAGGCCGAAAAGGCTGCCGGCGCGCAGGCGATTCCTCAGGAACTGACCCCAGAGGCAAAGGCGGCGATCGAGGCGTACGAGGCGAAGGCGAGAAGGGCGTCCGGAGAGTACGGGGAAGAATTTGGCGAGGCCGTGAATATTCCCGAAGCGGTTGACGAAGCCGCTCACGAAGTCGCTCACGAGGGCGCTACTGAAGCCGGTGAAATTCATGAAGCCGCCGCTGCCAACTCGGAGCAGATCAAGCATGAATGGCAGGAGCTCCTTAAGGATCAGGACCCGGTTGAAAAAGAATAATCTTAGGAAACGCTTATTAAATGCTCTTTACGCAAGCGGCGAATAACTGACTGCGTGCTCTTGAACGTACTTCGATAGTTTCAGCTGTTCTTTCTGCGTATAATGAACGCGTAAGTATCGGCGTGTTTCGCTTAAAAATAGGGGAATGTTGTTTCCGCACGTTTTTAAACCGGCATTTGAAGCATTATGAAAATATCATCGTTTATACGCTTTACCGGATTTGGAATCAAAACGATTCTGCTCAAAAAGAAAGCCCCTATTATAGGGACCGTTATTGTAACGGACAGGTGCAATCTCAAATGCAAGCACTGCTCTGTAAACAATATTACCGGTATTATTTATCCGTACTCCAAGATTCGGGAGGATATGCAAACTCTTTACGATATGGGCGTACGTATCCTGTTTCTTTGCGGAGGCGAGACGTTTCTCTGGAGAGACGGAGAGCACACCTTGCGCGACCTTGTTGCGGAAGGAAAGCAAATGGGGTTCCTTAGTGTTGTCGTTTTCACGAACGGAATGTTTCCGCTGAACCTGCCGGAGGCGGATCTGATCATGCTCAGCCTTGACGGGGATAGAGAACGCCATAACGCGATTCGCGGAAACACGTACGACACTATTATGGAGAACGTCAAAAACGCGGCAGCTGACAATATCTGCTTTTATATGGCAATCAACCGAATCAACAAGGACGCTGTTGAAGACGTCTGCGCGGCGGCCCGCGATACGAAAAACGTGCGCGCTGTATCATTTAATTTTCACACGCCTTATCCGGACACAAGGGAGCTTGCTCTTTCGAGGGAGGAAAAGGCGGCCTGCTGCGATGTCATTAAAAGGATGATGAAAAGCGGCGCCTCTGTGTTCAACCTGAAATGCGCTTTTCCGTACCTGATCGACAACAGCTTCCCGACTCCGTGCTACCAATGCGTGGTCATCGAAAACGGAAAGGTTTCGACATGCGGACGGTGCGTCGATGTGCCGGGACTTTGCGACGAGTGCGGATACTTCTATGTTGCGGAGTACAATATGATCTTCAGAGGAAACCCGAAGGCGGTTTTCGAAATGCTGAGGACATACTTTAAATATATTTAGCGGCAAAATGAGTATTATTACGAACCTTACAAGGGCATGGCTGACCCGGTCGACAAGACCGTTTGTTTTTAAGAATGAATACGACCGGGTGCTTCGGTTCGCGGACTGTGACAGCCTTGGGCTGTACATACATATTCCCTTCTGCAAAAGCCTCTGCAATTTCTGCCCCTACTGCAAGACCGTATACACGAAGGAACTCTGCGACCGGTATATAGACGCGCTGCTCTGTGAGATCCGCCTTGTCGGCGGTATGCATGAGGGCAAAAAGGAGACCACCAGCCTTTATTTCGGGGGCGGGACGCCTGCGCTTGCCGCGGACAGGCTTAAGGAAGTGATCGACGCCGTCAGGGAGCATTTCGTTATCACCGAAGGCATCGGTGTCGAACTGCATCCGGACAACGTAACCCCGCAGGTGCTTCGGACCTTGAAAGACGCCGGAGTTACCAAGATAAGTATAGGAATTCAGTCGTTCCGGGAGAAATACAGGCGCATTCTCGGCAGGACGGACGTTGACGCGGCTGTAATAAAGAAGGCGCTTGCCGAAGTTCCATTTGAAACCGTTTCGATGGATTTTATTTTTGCGCTTCCCGGCCAGACGTTCGACGATCTGAAATCGGACATAGACACGGCCTTCGGAAACGGGGCGAATCACATCGCGATTTATCCGTTCATCGACTTCACGTTTACTTCAAGTAGCGTAAAGGCCATGCCCAAAAAGGAAAAGCGGCTGCTTCTGGACGCGATTACGCGGTACTGCGCCGAACAGGGCTATACCCGCAGTTCCATATGGACTTTTTCGAACGAAAGGAAAGCAAGGTATTCGTCTATGACGAGGGAGAATTTCCTGGGCTTTGGATGCTCCGCGACGACGCTTTTGAAGGATACGTTCAAGATCAACACTTTTTCGGTAGAGGAATATTGCGGCAGGCTTGACAGGGGGGAACTTCCGACGTCGCTGACCCTGAGGTTTACCCTGCGCCAGCGGATGGTATATTATCTTTTCTGGACCGCCTACAGTACGCGGATCGACGGCGAGGAGTTTGAAAAGTTTTTCGGTGTTCCGCTTAAAAAAATGTACGGTACGGAGATGAATCTCGCGAAGTTGCTCGGCTTCGCCACCGAAGAAAACGGGACGTACACCATGACGCCAAAGGGGGCGTTTTACTACCACTACTATGAAAATTTCTACACGCTCGCATACATTGACAAAATGTGGGGAATCATGAGAAAAGAGGCTTTCCCGGAGAAAATCGAGCTGTAGAGAAAAGAGACGGATTTATTTCGATATTAAAAAGGAATGAAACTGTATTTCGCAATCGAGCAAAGAAATCGCAATATTTAATGGCTTTGAATATTGTTAAAAGACAGCGCGCCCGCACATGCTTTACGTTTGGCGGGCGCGCGCTTTATGTATATCTAATATAATAATGGGCCGGCCGGGATCTCGCGGCGTTTTTGTGGTTTCAGAACGGATCAGGAGATCATTCCTCATTCATCATTTCATCCGCTCTAATCTCCTTCACGCTGCCGTCCTCCTCGACCAGGAACGTCTCAAACGCGCGGGCCGGAACGGTGACCGTAAACGGACCGCTCACGAAAACTCCGCCGCTCAGGGTCGCGGTGCGGTCTGTGGCGGTGGGGTTGAAGAGGCGGAGAACAGTTCCTTTTCCGTATTCGGACTGCTTTATCGCGGACATCACGACGCAGTCGTCGCCTTCGAGGCGGAGGCCCTGGGGGAGCTTCTCGCCGGCGCCGGAGGGGAAGAAGGACATGGAGAAGGCCTTCTCGCAGTAGAGCTGGGTGAGGCGTTCGGCGCGGGGCTCAAGGACGCGGGTGTCGCCCAGGGTCAGGCGGAAGTCGAACATGCCGGTGCCCACGTCGATGTGGGGCATGAACCGGTCGTCGGGAAGGATCTTGCGGTCGCCCAGCGGGTGGGCGGTGTAGGCGGCGGTGCGGAGCAGGGTGATCCGGTACTCGTTCCCTTCAACGGAGGAACCGTAGGTGGAGCGGGCAGAGATCAGGATGCCTTTTTCGCCCTCGTCCATCAGCTTGTAGCGCTGGGAGACGGTCTCTTCGCCGTTCATGAGGAGGGGTTCGCTGCCGTAGGCGGTCTGGCCGAGCACGCGTTCCAGGTTCGAAGCGGGAATCGTGAGCTTCACCGCTTTCTGCTTCTCGTACATCTGGAGGCGGACGCTGACGTCGATTTCGGGGGAGTGCTTGGAGAGGCTGTAGCGGACCACCGCGCGGGAATCGTTGTAGCCGAAAATTGCCTCCACCACGGTGCGGACGGAGCCGTTCTCGATGACGCGAACCGGAGCCAGCGGGTGGTCGACGGCGCAGAATTTCGCGGCTTCTTCATCATTCACGAGCGTGAACGAGCCTTCCCGGTCCCTGTAGGCGCGCACCGTCATTCCCCACGGGTCGCAGTTGTCGCGAATTACGTCAAGCCTTAAAGCCCCGCCCGAAGAGGGGTCGACGAGCTCTTTTCCGTCTATAATTAGGGAAGAAATCAAACCGGTCTTAAGCGAGATGTAGGCCTTCATGCGGCCGTTGTCGAAGCGCAGGAACTCGCCGACCCGCGGCAGGCCCACGATCGGCGGCTTCTTGACGTCCTTGAACTTCACGAGGAACATCGCAGCGGACGAGGCGGGCATTTTCGCCCTGAAAGCGACCCGCTTGCGCCAGTCGATCGGAATGTTGGAAAGCTCCTTCTCGGGCTGGCAGGGGAGCTCGTTCCCGTCTTCGTCGAACACGTGGGGGTACTTGTAGAACTCGCCCCAGCCCTGGTCCCAGAGCATGAACTCGGCCTCGTAAACGTCCTCGGCTTCGTAGGGGTGCGGGTTGCACACGATGACCGGAATTTCGTCGGGGGCGGCCTTCCTGAAGCCGGAGCAGAGCGCGAAGAACGCGGCGGTGCGAAGCTTGGTCAGCTTGTCGTAGGCGCCACCCAGCTGGCGGATTCCCATGGCCTCCACGGGCTCAACGGAGGAACCGGGAAGGTAGTCGTGGAACGTGGCGAAGAGCATCGCCTTTTCGGCCTCGTCAAGGGCGTCTTTTGGGTATTCGCGAAGGGGCCGCGCCAGCACGCAGATCTTTTCGGTGAAGTAGTACATGTCCTCGAGGGCGCGGTACATGGATTTCAGCTTGGCCTGGCTTGTGTAGCAGCCCACGGCCCAGGGGTTGATGTCGCGCTCCCAAAGGGGAAGGGTGTTCTCGTCGACGGTCTCCAGGTACTCGTAAAGGTCGGAGTGCTTGACGGTGTCGCCGTTTTTCGCGGCCTCCTTAATGAATTCGTCCAGCGCGTCCAGATCCTGTGCCGAAGCGCCGCCGCCGTGGTCGCCGACACCCCAGAGCGCAACGCCTTTCCCGCCGTCAGGAACCATTCCCAGCAGCCAGGAGGCCTTCGCCGCCGCCGCGCCCAGTCCCGAGCCGTAGCCGTGGGGTTCGCGCCTACCTATAACAGAAGAGCCGTCGTAGCCGATCCACTTGTAGGTGTTGGGCATGTCGAGAAAGTCGCCGCCCGGCCTGCAGTGAATGTAATATTTGTACCCGGTTTTGGCGAGAATCTGCACCAGCCCGCGGGAATGCCCGAACGCGTCAAAGCTGTTCGCCACCGTGGGAACGACGCCGAACTTCTCGAAGAAGTACTTCCTGCCGTAGACCGCGTGCCTCACGAAGGTCTCGCCCGCCGGCATGTTGCAGTCCGGCTGAATGTACCAGCCGCCTATTATTATCCATTTGCCTTCGTTGACAAGGGCTTTGATTTCCTCGAAAAGGGCCGGCTCGTACTCCTCGACCCACTCGTAAAGGGCCGCCTCGTTGTGGCAGAAAATGTAATTGTCCCGCTCCCTGCAGAAAGCGGCGGCGGTCCTGAAGGTCGAGACCGCCGCCGCGGCCCCTTCCTCCCATTCCCACTGCCAGACAGGGTCAAGGTGTGCGTTCGATACCAGGTAAAGAGTCTTGTTCATATTGTTTCCTCCGGATTGAGTCTTTTTTCTATAATTTTATCACCGGCGTGAATTTCCACCGTCACCGGGACCGTGGATTCCAGCGTAAATTCCGGCAGCCCGTCATCTTCAGGAGTTTCGCCCGCCAGCAGTGTCACGAAGCCGCCTTTAAAAGGATACCTGCGGATCCCGTGGGCCTCTTTGAGATTCAGGTGCCACTCGATCCGGTCCTCCAGCGCGAACGGCCTGATCCCGAACACGTACTCAAACAGAACCGAAATCGGCGCGAGCCCTGTCCAGCCCACGAATTCGTCCTTCGCGGGAACGCCCGGCTCCGCGTGCTCGGGCGCGTAATTCTCGTAGAGCGTTCCCGTTTTCCCGAACACTTCGACCACGTTCTTAAGGTAGCAGCTCGCGATCTCAAAGGCCAGCTTTTCCGCCGTTGGGGTCTTCTGAGCCTCGAGTCCCTTCAGAATCATGTAGTTCGTCGGAGCCCACACCGAGCCGAGCCAGTAGCCGCCGTTCGGGTCGTAATGCGGGTCGTTCGCGGCAAGCGTCGGCACGCGGTTCGGCCGCCTGAACTCATCCGGGTCGTCGAGGTGCGCGATAAAGCCCGCCTTCCTCTCCTCAGGAACGATATCCGCCAGCAGCGTCCAGTACGCCCCGACCGTCTTCACGCCCGAAAGGCTTCCGTCCCGCCTCCGGTCGTAGTAGAACCGGTCATTCTCGCTCCACATCGTTTGATTTATCGTCTTTTTCAGGAATTCCGACTCGTCTTTCAAAAATTCCACCTCGTTCTCACGACCGATGATTTTCGCTATTTTAAGGAGAATTCTGCCGCTCAGGTACTGCTGCGCGCAGGCGTCGATCCACGCGCTGTGTCCGTGGGAGACCACCGGGTTGTAGCCCGGACTTGTCCGCGGCTGGTTGTCCATTCCGCACGCAAGCCCGCAGCTCCAGTACGTTCCGTCCGGCCAGGAACGGTTCAGCATCAGCCATCTGTGGTATCCGACCAGCGGGTCGAAAATGTCCTTCAGCCTCGAATCGTCGCCGGTGGTTCTGTAGTATTCCCACTCGGCCCACGGCAGCACGTTCGGCCCTGTCGAAGCGGGGTCGTCGCGTGAAAACTGTTCCCGCATCATGCTCTCGCAGATCTCCCGGCAGATAAAACCGTCCGCGTGCTGGTGCGCGTAGAAGTTGTCGAGGGTCTGCTGAAAGTTGAACGCCGCCGCGCCGTACTTCCCGAACATCACAATGAACGACGAGTCCCACATGAACAGGAACCCGTTGAACGCGGTGTCGATAAAGTCGGACACAAACCCCGCCTCGCGCTTCGCCTTCCTCAGGTTGCCGAAAGCTATCTCCCAGGCGCGCCGGTACGTCTCAAGAACGTTTTCGTGGCCCTCCCAGACCGGCTCCGGCAGCTTTTTGGATACGTCTTCGAATTTCGGGAGTTCTTCTTGACAAGCGGGGGTCTTGAGCCGCTCGCGAAAAACGTTCCGCGCCGCGTTCGGGTCCGCCGCCGCAAAAAGATTGCCGTCTACAGTAAAAATGTCGTGCATGAGGATTGTTCTCCTAAGTATGAAAATAACCGGCCGCTGAGCAAACTATTAAGATTATCAAGACTGGATAGTCAAGCAAGCTAAAATAGTCGCTTTTTATTTCTGTGGGTCGGAAATCTCCCAATGACCGCTTCTTCCTCCTCCGGTAAACCGTATATCCGGCATAGAGTTCAGAATTCGTTGAACGGAGCGCTCGCTGATTCCCAACTCGGCGGCCATTGCCTTTCGGGTTATTTTGTTGTTCTGTTTAATCATTGTTCTGAGCTGCATTTGTTGCTTTTCAGAAGGACTCAGAGTGCCATCCAGAGTGCCATTGTCCTCCTGAGTGTCTTTCTGGCTGCCTTCATTGTTTCCGCTCCAGCCCCAACCTTCGCCACAGTGACGATAGAACACGACGGTAAACCCATAAGCCTCTTTCTGGAACGCATACTTTACACCAGCTTCTGTGCAAAGAGTTTTAATCTTTTTCAGACCGGAAGCAAAGGTCTCCATGTCTTTGGAGTAATACAAAGTTTGCGTGACCAGTTTATTCCGGCGGATTCTCCGTTTAGTTAGTTATACGCCATTCAAAACCGGCAACACCATTTTCCGTTCTAAGCCGTCCTCTGTTTGCTTGATCTTTAAAGTTTTCCTCGCCGCCCGGCCCCACAATATACATCACGTAATCTTCATCAAGCCACGGTTCCCTTTCAAGTAGCGGAGGATACAACTTATCCTTTACAGACATAATAACCTCTTTCGCCTTTTCAGACGCTTCCAGTTTAGTATATCCATTGTATTTGCCGTTCTTCGGCCACCAATCTGCACCATACTTGAAATCAAACATTCTTATCACCCTTTCTTATCTTCAAACGGCTCGGTTCTTATATAGTCCTGCCCTTTTCCATTCTTCTTTCCTTTATAAAAATTGAACGTATTTTCCGGATTTTTCTCTTCTTTTACAACATCAAGCGGAATAATTCTTCCCAATTCAATTGCACGGCTTACCAATCTGCTCGCCGACAACTCAACCGGTGCGCGTTTATATTGTATCTCAATATCATAACCTTCCGGTTCAAGCTCATCAATATATCTCTGCACACCGCCAATCTCGTCGCCAATAATCGGGATAACAAGATTTGTGCCTTCGAACTCTCCGCCGCGCTTAAACATATTCAGCTCATCTTGCAAGTTATCAGATGCTTCAATAATATTCAGGTCAGCCATACGTCACCTCGTCCGCAGGAATATAGGCAAACTCTGCAAAACCGTTCCAGAAATCTTCTTTATCAATTGTATTTTTGGTGGTAAAAACGTAAAAGACGCCAGACGGAATCCCAACGCCTCTTGCAAATCTCGTCAACGAACATTCGGGAACGACCCATATTCCAGACACGATCGGCGTATCAATATTCGACCATACGCCAAACGACCAAAATTCACCTTCCGTATTCCAGGTCATTCTCAAAAAATATTCTGTGCCATCTAAAACAACGCGCGACATACTATCGTTCTTTTTTGGAATTTGTATCAATAACATTCGCAACGCCCCCTAAAATCTGCCACCGCCACCGCCGCCACCGTGAATCGGCCGCGTTCCGCTTTGCGTTACATTTCCGTTGCTCGGCTGCCTCGGACTGCATTAACTTATTCGCCGCCGCAACAGCATTTTCTCCTTCTTCGGTTTTCGCCCATTCTCCGAACTTCGTTGTCTTTTCAGGACCTGCTTTCCCCTCTCCGACCTTGCTTTCACCTGCCACGGCACCACTTGTTTTCTTCGGGTCTACCGTGTTTATTCAAAATCGCAGCAATAGATATGACAGCTTCTTTTATCTCGCCAGTGCTTTTCTTGAATTCAACCTGTTCGGTCTCGCTGCCAAGAGATACTTTTTTATCAATCATAGTTCATTCTCCTCTTGAGGCCTTTTGGTATATACCAGTTCTATATCATAGCCTAGGGTTTCCAGAATGGATATGAAAGTCTTGTTCACGATTCTGTCTTGGTGTTTGATCAGTCTGCTAATGTATTGTGGTGAAGTTCCTATGGATTCTGCAACCTTCGCCTGAGTGATATTTTCTTCAATGCATTTTACTTTCACATCGATTTCAACGTTGTTTTTAAGCATCGCTAGCCCTCCAGATTAATCTAATATATCATATTATATGTGTCATTTATTATATCACGGATTTGTAATCATTTCAACTCTTTTGCCAATTTAATGTTTCGTCATATTTCGTCATTTTTCGTCATGTCTCACGAGTTTCTCTTATTTAAATGAGTCTGCATTTTCCGCAGATCAGCCGGGAAAGTAGAAACAAAAAACGGAAAGGACGAGCGTTTAACTATCTGTCCTCTCCGGAATCGCGATAATACTTAAAAGCCCTTTTGGGACTGAGTGTTATGTTATTTCTTTAATATGTGCAATGCGTCGCAAACTGTAACCGTTTTCTCTAAGGATTCTTTTTGCTTCTTAGTTAAGTCAAATGGATAAATTCGTTTAGCCGCTCATTTCAGCGAGTAGTTCGAGGAGCTGATTCCCGACGCCCAGATCCAGCCGGAGCTGACCGCCGCCTTCAGCGTGAACGTCTCGGTCGTGTCGCCGAACGTGAACGTGTGTGTTCCCGCGGAGAGCGTTCCCGAGAGGGTCACGTAGCCGGAGGGAAGCGTCGAGGAGGAGGTCATGCCGCCGAATCCGAAGCGACCCCAGCCGGGCCCTCCGCCGTAGCCGCCACCGCCGCCGTTCCCGGGAACAGTCCCCAGCGCGATAATGATGCCGCCCGTTATGCTGACTTCTCCGTCGGTGTCGACGGCGCTCATGTTGCCCGAGGAGTCCGCGTTCGGGTTGCTCACCACGACGAAGCCGCCTGTCTGCTTGTAGCTGCCGTTCGAGTCGATGCCGTCAACGTCGCGTCCGGCCACTTCCACAACCATTTTGCCGCCGGTCACCGTAATGAGGCCGTCGGAGGACCTGCCGTTGGAGGAGGTCGCGTTCACGCCGTCGTCGGTGGCGTAGACGTAGATTTCGCCGCCGTTCACATTGATGTAGTGGCCTTCGAGGCCTTCGTGGCTGTTCACGACGTTCACGTAGCCGCCGTCAATCCGGAGCGTTCCGTCAGCGTGAATTCCGTCGTCCGCCGCGGTCACCGTAATGCTGCCGCCGGAAATTGTGATATTCCCGAGCGGAGTCGAATTGTCGGCGAGCGTGACGTCGTTGTTCGCGTGGATCGCGTCGTCCATCGAGTAGATGACGACCGTGCCGCCGCTGATCGTAACGGAATTGTCTGCCTTGATGCCCTTGGAGCTGTTCGCGCTCTTCTTCACGCCGCTTGTCGAAGTCGTGGTTTTGCAGTCGGAGGCGGTGTAATCCGAGTAGGAATGGGTCTTGATCGTGATTTCAGGCGTTCCCGAGATCACAACGTCGTACGCCGCGTCGATGCCGTCGCAGGCGGAATAAATGGTAATCGTGCCGCCGTTTATCGTGACGGTGCCGCGCCGGTTGCCCTTGGAGGAGACGTCGGAATTATCGGTTTTGATGCCGTCGCCGCGGGTGGAAATGAGCGTGAGCGTGCCGGATTCAATCGTAGCGGAGTCGTTGCCTTTAAGGGCGTTGTTTGGGGCCGTCACGGTGAGGGTCACGTTCTTGATCTCGAGGTCGTCCTTGGTGTGGATGCCGTTGTTGTAGGTCGCGGTGACGGTAAGGGTGCCTTTCCCGACGATGTCGAGGTCGCAGAGGGCGTAAATTGCCGCCGCGCCGGTGGTGTCGGCTTCGTTCGTCTGAAGCGGGCGGGTGTCGTTGACGGTGTTTTTGGTGCCTTCGAGCGACTTGATCTTCACTTTGCCCGCGCTTTTGATAAAAATGGGCGAGTCGTAGGAGCAGGTTATCGACGCGTTGCTAAGGTCGAGTTCGACTTCGCTTTCCTCCGGGGCGTCGACGATGATCTGGCCGTCCGCGAACGTTCCGGAGAGAACATAGGTGCCTGCGGAAGCGATCGTGAACGTGCTGCCGCTGACGGAAACGTTGCCGTCCTCTGTGGTAATCGTGAATCCGTTTGCGGAAACGGTTTTGGACGACGATTCGGGAATTTCGCTCGCGGAAGGCTCTTCGGTGGGCTCGGAAGTCGGCTCAACTGACGGCTCGGAAGTAGGTTCCGCTGTCGGCTCCGCAGTGGGTTCCGAAGTAGGCTCAACTGTCGCTTCCCAGGTCGGGTCGGCGGTCTGCTCAACAACATTCCCGCTTTCCGAACCTTCCAAATCTTCCTGCTCGCCGTCGTCTTCCTGCGAAATGTAAGATGTATTTACCGTCTGGGTATCTGAAACTGAACCGGCGTCGTTTGACGTTCTGCCCGGATTTAAGACCGCACAGCCGGACATAAGCAGTGCGACAACCAGCGCCGCGATAGTGATGTAGTACTTTTTCATTGTCGGTTCCTCCTTGTTTGTGGGTTTGGGCGGAATCGCCGCCGGGAGCCGGAAAGAGCTCATTTCCGTCTTTCGTTCATTTCCCGGAAATATCCGGTGCCTCTGTTTCGAAAGCCCGGCGGTGTTCCTTACGGCTATAATTATCGATTTTTCGCTAAAAATAAGCTGAAACGAAACTTAAATAAAAACAAAACCGCCGCCCGGGAGGTGCACCGCCGCATTCCCGAAAAACACTGCGAATCGCCCGATTTCAAAATTTCATTGCAAATCCGTGAAAAATGATTGAAATCCGCGCGCGTTTATGGTAATATATATAACGGCCGCCGGCGGTTGACCGGGGGCATGACGATTTTTTTCGGAGACGAAAATGAATATTGAAGGATTGAAATACGAGTTTATCAATAATGTTAACGCGCGTCGCGAGCTGTTCTCGACTACGGTAAAGGATTTCTTTGAGATTATAATGCCGTCCGAGGGCAAGTGCGTAATCGCGGTGAACGGGTACGGTTTTGAAGTGAATCCGGACGAGTTCGCACTCATTATGCCTGACGAGGCGCTCAGGTTCGTGAAGGCGGAGCCCGACACTTCCGTTTCGGTGCTGAAGATCTACCCCTACGTCGTCGGCGTGGGAACGGAGATCGAGACGAACGTCGAATATTTCCGGGAAAAGATTGCCGCCGAGAAGGCGCGCGTGTTCTCGCTTCCCGCAGCGAAGTGGGGCCTGGCCCGCGACTGCATGGTCAGGATCTGCCTCGGTGAGGTTTCCGGGAACGACGGCTGGCAGTTCGCGTACCTGGCGACGATGCTTTTTGAGATCAGGGCGTTCGGCGAACCCACCGGGGCGCTCGAAAGTGAACCGATCTACGCCGAGAAGGAGATGCCGCTGTTCATGGAGACGGCCGCCCTCATTGCCGACAACCTGCAGTCGATCGACAGCCTTGCCTCGCTTGAGCGGCTGACGGGAAGAAAGAGCTTCGCCGTCAACAGAGTTTTCCGGAAAATGACCGGAACTTCCACGTGGAACTACATTCTCCGCAAGCGCCTCGACCTCGCCTGCATGCTGATCCTGAAAGGGGAAAGGGCGACCGAAGCGGCTGCGAGAAGCGGGTTCAAGGACTACTCGGTCTTTTACAGGCTGTTCATGGGCACGTACGGAATCGCGCCGACCGCGGTCAGAAAGACCGGCAAAGTGCCGATGAGGCTGGCGGAAGCGGCGGAGGCTACTGAGACTGTAGAGGCTGCGGAAGCTGAGGAAGCGGCGGAAACTGCGGAAGCGGCGGAAACGCCTGCGGTTCAGGAAGCTGCGGAAGAATAATGACAAGAGCCGGCGGCGGTTTCCGGGCTGTATTTTACAAGCGGTCCGGGGACAGAGCCGCCGGTTTTTTATTGTAAACACTGATTAAATGCTCTTTACGCAAGCGGCAAATGAGGAACATCATACGCACGAACGTAGTTCGTTATTTTCTACAGTTCCTTTAGACTATAAGGTGTCTTACGACATATTGGTTGCCGCTTGCTTTGCGCGAGCTCCCCTCTCGCAGTATCTTCATACAGCTTCGGGGTCGCGCACGCAAAAATAGCTATTTAATCAGTGCTTACAAGCTATTTGTACTCAGGAAATTGCTCTTTATTTCACGAGGGGCTTGCTTATGGATTTGGAGATCGTTTACGAGGACAGCGAGATAGCGGTTTGCGTGAAGCCGGCGGGAATGAGTTCGGAAGCGGACGGCGGAAGTGGTGTTCCCGACGTTCTGGCGGCGTATTTCCGGGAAAAATCGCAGCCTGAGGGCGTGTTTACCGTTCACCGGCTCGACCGGGAAGCGTCGGGACTCATTGTTTACGCCAGAACCAAAAAGGCCGCGGCCTCGCTTTCGGAGCAGATCCGGGACGGCGCCTTCGTGAAGGAGTACGAGGCGCTGGTGTGCGGGGAGCCGGTTCCCGAAAAGGGGGAGCTCAGGGACTTCCTTTTTAAGGACAGCTCCAAAAACAAGGTGTTCACGGTGAAGAGGATGCGCAAAGGGGTCCGCGAGGCGGTTCTCAAATACGGAACTCCGGGAAAATTCACGCAGGACGGGAAGACGTTTTCGCTCGTTCACGCGGTGATGGAGACCGGACGGACCCACCAGATCAGGGTGCAGTTCGCTTCGCGCGGGTTGCCGGTGCTGGGCGATTTGAAGTACGGCGGGCCGGCGCTTAAAAGGGGCTGCATCGCGCTTCAGGCGGTCAGGCTTTCTTTCAGGCACCCGGGAAGCGGAGAGCAGGCGGTTTTTGAGCGGCCGCTGGACGTTTCAGACTACCTTGCAGAGCGGGACATTCCCGAATTAGAGCGGGACGCAATTCCCGAAGAGGAGGCGCGGAAATGAAACTGAGAAGAACCTTGAATATAATTCTCGCGGTTGCGCTCGCGGCATCTCTTATGAGCGGCTTTGGTGCGGCGGGAGGCGAGGGCAGCGGGGAGGTTCCCGAAAACGTTGACTATTCGGCGGTGAACCTTTTTGACCCGGTTGAGGCGTTCGACGGCATTTTTGAGTACGACGTGGAGCGGGGAGTCGTGACGAACGGCGGGATCAGGACCTGCAGCGAGACGTTTTACTGCCCCGATCTGACCCGCGACTACACCTTCGGCGGCCACGTGAAGATCACCGGAATCGGCGAACAGGCCTGGAACGGCGTCAGGTTCATTGTGGGGTCGGACGCTGCCGGGACGTGCGAGATTCTGATCACCCGGGACTGGGGCACCAGGTTCGACTTCGGCGGCAGCAACCTGAACGACACCTACTTCGACACGGTGCAGATCAGGCTTCGCGAAGGGACGGAATTCGACTTTGAGATAACGAGAAAGGGCCGCTCGGTGGTCCTCATGTTGAACGGAAAGAGGCAGTGCAAGGTGAACATTCCCGAGGAACTGGACAGATTTGAGGAGGGCGGCGACTACCTGCTGGGATTTACGGCCAGCGAGTGCGGGTTCGAGGTGTCGGACGTGTACGTTTACTGCACCGAGGCCGCGAAGGCGAGGGCCGAAAGGGCGGCCGCAACTGTTATGCCTGTTGAAACCGCCGGGTCTGAAACGCCCGGCGCCGCGGAGACTGTAATTCCCGAAAACAAGGGAAAAATCACCGCTGACAACGCCGCGTCGGTTCACGCCGTGGACGCCCTGGGAAGAACCACCGAACCCGTTTCAGGCTTCCTCGACGACCGCTACGTGGGGCTCTTTTACTTCACCTGGTTCGGGCATACGACGGTGCCTCAGGACCGGGTCTACAACGTGACCGAAATCCTCCGGGAGGACCGGGACGAGCTCTTCAACGAGAAGTCGGAGAAGTACCCGCTGAACGCGCTCTACCACTTCAACGAGCCGCTGTTCGGCTACTATTCGTCGGACGACGAGTGGATCATCAGGCGCCACCTGGAGCTGTTCATCGACGCCGGCGTGGACTTCCTGGCGCTGGATTTCACGAACGCGATCTACTACGGGACTGTGGTGTCGCGAATGCTGGACGTCTACCTTGAATACCAAAAGGCCGGCAGGAAGGTGCCGCAGCTGATGTTCTTCACGAACCTCCGGTCGGGAACGATCATTACCCGGCTCTACAAGGATTTTTACGTGAAGGAGGAATACGCCTCCCTGTGGTTCAGAGGGGGCGGCGAGAAGCCCTACGTGATCGGGTGGGAGAGTGAGATTCCCGCTGAAATCAGGGAAAAATTCACGGTCAGGCCGCCCCAGTGGCCCAACGCGGAATACATGGAGGACGGCTGGCCCTACGTGGACCTCACGAAGCCTCAGCCCCTCTACACGGACCTCATGAGCGTTTCCGTGGCGCAGCACACAGGGGACGCCTTCAGCTTCTCGCTGAAGGCGCCGGGCGGCGGCGTCCGCGAGAGCCGCGGCCGCGGATTCACGCTGAAGAATCCGCGGAACGGCGACGTCTCCGCGATCCTCCGCGGCGACAATTTCAAGGAGGAGTGGGACGCCGCCGTCGCCGCCGCCCCCCGCATTGTTTTTGTCACCGGATGGAACGAGTGGATAGCGCACAAGATGACCGCGGACTGGTCTGCCGGGGTTCCCTACTGGGTGGACACCTTCAACACCGAGTATTCCCGCGACATCGAGATGACCCGCGCCGCGACCTACGTCAGCGACGGCAACGGCGGCTTCACCGGGGAGGGCTACGGCGACAACTACTACCTCCAGCTCTGCGAAAACATCAGACGCTACAAAGGTATCGAAGGCGCGCCCGCAACCGTTTCATGGGACCCAAAAGACGCCCAGGTCGACCGTGAATTCACGCCCTACGTCTCCTACACGAACACCGCGGTTAAGTCCTACGGCCGCGACAGCGCCGGATTCCTGGATTCCATTCACTATTCGCAGCCCGCGCCCGACAATTTCGTCAAATGCGTGAACGTCTCCTGCGACTCCTCGGCGATCCGCTTCGAGATCGTCTGCGAAAACGACGTCGTGAACGAAACCGCAGAAGACACCCTCAATGTTCTGTTCGGCTTCGAGGGCGCCGGGAAGACCTGGGAGACCTTCGAGTACCGGGTCCGCTGTTACGAGAACGGCGCCGCCCGCCTCGAAAAGATCTCCCGGAAAGGCGAGTACTCCTTCGAAGATACCGGCTTGAATGCTAAATACATTATCAATGAGAACGCCATCACCGTGGCGATCGAGCGCAAGGACGTCGGCAAGTACGACAAACAGTTCACGATGTACTTCAAGGTCACCGACAGCGTGAACAAACCCGACGACATCCTCGACTACTACGTCTCCGGCTGCTCCGTGCCGCTGGGAAGAATGACCTACTCGTTCAAGGCCGTCTCTTCCGCTGCGACGCGAAAAGGCTGCCGCGGCGAGGTTGCGGGAATGCTGCCGGTTCTGGTTCTGCTTCCGGCCATGGCGCTGGGTGTCGTGCCGGTTTTCGCTTGCAGGAAGAAAAAACGAAAATAAACTGTTTCTCCTAAAAATGGCAAAAAAAGCGCCGCCCGGTTTTGTCGCCGGGCGGCGCCTGTTTGTACCCGCGCAACGCGGGCCATTCATTATTTTAAGTAACGCTGAACGTGTAGCTGCCGCCGGTGAGGCGCTTCTTCAGCCCTTCAAAGTTCAGGGTGCACTTCATGCCGAAGGGCACCGTCACCATGATGACCTTCTCGCCGTACCTTTTTGCCCAGCGGACGGACAGGCGGCCGAACGGGGTCTCGACGGACCCGCGCGCGGTGAGCAGTCCTTCGGGCAGGCAGGGGGTGATTTCACAGGAGGTCCAGCCCGGGGCGGTGTTCCTGATTCCGAGCACGTAGGCGTAGAACCACCTGTCGACGGCCGCGTACATTGGATGGTTGTAGGAGTTCATGCCGCCGTTCTTCTTGAGCTCGAACCGTTCCCAGATAGTGGTGGCGCCGTTCTGCAGCATGAAGCCGAAGCCCGGGTACTTCTCGTCGGTCAGCATCCGGAACGCGTCGTCCGCGTACCCGTAGTCGCACAAAACCTCGGGAAGGTAGCGCGAACAAAGGTTCCCGCAGGTCGATTTCCAACCGTTTTCCCTCAATTTCCGTGTGAGTTTCGCCGCGACGCCTTTCTGCGCCTCCTCGGGAAGGATTCCCAGCCACAGCGCGAACGCCAGACACGCCATCGAGTCGCTGCCCACCGTCAGAGTCTTCCCGTCAAACCACTTTTCAAGGAACGCCTCGCGAACTTTCGCTGCAAGCTCACCGTATCTGCGGGCGTCGGCGCGCTTCCCGAGCTCGCGGGCGAAAAACTGCAGCTTGAGGCAGTTGTAATACGAGTAGCCGGTCGACATGAATATGCCGGGCGTGACCGCCGAACGGGCGTTCTCTTCGTCGACGCACGAATCCTTCGGGCCGGCCCAGTCGCCGTAGTAGGAATAATTCACGATGAAGCCGTCCGAGTGCGCCAGCAGGCATTCCTCCCACGCGCGGAAACCGGGGTAGAACTCCTCAAGAACGTTCCTGTCGCCGGTGCGCATGTAGTACTCCAGCCCCGCCACGAGATAGCTCGAGCACACCGGATCCGCGGGCCTGCCGCCCACAACGAACGGAGCAGTGCACGTTATCGACCCGTCCTCGCCCTGGGTGTCGCGAATGTCGCGCAGCACCTTCGGGAATATCCTCGCGACCTCAAAATTGTACGGCAGCTCCTCGAACCTTACCGTCGCATCGTTCATCCACCCGAGCCTCTCGTCGCGCTGCGGGCAGTCCGTCAGAATCGAGTGCATATTCGCGCGCTCAGTGTTCACGCACGCCTCGTGAATCGCGTTCAAAATCGGGCTTCCGCAGCTGAAATCGCCTGTTTTTTCCAGCGCCGTGCCGAGCTCGACCGCCCTGATATTCGTCTCCCCGAGCGGGTTCCCGTAGCCGGTCACCTTCACGAACCTGAACCCGTGGTAGGTAAACTCCGGCGTCCAGAACACGGGAACCGCCGACGGCTCGCCCGCAATATATACGTCCGTCGCCTTCGCGTCCCTTAGATTCGCTGTGAAAATGTCGCCGTTCTCGCCGAGAATTTCCGAATACTCGACCGTTATTTTATTTCCCGCCTCAAGGTTCGAGGGAATTTCCAGACTCACGACGCCGGCAATGTTCCTGCCGAAATCAACGATCCACGCAGGCTCGCCGTTCCTGAGATTTTTCCGGAAAATGTCGACCGGCGCAAGCTTTTCGCGCTTCATGACCGGCGGAATGTTCATCATCCTTATGTTGCCGCACGGCGCCTCCGCGAGCTTCACGTTGCGCCTTCCGTACCTGCAGGGCCTCGCGTCGAAAACAGTTCCGTCGTAAATGCTCGAAGTCACCGTCGCCGAATACGTCCACTTCCACGTGCGGTCCGTCATCACGACCGTCTGCGTGCCGTCCGTGAACGTCACCACGATCTTCGCAGCCAGCATGTTTTCGCCCGCAAACGTCGGCATTTTCGCCCCCATTTTGAGCAGGAACGGGCTGTCAAACCTTCTCCACCCGTCAGCCACCTCGAAGCAGAACTTGAGCTGCGAGTTGCCGACCGCGTCGTAATAGATGTCGTCGACCACGAAATAGCACGTTTTCGAGTAGTCCGAGAACGCCGGGTCGAGCGCGATGTCCGGGTTCGTGCGCCTTCCGTTGACCGTCAGGTTGCAATACCCCAACCCGCAGTAGATCGCGAACGCCGACTTCACCGTCTTCGCGGCCGGCAGGTCAACGTTCTTCAGGAACTTCACGACCCTCCTCGGCTCGGTGTTCCCCGAAGTGATCCACGGATAGTCGAATTTTTCCGTAAAAGAGGCAAAATACCGCTCCACCCAGGCGTCGTCCCCGCTCTCCGCGGTTACGTACAGCTCGACCGAAAGCTGCTCCAGATCGGGAAGTTCCTCCCCCGCGTATGTCATCGTCTGCGCGTCCGTTTCGACCTCGCCCGAATCCCAAAAAACGGTATCCCCGTTGCGCACAACTATCCTTGCGCTCTTCTGAAAGTCATGCGCTCTGTCGGTGGCGAGCTTCCACCTGAAAACCGGCTTCCTGCTGTCGGTAACAACGGGAAGGTAAAGGTCCTGGTTGTCTATTGAAAGCTGTCTGATTTCTAACATAAGTTACCTCCGTGAATTGCGCGGCGTTTTCCGCCGGGTGTCTTCTTCTGCGTAAAGGTTTTCTCTGCTTGCTTTTATTATATATTTAGAAAGGCGGAAATGTCAATATTTCCCGCCTGACTGACGTCCGTTCGAAACTTCCGCCCGCCACTTTATTTCCGCGGGAAATGTGGATTTTCCAATCTGCACGGTCGTTTTTCCACGGGAAATGTGGATTTTCCGGCCTGCATGGTCGTTTTTCCATGGGAAATGTGGATTTTCCGGCGGAAATTATTCCTCGCTCACGCTTGAGGTTTCCGCTCCTGCGCCTGAACTCAGCGATTTCTGAATCGCACCGATGAAGTACGCGCAGAAGAACTGCGAACCGGTCAGGAGAATAATCGCGCACGTCGACGCGATGTTGCTGCCGGGAAATAAAAGATTGAACAAAAGAGTCATCCCGATTCCGAGAACTTCGCCCGCGGCCAGGAAAAACTCGTTCGCGGTGTGGACCTCGCCGGCCTTGCCTTTGAGCGAATTCAGCGTTTCAATCGTTGTGAAGTAGAGCGTCAGTTCCGGCTCGGAAATGAAGATGCCGAAGCCGCTGTTGAACGCGCTGAAAATCATCAACGGAATCCAGTCGAGCTTGAAAAACAGAATGCACGCCACGAGAATGATCGCACCCGACCCGACCGCCACCGAACCTGCGCGCCTTTTCGGCGTGACAATCAGACCGTAGAGCAGGGCGCCGATGATCGCGAAGATTTTCCCGACGGTCGAGTTGATTCCGACGAGGGTTTCGTTCCTGATGGCGTTAAAAATCAAAATCTCGATGAAAAATCCCATGGCGCCGACCCGCAGCCCTTTGAAGAACGTCATCGCGAGCATGAAACGGCCGATTTTCTCGCCCAAAAGCGCCTTGAACGACTCGCCGAGGTGGCTCTTTCTGTCGTCCGGGTCGAAGGTTCTTTGCATGGGTTCAAGCCTCAGGCTGAACAGGAACGCCGCCGCGACAACCCCGAGGAGGCAGCCGAACAGAATTCTGTACCCGGTGAAATTCCCCTCCGGGAACGCCGACAGAAGCAGTCCGCTCAGAATCGGAAACGCCAGCGCAATTATCGCGTTGATGGTGCCTTCAATCCCGCCCGCCGCGTCGCGGTTCTCGTCGGTGGTGTATTCCACGACCTCAAAACTGTACGAGACGTAATAAAAACCGGCCCCGAACGAGCGCAGAAGCGCCGGTACCCAGAAGAAGTCAATGGCCGCCTTTTCACCTAAAATTAGCACAAAAATGAAAAACGCCGCATACCCCGCGAATCCAATCCGCTGCGAAACCATCGGCGAAACGCGCCTTGACACAAGAACCGCCAAAACCATGAACAGCGGCTGGGAACCGAACGACAGCATGTTGTAGACCATCGCGTGGTTTACGCTTCCGCCGGCGCGCATGATGAAGGTGTTGACGAAAAGGGCCATGATGTTCACGATGGCCATCAGGCAGACGTCCATTCTGAGGAACGCGAAATACGCGCGCCCGAGCGAGCCGAACCGCTCCGAAAGTGTCATTTTGTTTTTGACCGGCGGCCTGGCGCCGGCTGAATTTTGATTGTTGATTGAAAGGTCTGCCATATGAAGAGGCTCCTTTTTAGATTGGGAAATATTTCCGGGAAATACCGGTTTTCCGGGAAATGCGGTGGATTCTCCGGATTGTGGATTTTCCAACCCGAAAATGTGTGTTTTCCGAAGTACCGGTGGATTTTCCGCATTGTGGATTTTCCAACCCGGAAATGTGTGTTTTCCGAAGTACCGGTGGATTTTCCGCATTGTGGATTTTCCAGCCCGAAAATGTGGATTTTCCGGGGAAATATCACTCCACCGCCAAAACGAAAAACTTGAGGTAAAGGCTTTCTTTTTCCGCCATAAGCGAGGCGTGGTCCGGCGACTGCGTCTTCATTTCGACCAGACGAACCCGCCTGCCACTCTCGCGCGCGGCGTCTGAAAGCATCTGGAGAAACGAGGCAACGGAGATAAAATGCGTGCAGGAGGCACTGACGAGAAATCCGCCGGGTGCGACCAGTTTCAGCGCACTTTTGTTGATTGTTTTATACCCGCGGAGGGCGCTGTCGGCTTCATCCTTCGACTTGGAAAAAGCGGGCGGGTCGAGAATAACGAGCCCGAATTTCCTTCCTTCCGCGTTATACCGCCGCAGTAGCTCGAAAACGTCGGCCTGAACGGTTTCGATTTTGTTCCCGAGACCGTTGATCGTTGCGTTTTTCCGGACCTCATCGAGTGCGCGTTCTGAAATGTCGGCAGCAAAGACTTTTGAGGCGCCAGCGGCCGCGCAGTTCAGCGAGAATCCGCCGACGTTGCAGAAGCAGTCAAGCACTTCCGCGCCTGCGGCATACCTTCTTACGGCGGCGCGGTTCTCCTTCTGGTCGAGAAAATACCCGGTTTTCTGGCCGTTTTCCAGGTCAACGTGCATTTTCAGACCGTTTTCGGTGATGACCGTCTCGGGAACAAACTCGCCGAAGAGCGGTCCCTTGTAAAGGTCGAGCCCCTCTTTTTCACGAACGGCCGAGTCGCAGCGGGCGTAGATTCCCCGCGGCTTGAAAACGTTTTTCAGCGCCTGAACGATTGTTTCCCGGTTCTTTTCGATGCCGAGAGTGAGAATCTGCACGCTCAGCAGGTCTCCGTACTTGTCGACAATGAGCCCCGGCAGGTCGTCGCTCTCCGCAAAAACCGCGCGGTAGCTGTCGCCTTCGCCAAACCCGAGCTTTTTCCGGAAATCATTCGATGCGCGGATCCTTCGCGTGTAAAAATCAACGTCCGGGAAGGAGTTGTCGCGTATGAAGATCCTCACCAGAATCTTGGAGAGGTGGTTGATGTAACCCCTTCCCAGAAACTTCCCGTCCGCGGAATACACGTCGGCAAGGTCGCCGTTTTTGCCGGGTCCGGTGATGTCTGAAACCTCGTTCGCGTACACCCAGGGGTGCCCTTCGGCGATGCGTTTTTCGTGGTTCTTTTTGAGAGTAACTGTGTAAGGCATAGTTCTATTCTCCGATTTGATATTTCCCGGAAATACGGTGGATTCTCCAAAATCCGGTCGCTTTGCGGCGCTTGGAAAATCCACAATTTTCCAAAACCCGGCGGTTTCTCTGCTCAGCCCGGAAAATCCACAATTCTCCAAAATCCGGTGGATTCTCCAACCAAATGGAAAATCCACAAAAGCACGGGGTATTATACCACCTTCGCGCGTTTTTTACACCCGAAAATAAGAAAATCTATTAACTTCCCGGCCGCCGGATGATATAATTTCAGGCGGAAAAACACCGGAAAAGGAGACGCGGAGACGGAAAATGAGAAATTCGACACTTTGCTACGTGGAAAAAGACGGCTGCTACCTGATGATGCACCGCGTAAAAAAAGAACACGACCTGAACCGGGACAAGTGGATCGGGATCGGCGGCGGTTTTCTTGAGGACGAGTCGCCCGAGGATTGCGTGAAAAGGGAGGCGCTTGAGGAGACCGGGCTGACGCTTGAGGACCCGAAGCTTCTTTCTGTTGTAACGTTCGTGATTGAGGGCGGCGAGTGCGAGCATATGTTCCTGTTTAAGGCAAAGCGTTTTTCCGGAAATCTTACCGACTGCGACGAAGGAACGCTCGAATGGGTTCCGAAGGAGAAAATCTACGGGCTCGACCTGTGGGAGGGTGACAAGATTTTTCTCCGAAAAATAGAGAAAGATTGCGACTTCTTCACGCTGAAGCTCGTTTACGACAAAGAGGGGAATCTTCTTGAGGCGGTCGAAAACGGGACTGAGAAAATCAAATAAAAGAGAGGATTGAAAACTATGGCCTGCACGACGATTTTGGTCGGAAAAAACGCGTCGAACGACGGCTCGACGATGATTGCGAGAACCGACGACGGACATTTTGACGTAAAAAAGATAATTGTGGTGGAACCGAAGGACACCAAGCGTGTTTACAAGAGCGTTATTTCCCACGCGGAGGTGGAGCTTCCGGAAAATCCGATGCGGTTCACGGCCTGCCCGAATGTGGAACCGGGCGAGGGCGTCTGGGCGGCGACGGGAATCAACTCCGCGAACGTGGGAATGACCGCGACCGAGACGATAACCTCGAATCCGAGGGTTCTTGCCGCGGACCCGTTCGTGAACGCGATTCCGCCGAAGACGAAAAGAGACAAGTGGACGCCGGGAGGCATCGGCGAGGAGGACTTCGTGATGCTTGTGCTGCCGTTCGTGAAAACCGCGCGGGAGGGCGTGCTCAGGCTGGGTGAGCTTCTCGAAAAGTACGGCACGTACGAGGCGAACGGAATCGCGTTCAACGACGAGAACGAAGTCTGGTGGATGGAGACCATCGGCGGCCATCACTGGATCGCGAAGAGGCTTCCGGACAACATGTGCGTGATTGCCCCGAACCGGCAGGGCCTCGACATCTTCGACCTTAAGGACGCGTTCGGCCCGCAAAAGGAACACCTCTGCTCGAAGGACCTCAGGAAGTTCATTTCGGAAAACAAGCTCGATTTGAACAGAGACGGCAATTTCAATCCGAGGAAGATTTTCGGCTCCGACACCGATTCGGACCGCATTTACAACAACCCGCGCGCGTGGTTCATGGGCAGATACCTGTGCTCCGACTCGATGAAGTGGGAAGGCGAGGGCGCGGATTACGGACCGGAGAGCGGCGACATTCCGTGGGCGGTGGTTCCTGACAGGCTGGTGACGGTTGAAGACGTGAAATACCTGCTCTCGTCCCACTTTCAGGGAACCCCGTTCGACCCGTATTCGAACCGCGACACCGGCGTGCGCGGGAAGTACCGTTCGATCGGCATCAACCGCACCGGCGTGATGACGGTCTGCCAGATAAGGCCGGTCGTTCGCGATGAGATAAAGGGGCTCGAGTGGGTCTGCTTCGGTTCGACGACGTTCGACGCAATCGTTCCCGTTTACACGAACGTTCCGAAGCTGCCGGCGTATCTCTCAAACGTCGAGGCGACCGTTTCGACCGAAAACTTCTACTGGTCGAGCAGGCTTATCGGCGCGCTGGCGGACGAAAACTTCCCGTCCTGCATCCAGCACATCGAACGCTACCAGGCCAAAACGATGATCGAAGGCCGCCGCATCATTGCCGAATATGACCGAAAAATAGGCAAAATCGCCGACAAGGCGCTAATTGAGTCTTTGGCCGCCAAAGCGAACGCGGAGGTTGCGGAAATGGCGAAAAAGGAGACCGACCGCGTGCTCGGGAATGTTCTTCGCGAGGCGAGCGTGAACATGAAGAACGGCTACAGAAGGTCGGACAACTGACGCGTTCCCAAGAAGCGTAAGGCTTTCCGCAGAGTGTTCATTCTTGAACAAACCGCGAAAATAAGCTACAATCAATATGAAAATTAAATTTGCGAGGGCAAAACCGAAAGGAGCAGATTATGGAACTGAGTGAGTATATGCTGAAAGACGGACTGAAATTTATTGTCGGGAAATGGCAGGCGGACTACGTGGTGAACGCCTTCTCCAACGACCTTGCGCACATTCCCGCGGCGGAGTTCAAGAGCGAGGACGGCCGCACGTTCGAGGACCTCAAGTTTGAGTTTTTCGAGGACCACACCGTGAAGGTTCAGGTCGAGGCGGGCAAGGATTTTGGCGGCACCTGGGAACAAACCGGAATGATGGATTACCGCTACAAGCTTGAGGCGTTCGAGGAAATTCCCGAAGGATTTTTCAAGGACGCGGCCGAGAAGCTTGACGTGCTCGATGGGCACCTCGTTTTCGCGATCGGCTTCCTGGCGGTGGCGCTGAAGAAGACCGAGGACGGCCAGATCACGAAGGAACCCGACATCGGCGACCTTGCCCCGAGCGAGGAAGACCTCAACATGAACGACATCGCCGGCGAATACGAGGTCGCCAAGGCGAAAACGTTTGCCTGCGGCAAGTTCGACCTGTTCACGAAAGAGGAAGTCATCGCCGACTTCAACAAGCGCATCGAGAACGGCGAGGCGGAGCCCGAAGAGCTTGCCGACGCGGTCAGAGCGTTTGAGATGATCGTCGAGTTCACAGCCGATCACAGGGTGGTCGAGTGGATGCCGCTTCCCGCGGGCGTTCCCGAAGAGGCTATCAAGGCCGCTCTTGAAGCGGGCGAGATCAGCGCGGTCAAGGACGGCAGATTCACTGGAGGCGGCGGCAAGGAATGGAAAGCCGTGAACGGCAAATACTACTACAACACCGGCGAGCATCGCGAAATGTTCGACGAGGTGCAGTCTCCCTGGGACGAGCTGGTCTTTGACGAAGAAGGCCTTATGGACTTCTCCTCCGGGCTTGTTAAACTGAGGAAAAAATAACCTAAGGAAACGCTGATTAAATGCTCTTTACGCAAGCGGCGAATAACTGACTGCGTGCACTTGAGCGTAGTTAGGTAGAATTAGCTATTCTTTACGAGTATAAGGTGTCTTACGACAGATTTGTTGCCGCTTGCTTTCCGAGAGCTCCCCTCTCGCAGTATCTTCATACAGCTTCGGGGTCGCGCTCGAAAAAATAGCTATTTAATCAGCAATTTCCTAAGATTAGGAAAAAGAGAGACAGCCTGCGCCGCGAGCGGCGCAGGCTGTCTCTTTATTCAACCGTATAATCAGCCGGCGTATTGGTTAAGAAGCGAAACGTAAGTGTTCGGCTGGTGCTGCGACGTGATCGACTCGGACCCCGCCATAAGCTTCACTGCCAGAGTCGTGAACGGGTAGAGAGTAGATTCGCGCTGAATCTGGAAGAGCAGGGTGAGCGCGGCGTTGTAATCGCCGCCGCCGGCGACGATAGCGAGCTGTTCGAACAGCTCGTACACCGAGATACCGTTTTCCGGGTCTTTACCCGCTTGCGTGAGCGAGTATTTATCCTCATAATAGGATTTGATTCCCGAAGGGATGGTCGTTACCGTGCTTAGCATCTGCTTGATTCCGGTGGCGTTGTGGCTTACGTCGGGGAGCATAATGTCGGTTCCGGCACGGAAGAATCCCATTTCAGCAGGGGGGACCATCGTAACAGCGTCGGCCGGGTTCAGAATATTGAAAATGTTGCCGCCGTCGGAGCAGACCGACTCGCTGCGGATCGTTGTCGGCGTCGCGAACGTATAGACGAATGCGTTCGAAGCACCGAACTCGTTGTTGTAGAGAACGCCCAGCAGGTTCGCGCAGGCAGCGCCGCGGCTGAAGCCCGTGAACACAACCAGCGGGTTGTTGGTGCGGTTGGTGACGGTGCGTTTTACCGAGGTGTAGATATCGGATGCCGCCTGGTAGAAGTTCTCGGCGTAGAGCGTGTTGTCGTCGTGAGAGGGCGCGAAGTCGAAATTCGAGTGCCACTCGCCGCCGGAAGTTCCGCGGACGACCACGACCACAAGATCTCTGGCCTCGCCTTTGTACATAACTTTACCGGTGCCGATCGTGAACGCGGACGTGTGCGAGTAGTCGGTTGCCGCCTTCTCGTAGTTTTTCTGGTCGGCCGTGCGCACGCTTAAGTTGTGCGACTGGAGGGTCGCCTTAACCTCGTCTTTACCGTTGGAAAGGTTAAAATTGAGAATCGCCTTCGCGAAGTCAAGCGAGAACGACCTGTTGTCCTCGGGAAGCGCGATGTCGAAATACTTGGTGTTGTCCGGCGTCGCGGTAGGCTCCTCGGTGGGAACGCCGGTCGGTGCGGAAGTAGGTGCAGCGGTAGGCGCCGACGTCGGTGCGGAAGTCGGCGTAGACGTAGGAGTAGGAGTCGGCGTATCGGTGGGCGTCGGAGTGGGCGTCGGCGTCGGAGTAGGCGTGTCGGTGGGAACCGGCGTGGGCTCTTCCGTTGGCGCTTCCGTGGGCGTGGCTGTCGGTGCGCCGGTAACGGCCGGAGCTTCCGTATCAGCCGGGGCTTCGGTCACGTCAGGCGCAGCGGTCTCGTTGCCGGCCGGAGTTTCAGTCGCTTCCGGAGCGTCGGTTTCGCCCGCAACGTCAGTGGCGGCCGGTGCCTCGGTGTCTGCCGGAGCCGGGTCGTCCGGTTTCTTGTTGCATGCGGTAAGCGTGGAAAACACGAAAACAACGCACAGAACAATTGCGAGCAGAACGGTCAAAATTTTTCTCGTTTTCATAAAAAGTACCTGCCTGAAATTAGTCGAAAGGTGCTTGCGGATCCGCGAAGGCAGACCCGGTTAAAAGCGGTTAAAGAAGCGGGAAAAACCCGAAATTTAGCGGGGAAAACCCGGAAAAACTTAAAGAGCGGAAACCGGCAATATCAGCCGAGGGTCCGCGCAAGAAGCGCTGACAGCTCCTCGAAAATAGGCCCGGTGGCCTCGTTCTTCATGACTCTCGCGACGACCTTGCGCCCGGAAAAAACGCGGATCTCCGAAAAAGTGTCGCCTTTTTTGGCGGCGCGGCCGGCGGGAAAATCGTTTAAAAGCTTTTCGGTAATGAAATCTCTGCAGCGGTCGACGACCGTTTCGGAAATCGAAAAGAAGTTGCTGACGGAGTCGAACTCGGCGTCGAGGTCGTACCGCCTTGTGTACGTCACGCGGGAAGTCATCGCGCCGGTCCTGGTTTTCCAGGCGTCAAACGCGAGCAGAATCGAAGAACTTCTGTTAAGCTCCTTGTTCCTCTCCCGCAGTTCGATCGCGGTAAACGCCGGTGCCGGTGCCACTTCCGGTGCCTGAGCCTGAGCCGTCTGTTCTTTTTTTCCGGTTTTGCCTGAATTTTTCATTTTGTCTCCGAAGCCGCGGCCGCCGAATTATATGCCGCAGAAGCTCAAAACGCGGCCGCTCCTTTTTATTTTATTAAAGACGAAGCTTTTTTTCAATACTTTTCGCGGGCAACAGGCGGCAAACCTGAGACAAAAGCCCGGAAATGCATCAAATCAAGAGAAAAAACCGCTTTTTACCTTATTTCACGAACACGACCGACGCGTTGACGGTGATCTCTTTGCCCTTGTTGCCGAAATAGAGCTCGTTGTCTCCGCTTGCGGCGTAGTTGCCGATGTAAACGACCTTGCCCGCCTTGGTGACCGCGAAAGCGTGAACGTCGTCCGCGATTTTGGAGCTCTTCCTGCCGCCGTGTACGGAAAGAGTACCGCTCTGCTTTTCGACGAAGTCGCTCAGATAGTAGGTGTTGTTCCCGCCCGCACGAGCGCTTCCGACCGTGACGTCCTCGGCGATTTTCTTTCCGTTCCTGTACAGGGTTCCGCGGCCGCGCTCAGTCTTGACTTCCTTGTAGTACAGGCAGCCGTCGGCGGCAAAACCGTCGAGGTACACTCCGGTGTCGACAGTTTCGTCCTTCGAGGTTTTTGCGGAAGTCGCCTTGTGAAGGGTGTAGGCGAGACTGCCGTCCTTCTGGGTCTGACCGTCCGCGAAGTAGTAGGCGGTCTTTTCGCTTCCAAGGAAGAATACGGCCGCGCAGCTGTCTGCCGTACCGTATACGCGCTCGCCGCCGAGAACAAGCTCAAACGAGTAGGAAGTGGGCTCCACCGCCTTCGCGACCGCTGCAGTAATGTCTGAAACGTTGTCGTAATCCTCCAGCCGCGGCTTTGCGACGGCCGTCTCCTGCGCCTTAAAATAGGCGCAATTCGAGTACGACACCACAGGCGCGAAGAATCCGGATGAACCGCCTTCCGGAGAGTCAGATTCGCCGCCTCCGGAAACGTAAATTCCCATGGCCAGCACCGAGACCTTGTCGCCGGAACAGTAGTTGAGAACCGGCACCGTTCTTACGGTCATGCTGCTCGCCAGCGCCTGCCTGAGCGCGTCCCTGGCGGCTTTGTCGGCGTAAGCTTTCTCCGCGTCGAGATACGCGCTGTAGTCGATTTGATACTGCTCCATTGCGGCTTCGTAATCGCCTTCCGAAGAGTATTGCGCCTTGTTGGGGTACGAAGGCGCCTCCGGCCTCTCTGCCGGAATAAGGCCGTCGGCTTCCGCAAACGTGTCCTCGACATAAAGCGAAGTGTTCTCGGTGTACTTTTCATAGGTCAGGAAGAACCTTCCCTCCGAGGGACAGTTCAGGTCGCCGAGGAATCCGTCGCCCAGAACGTCAGAGCAGATTTTTGTCTTTTCCGTCTTGTTCGACCTGGTGTAGAGGACCTCGTTCTTGACGTAGAGAACGCTGCCGCCGCTTCCCGCCATTCCGACCGAAGTCACGTCGCGGTCGACGCACTCCGCAGCCGCGTCGCCGGTTTTCACCCAGAGAGAGCCGTCGCTGCCGACGAAAGCGATGTCTTTAAGGTTCGGGGAGTAGACGTACGATTTAAAGTCCGGAGCAATCGACTCGACGCCGGTCTTCGGCGAGAACCTGTAAAGCGCGCCGTTCTTTTCGTAGAGAATGTACGAATTCCCGGCTCCGGTGGCGTAGGCGGAAATGTCGGAATCCACCCTGACGATCGGCCCGCCGCTGATTTTCCTGCAGTAGAGCGTAACGTTCTGGGAGTAGCCGTCGTTGTTGTCGGGAAAGTAGACGTAAATCCCGTCGCCGCTCTCCTTCACCATCTCCGCGAGAACCGCCGCTGCCGCCTCCGCTCTACCGCGGTCGGAAGTGATGTCGCCTGTCAGGAAGTTGGAAGACAGCTGCGTGCCGGAATTGGTGCCGTTCGCCCTGAAAAGCTCGTTCCCGGCGACGTAGTAGTAGACCGTTCCCTTGCGTGAATTAGCGCGGTAGGCAAAAATGAGTCCGATCACCACGCAGACAAGCAGCAGCCCCGAAATCACCGCGAAAACCGGACGCTTTTTAATATACTCCCATATCTTCACGAGGAACGCGGGCACCTTTACGGGTCTCTTTTCCGCCTTTTTCCGATTCTTGCTCTTCATCGACAAAGCACCTCCTTAGCCCTTGATTTTCCCTATAACAAGGAAAATCAGGAAGGCAACGGCCTGCGTCGCCACAATCGTGGCTCCGACAGGTGTATCGGCCGTCACCGCGATTGCCAGCCCCGTGAGAGTGCAGCCCGCCGACAGCGCCGCCGAACATATCGTAACGCTGCGGAAGCTCTTGAACACCCTCATCGCGGAAAGCGCGGGGAAGACGACAAGCGCGGAAATGAGCAGCGAACCGACGAGATTCATCGCCAGAACGATCACCACCGCGATTATCACGGCCGACGCGAGATTTATGAATTTTGCGCGCGTACCGGTTGCCGAGGAGAAACCCTCGTCAAACGTTACCGAAAAGATCCTGTTGTAGAACAGTACGAAGAATAGCACCGTTACCGCCGACAGCACGACCGAGACGATCACGTCGGTCTTGCCGAGCGTCAGTATAAGAGTCGACCCGAACAGAGTCGAGCAGACGTCCCCGCTTATGTTTGAGGAGACCGGGAATATGTTCAGGAGCAGGTACCCGGTCGCCAGCGCCGTGACCGACAGCATCGCCACCGCTGCGTCGCCTTTGACGCCCGTATTTTTGCCCAGCCTGAGCAGGAATATCGCGCAGACCACCGTTACCGGCAGCACCACGAGCATGTTCCTGGTGACGTGCAGCACGGTCGCGATCGCGAGGGCCCCGAAGGCCACGTGGGACAGTCCGTCCCCTATGAACGAAAACCGTTTAAGTACCAGCGTCGTTCCGAGCAGCGAGGAGCAGACGGAAATGAGCACGCCGCAAATGAATGCGTACCTCACGAACGGGAAGGACAGAAAATACGCGAATTTCCGGAGAATTTCAAGCATTTCCGAAGCCTCCTTTCCCGAATTCCGTCACCGCGAACATCGACGTCGTCCCGAAGAACACCTTATCGC
>JAEEGF011182908.1_pt1 | contig 43403 bp, 34 predicted proteins | sample 9134171 | NCBI WGS metagenome assembly JAEEGF01 (sample SAMN16246542, study PRJNA631951) | gut metagenome | biome: gut microbiome; feature: rumen; material: AP-attached | host: Bos | place: Iran: Karaj | collected 2018-10 | reverse complement strand
CAAGTACGTTTACGGAAAAGATCATCCGCATGGTGAAAAATGCAAAGCTCAACACTCAGTGGAGGAATAGTTTTATGGAATTCGAAAGACAACTGGCCTATTCATTCCGTGAAGGCAAAGCAGAGGGCAAAGCCGAAGGAATTGCAGAGGGAATTGCAGAAGGAATAGATAAAAAAGCTATAGAAGATTCTATAGAATTATTAAAAAAAGGAATTTCTCCGGAAATTATTGCCGAATGCGTAAAACTTCCACTGGAAAGGGTTCTGGAACTGGAGAAAGGGGTAAAAAATCATAGTTAATTGAATATTTCTCCAGCCCGCCGGATTTTATCATAATGTCCGGCGCCCCTTTCTCAAAGGCTTCCAGACCGACTTTAATATAAAATCATCCTGGTTAATTTCCACAATATTCTTTCAACTCTTTTTATATTGGATTACTTTTATTGGTGAATGATTTTCCAATTATTGCGCTAGCATTGGTTGCTGGTGCAGCATCTGCAGTTGATGTTAGTTCAATGATTCACATTGATGGTGACGCTCTTAACGTTACAACAGAGGGAGATGGTTCAGTAAAGTTCCTTGAACTCAGTGAATACGATCCATCTGGAGATTCAGATTACCTCTGGAAGTTGTCAGCTTCTGGCGATAACTTCGGTGCTGAAATCTGGTCATGGTCATTTATTGATACTAATGATGATGGTAAAAATGATACAGCTGATGCTGCAGTTTCTTCAAAGAAAATCTGGTTCTCACCACTTGATTTCCTGAAGGTAACAGTAGGAAACGTTGGTGGTCAGTCAATCGCAAACCCACAGTTCGGATGGTGGGCTCAGTCAGCTAATAACTATGCTTACGGTTATCAGGCTGAACTGACTTTCGGTTCACTGGCAGCAAAGATTGCTCTCGAACCAGGTGCAGGTAACTACTGGATTGATCCATCAGCAACAAGAAAGGTAATTGATGTTGATGATGTTTCAACTACACCATTAAATGAAGAAGTATCTCACCAGAAGGACGGCGCAATTATCGGTTACAAACTTGGTGGTACTTGGATTGACGTAACATACAACCTCGGTGACTTCGGTACAGTACAGGGTGTAGTAACAATCAATGGTACAATTGGTGCTCACGGTTTCTCTAACTGGGCAACATCACCACTCGCATTTGGTGTTGCTTACAACAAGATGCCATTCGGTGCAACAGGTTTCTACGGTGATGCATTCGTTTCATTCAAATATGACGATCACAGCGATGATGACAACCTCGTATTCCAGGGCGTAGATTCACAGATTGGTGGTCAGGTAGTTCTCGGAGCTATCACAATTCGTGAAACAAACCTCATCCAGTACCGCGATGAATTCAAGTTCGGTTTCGAAGCACGCGCAGAATATGCAGCTGGTTCATTCACACCATATGTTAACGTAGAAGGTTATGACATCATGGACAGCAAGCTCAACATCAACCTTGGTGCTGGAACATCAGTTGGTTCAGTATCTATCGATGCTAGCGTAGCTATTCCACTTGAATTCTCTGACGGATACAGCTTCAGCTTCTCTGTTCCAGTACAGTTCTCACTCGCACTGTAGTCTAGAGAGTTAATCAACTAGAATATCAACCAACCCCCGTTTCGAAAGAGGCGGGGGCTTTTTTGTTAACATATTTCTATTAAAGGGCAGTCTTCTAAAATGCAGGATTTTTTCGGAAAGATTCGGGAAATGGCATGTTCTGTTAAGAATGAAGTGTGGAATAATTTGCGGCTTTGATGATTGGTGTAAATAGTTTGTTTTGAACGGTTTCAAGTTCACTTAATGTTTCTTCCCTTGTATGGGCGGCATAGTGCTCCAGCATTGAAAGAGTTTTGTGGCCTGTGGAAAGCTGAAGTTTACGTTCATTTATATTATCAGCCATATTAGTAATGTAAAAATGTCTCCAGCAGTGGAAAGTGATTTTATTTCCGTTTGGAATTTGTAATTTGTTCAATATAAAGTGTAAATCATCATTCCAATGACGAACATTTGCGGGCCGGGAGGGATTGTCTGAAAAAAAAATAAAACTGTCTGGTTTTTTATAGGGATTATTGTTTATCTGTATGTAAATTGATTTATAAAGTTCAGGAGAAATTTTTATTTCGCGGACATTTCCATTTTTGGGGGATTTCAGTCCATCCAGTCGGGCCCAGTTATGTCTGACAAATATTCTGTCCGGTGCAATATCCTTAATCATAAGAGCCTGCACTTCTCCAATTCTCATTCCAGTGCACATGCTGATAAGGTTTGCAAGCTTACTGGTTTCATTGTTCCACTTAACTGAAAAGACTAATTTTGCTTCTTTTTTAGAGAGGATGATTCTTTTTTCGCTTTCTACATGACAATAATTTATTCCGTCAAAGCAGTTATTTGGAATCAAGTCGTTGTGAAATGCCCATTTGAGAGGGCAGGTCAGACTTCGTACAATTTGATTAATCGTTTCCGCTTTTAAGGATTTCCGGGCTTCGATTAATTCAATCATGAAATCCTTAATATCCTGCTTTGTCATTGAACCAATTAAGCGGTTGCCAAAGCGGGGAATTATATATTTCTTAACTCTATAAAGCATGATTTTTACATATCTGCGGTGAATGCTTTTACCTACAATTTTTTTTTCTTTTATGTATGGTGAACAATCATAATCCCAGAATTTCAGAAGAAAATCCTTTACAGTTGTGCTTTCTGGTTTGTAAGGAAGAATTACCTGTGCTACGTATCCTTTTGCTTTTAGAGCCTGAATGATTTTGTTAATATCCTCTTCTGTTAATTCCTGTGAAAATATCTCTCCTGCAATTTTATTTCCTTTAGAAATCATTAAATACCTCGTTTTTTTTGTTTGCTGTAAATTGATTTTTCGGATTATTATTGATGTTGATTATCGTTTTTTTTACATGTCCTGTTGATTAACAAAAAAAGCCCCCGCCTCTTTCGAAACGGGGGTCAGTTGATATTCTAGTTGATTAACTCTCTAGACTACAGTGCGAGTGTGAACTGGACTGGAACAGAGAAGCTGAATGTATAAGAATCAGAGAAGTCTACAGGAATTGAGATGTGTGCATCGATAGATACTGATCCAACTGATGTGCTAGCTCCAAAGTCGAAAGCCAGGTTATTAGGTTTACCAGCATCATTTGTTCCCATAATTCCGTAACCGTTTACGTTAACATATGGTGTGAATGAACCAGCCGCATATTCTGCGCGTGCTTCGAAACCAAACTTGAAGTCATCGCTTTCGCTGTAATGCAAGAGATTTGTTTCGCGGATTGTGATAGCTCCAAGAACTACCTGACCACCAATCTGTGAGTCAACAGCACCGAATGTAAGACCATCTGTTCCGTTTACGAATGAAACAACTGCATCACCATAGAAACCTGTTGCACCAAATGGCATCTTGTTGTAAGCAACACCTAATGCAAGGGCAGGTGTGTATGGATCACTCCAACCTGTCTGATTTGTACTATGTGGAGAAACAGTTCCATTGATAGCAAAGATACCCTGAACTTTACCGAAGTCACCAAGATCATATGTTACGTCAGCCCAAGTCTTACCAATTACACCACCAATAACATTTGTCTCTGATGCGTTAATCCAGTATGCACCTTTACCTGGTTCAAGAGCAATTTTTGCTGCCAGTGAACCGAAAGTCAGTTCAGCCTGATAACCGTAGTCGTAGTTGTTGATTGTTGTTCCCCACCATCCGAACTGTGGGTTAGCGATTGACTGGCCACCAACGTTTCCTACTGTTACCTTCAGGAAATCAAGTGGTGAGAACCAGATCTTCTTTGAAGAAACTGAACCATTAATGTTCCATGACCAGATTTCACCACCGAAGTTATCGCCAGAAGCTGACAACTTCCAGAGGTAATCTGAATCTCCAGATGGATCGTATTCCTTAAGCATAAGAGCCTTTACTGTACCGGAATCCCCTGTAGTAACGTTAAGAGCGTCACCATCAATTTGAATCATTGAATTAACATCAACTGCAGATGCTGCACCAGCAACCAATGCTGCTACTGAAACAGCGGCTAAAATTTTTTTCATAAGAATTTCCTCCTATTTTTGACTTTCTTACGAATTGTCGTAATTAAACAATAACACCCACATTTCCATCTGTCAAATTATTTTTTAAGTAAATGTAACTTTCAATAATTAACAGCGTTTAAGTATGATGTTTTTGCTTATTTAATAATAACATAACATTATGATATCATAACACTACTTTTTACACTTTTTTATTCTAAAAATTTCACTTTCAAGTAAAAATTTATTTTTTATCTTTTGATTTAATAGTATAATCTCAAAAATAAATATGATTAAACGTAATCTTCTTAACCTGGATAACCTTAAAATTCGAAAAAAACTCATGGTGGTATACTTTGTGGCCTTTTTTATCCCTTTTATCATTGTATCCATCATTCTTTCCTTCTGGCTCAGGAACAGGCTTAATCAGTGGACAATTGAACAATCCCGCTCTTCCGTAACCCAGACAGCCACACTTTTTAAGGATATGCTCAATAATGTTAAGGATTTAAGTGACACCCTTTATGTAAACCAGCAGATTCAGTCCACCCTTAAACGTCACTACAACACACCTCAGGAAGTTTACGAGCAGTATATTACAATTTCCTTTCTGGATGATTTTTTGCAGGCCAACCTGGACATTTCCAGCATCCGTTACTACACGGAAAACCCTACAATCCTGGACAATTCCTTTTTTATTAAGGCCACGAAGGATATTACATCCTCAGACTGGTACAAAAGGGCTAAATCCTACCACGGAAGGAGTTTCTGGGTCACAAAAACGGATAATATCACTAAAAGAAAGACACTTTCCCTGGTACGTTCCATGTGGGATTTCAACGAGGACAAATTTATAGGTGTTCTTTCCGTAAATATTGAATATCAGCGGATTGACCGTTTTGTAATGAACCAGGAACAGGAAACTATCATTGCAATTGACGGTGAAATTCAATTCAGTTCAAGGGAAATTCCTTCAAATTTTGCCCCGGAATTTCTGGATCAGGTTTATTCTTCAAGCCAGATTGAAAGCATAAACATTGAATGGAATCAGCGGAATGACGTTGCCCTTATTACCCAGATTCTCATTGAAAACGGCAACTCCATCATTCTGCTCCAGATTCTCCCGGGAAAAGAGATTTTTATGACGACTTTCCAGGGACTTCTCATTTATTTTATCATTATGTCTGTTGCACTGGCCTTTTCACTGACAATGATTCTTGTATTTTCAAATTATTTCACCAGGCGTATTGATTATATCAACTCAGAAATCCAGAAAGTTGTACAGAATAACTTTGCCATCGGCCCCAGCCTGCCGGGAAGTGATGAATTCGCATCAATCTATCATGCGCTGGAAACCACAACAGGCAATATAAAGCAGCTTATTGACGAAGTTTATCAGCATAAAATCGAACAGGAACAGCTTTTGTCCCGTCAAAACGATATACGCTTTAAAATGCTGGCCTCTCAGATCAACCCGCACTTTCTTTTCAATACCCTGGAAACTATCCGAATGCAGGCCCTGAGCGACGGAAACCGTAAAGTTGCCAACACAATCAAGCTTCTGGCTAAAATTCTCCGCCATAATCTGGATGTAACGGACAGACCGGTTCCCCTTTTTGAAGAAATTGAAGCCGTAAGCAATTATCTGGATATCCAGCATCTAAGATTTGCAGACAGAGTCTCTTATGATATTATATACTTGAGTGATATCAGAAGTATTGGTATCCTGCCTCTCTTGATACAGCCCGTAGTTGAAAACTCCTTCATTCACGGGCTTGAAGCAAGAAAGACCGGGGGATTTATCTACATTAGCATAGAGAGCAAAAACAAGGATTTGTTTATTAAGGTAAGGGACAACGGCTGCGGAATTAACGAAACAAAACTGGAAGAACTGCGTCAGAAACTTCAAACCGGCACTGTGGAAAACATCAGCAGTTCTATAGGAATGATAAACGTAAATCAACGCATCAAGCTTTTCTACGGAGACGATTACGGTCTAAGCATAGAAAGCAGACAGGATGAGGGAACAACAGTTACCATCCATGTTCCCCTTATACCTCTCATAAACAAGGGTGATGAATAATGGCAGGCAAAAAATTTGGTGTTCTAATTGTAGACGATGAAGAAATTGTAAGAAACGGTATCTCTAATATTATTGACTGGGATGCTACAGGATGTTCAATCATTGGGGAAGCCGGCAATGGTGAAGAGGCCCTTGAAAAAATCATTTCACTTAAACCAAATCTGGTGCTTCTGGACGTGAATATGCCTGTATTAAACGGTATTTCCGTACTGGAAGAAGTTTATAAAAATCCTGAAAAATATCCTTCCCATCCCTACTTTTTAATTCTTTCCGGATATTCTGATTTTGAATTTGCCCAGAAGGCCATTAATTTTGGAGCAAAAGGATATATCGTAAAGCCGATTGATGAAGATATCCTCCAGCAGAAAGTAATCTCAATTGTAGAAGAACTTAAACACAACAGCGAGGCCGACTTTCTCCGCAATAATGCTCAGCAGGAAGAAATTGCCCAGAAATTCAGCCAGATGTTCCTTTTTGGCGCTGTAGAAGACGGTTTTTCGGCTCAGGAAGAGGATGAAAGCTGCCGTTATCAGGTAAGCATTATTTCTCCGGAACTTTGCGGCTGTTTAGGTCAGCTTCAGGCCCTTAAAACTGCAATTGAAGACAGTTTCAAATTTACCCAGCACTTTGCCTTTCCAATGGAACCAAACTATACAATCGTCTTCAAAAATGAAAGTGACGAAGCTGTTCAGCGCCACATGGAGCGTTTCTGTTCCCGCCTGCAGAAGGAAAAAAGCGGCGCCCTTGCTTCACTGGGAAAAATGGGTAACGGCTTAAACGGTGCCCTGGACAGTTACCGCCAGGCCCGGCTTATTTTTAATCAGCTCTTCTTTTACGCGGACAAAGCATATGTAACTACGAATGATGTAGAAAAAGACCCGGAATTTGCAAAACGCAATTCTAAAAAGGACAAGAATTATTCTTCTAAAGAGTTTCTGTCCTGCATTCCGGAACTGGTTCAATATATTGAAATCTATGAACTGCAAAAAATTTCACAGGTATTAAACAAACAGCGTACCTATCTCACAGAAAGCACCCTTTCAGTTGATGAAATAAAGAAGTACTGCATGGCTTTTATTGTAGAACTTCAAAATGCAGTTCACACAAAACATCCTGAAAAGGAACTGGACACTGTACCGGCTATTGATCTTGTAAACCTGATTTACACCCAAAACTACTTTGACGAAATGTTCTGTATTGTGGAAGATTTCACAACTGGTCTGGCTGAATCCTTCACTTCCAACACAAGCAATTCTACAATTCTTAAGGTTATTCAGTATGTAAAAACTAATTATCACACCGATCTCAAACTGGAAATGCTGGGTAACCTCTTTAACTGTAACAGTGCCTATCTGGGAAAGAAATTCAGGGAATACACTGGTGTTCCTTTCAACACATACCTGGATATTATCAGAATTGAACAGGCAAAAAATATGCTGCTGACCACAAATCTGAAAATTTACGAAATTTCAAAACTGGTAGGCTATTCAAATACTGACTATTTCTACCTGAAATTCAAAAAGCATACAAATATGACCCCAAAGGAATTCAAGAGTTCGCAAAATGCTTAAAAAATCACCGGCCCTTGTTATTATGGCCCTTACACTTACTTCAAGTTTTTTCTTCTCCTGTAACAAGAGCCGCTGGTTCGACTTTGAATTCGACAAAGAGCCCATCACTTTCACATTCTATAATATAGATACAACTCAGGACATGATTTTCAATGATCCTGTTGCCAGGGAAATTACCCGCCGTACAGGAGTTACTCTGGACGTAAAACATCCACGTTCAACGGCAAACCAGGATGTAGCCCTGATGATTACTTCCGGAAACTACTGTGATTTAATCTATGTTAAATCTGATATTACCAAACTTATTAATGTAGATGCAGTTATTGCCCTGGACGACTGGGTTGATGAATATGGCGTTCACCATAATCTTATTGATGAATACTGCCCTAATATGCGAAAGCTTTACGGAAACGAACTTGTTAAACTCCGCAGTCCTGACGGTCACATTTATTCTTTTGGGACTTACGGAGTTAAGGAAGAAGTCCTTGAAACAAGCGGTACCCTTCAGCTACAGCACGCGGTCCTCAAGGAACTGGGGTATCCCAGACTTTCCACACTGGATGAATATGCAGATGCCATCCGTGCATACATGAAGAAATATCCTACAATTGACGGGCAGCCTACAATCGGACTGTCCCTTCTGGCTGACGGCTGGAGCTGGCTCATTGATATTTCAAATCCAGGGAACTACCTTATTGGAGCCCCGGACGACGGCCAGTGGATGGTAGACAATGAAACTCATCAGGTAACATACAAATTTCTGGTACCGGAAATAACCGCTTACTATAAATGGCTTAATACCCTTTACCACGATGGTACACTTGACCCGGAAAGCTTTGTTCAAAGCGAAGAAGTCTGGCATTCAAAAATTGAATCAGGCCGGGTACTTGGGCTTGCTTATCCAACCTGGGGTTATGACAAGCAGAGACAGTACTTAATAGCCAAGGGGAAACCTGAAAGAACCTACGCCTATCTTTCCATAACAGCAGGCCCTCAATATAAAGACCCTTCTTTAACTGATTACGGTTACTCAGGAGGATGGGGCATTTCAATTTCCCAAACCTGCCGCAACGTAATAAAGGCGGTTCAATTTATGGACTGGATGTGCAGCGATGAGGCTCAGATTCTTTTAAACTGGGGAATTGAAAACGTAAATTATGTATACGAAAATGGGCGGCGGACCCTTTCTCAGTCACAGCAGCAAAATATGGAAAGCAATGCAAATTATGTTCTGGAAACAGGTGTAACAAGATGGTCCTATCCTTTCCCTGACTGTGGAACTGCCGCAACAGATGCCAACGGTGACTATCTTACCCGCAACTCCCGTCAGACAATAATTAATGCATATCTCCCGGTAGAAAAAGAAACTCTTGAACATTACGGTGCACAAATGTGGATTGACCTCTTTCCTCAGAAGGAAGAATTACCTAAACCCGCTCACGGTCAGCTCTGGAGTTATCAGATTCCCAATTCAGTAACCAATAAAGTTAACGCAGCAAATGACCTGGTCCGGGAAGCTTTAATTCAGTGCATTATTTCCAGTCCGGAGGATTTTGATTCACTGTGGGCTGATATGGTCCGCCGGCTGAAAGAAATGGGCATGGAAGAAACAGGAGAAGAAATCTCTCAAATTATTGAAGAAAGATTAAAGCTCTGGGGCCAGCAGTAACAAAAAACTACTAATCTTTCAATAAAACTCCTATAAATAGTCCCTTGACTTGTCTTCCTTTTGCTATAAAATTTAGGACGATTTTAATTCATCGAATAGTAGGAGTATTATATGAAAACTGTTGCTGGTATTGACCTGGGAACACAAAGTATGAAGGTCGTTATTTACGACTACGAATCAAAAGAAATCATTGAAAAAGCATCATGCCCAATGGAACTTATTTCTGACAATGACGGAACCCGTGAGCAGAAAACTGAATGGTTTGACAAGGGGCTGGAAGTTTGTTTTGGAAAGCTCAGTCCTGAAAATAAAAAGACTATCGAAGCAATTGGTGTTTCTGGACAGCAGCATGGATTCGTTCCTCTGGATAAGGACGGAAAAGCTCTCTACAACATCAAACTTTGGAACGATACATCCACAACTGAAGAATGCGCAATCATCACAAAAGAGGCCGGCGGTGACAAAGAAGTAGTTGCAAATCTTGGCAACCTTATGCTTCCAGGCTTTACTGCTCCAAAAATTCTCTGGCTTAAACGCCACAAAGCAGACGCTTTTGCAAACCTCAAATATATCATGCTTCCTCACGATTATCTGAACTGGAAACTTACAGGTGCCTATGTTATGGAATACGGCGACGCTTCCGGCACAGCCTTATTCGATTCAAAAAACAGATGCTGGTCTAAGAAAATCTGCAGCATCATCGATCAAAAACTGATTGACCTGCTCCCAGAACTGATTGAACCTTCTTCTCCAGCAGGCAAAGTTTCTTCACAGGCAGCTCAGGCATATGGCATTCCGGAAGGAATCCCTGTTTCTGCAGGCGGCGGTGACAATATGATGGGCGCAGTAGGTACCGGCACTGTTGCTAACGGTTTCCTTACAATGTCTATGGGAACTTCAGGTACACTCTACGGATATTCAGACAAAGCAATTTCAGATCCTGAAAACGGTTTAAGCGGCTTCTGTTCTTCAACCGGAGGATGGCTGCCTCTTCTTTGCACAATGAACTGTACAGTTGCAACAGAATTTGTCCGCGGACTTTTCCAGATGGATGTTAAAGAACTTGATGGAGAAGCTTCAAAAGCCCCATGCGGCTCAGAAGGAGTTCTGGTAATTCCATTCTTTAACGGTGAACGTACACCTAACCTGCCAAACGGCCGTGCAAGCATTACAGGTCTTACTGCAGCAAACACAAGCAGAGCAAACATTGCCCGTGCTTCCCTGGAAAGTGCAGTATTTGCAATGCGTGGCGGTCTGGATGCCTTCCGCAAGTTAGGTTTTCAGCCAAAGGAAATCCGCCTGATTGGTGGTGGTTCAAAATCTCCTGTATGGAGACAGATTGCAGCCGATATCATGAACCTGCCAATTCGCGTTCCTCTTTTAGACGAAGCAGCCGCTCTTGGTGCAGCAGTTCAGGCTCTCTGGTGCTTGAAGAATCAGTCCGGAACCTGTGACATTGCAAGTCTTTGTGCAGAACACATCAAGCTGGATGAAACAAAGAGCGCAAATCCTATTGAAGAAAACGTTAAAGCATACGACAAAGCTTACGCCCAGTACAGTAAAGTTGTTGAAACTTTAACACCTCTTTATAAATAAATTTTTATGGAGCATACCTCCATATCTTCTACGGGTCTTGCAGGGTTTTAGTCCTCAGCTCCGCTTCGGACCGCCGTCTAACGACGGCGCCCTTACAGCCCCGGCTAGTCTTCAACTTTTTACAAAAACTTTTTGCTCCCTCATTTTTATGTAGTATAATAAAAACACAGGCACTTCTTTACAGACAGCCTGACTAATTAAAAAAAGACAGAGGTTTTAAAATGAAAAAAGTTTTTGCAATCCTTGCACTTCTTCTTTCCTGTTCCTTCCTTTATGGAAAATCCCTTACAATTTTTAAGTACAAGGAAAAATACGGCGTTATCAATGAAAAGAAGGAAGTTGTAATCCTCCCGGAATATGATTCAATTAAAATGTCATCAAAAGGCCTTATATGCAAAACAATTCAGGAAGACTTTACAAAATATTCCATCTTTGACACAAAAGGCCTGCTGATTTATTACTCTGACCGGGCCAGTCTGCCATATTTTGTATCTGATAATTATGTTGCTTTCATAGACCCGACAAAAGGAAAAGGCTATCAGATTTTAAACCTTGAAAGCCATCAGCTTCTTTCAACAGACAGTTCCAGCAAAATAAGTTCCGGTTCCGATGATTCAGTTCCCCTTTACCCAATCGGTAAGGCTTATTTTAAAAAAGATTTTTCTAAGGTTGGAATTAAACCCCTCTTTCTGGACATACAACCTTTCAGGGAAGGTTACGCCAGTGTTCATGTTAAGGAAGGAAATAAGCCCGGCCTTAATTCTGCAGACACCGCCGAAGACAGATATTATTTCATTAATTCCAAAGGGAAAAAAGTTCTCGGTCCTTTCCGCCATGTTTCAGATTTTATTTCAGAGGGAATATTTGCAGTTTATACTCTTGACGGCAGAACCGGATTTATGAATGTAAAAGGAGAATATCTCTTTTCTGCAGACCTTCTTCCAACTTCCGCTGAAGAAGATGCACTTTCCTATAACTACGAATTCCATGACGGATATGTTGTAACTGCAACAGACGGTCCGGATTCAATTAAGATTTTCAACACAAAAGGCATTGAAACCAAAAAGCCTGCAAACTTTTCTTCCTGTGACCCAAATTTTTCTCAGGGACTTCTGGGCTTCTCAGATAAAGAGACTAATCTCTGGGGATTTATGAATGGAAAAGGCAAAGTGATTGTTCCCTGCATTTACAAAAAAACTTCGCCTTTCCAGGGAGACTTTGCTTCTGTAGAACTCCAGGATGAAGAAGGAAATGTTGTTGACGGAATTATAGACAGGAAGGGAAAATTCTACTCCTCTGAATCACTTGTAAATCCCGTCAATATAAAGAAATAACTAAGCCAGTCCTTTCTGTTTTTTAGTTTTAATTCCAGAAATAAAAAGACCTGCTATAGTAATCAGTGCACCAAGAGCTCCCATCCATGTAATTTTTTCACCAAGGATAAAGAATGAAAAAATTATGGTTACCAGAGGATTAAGGTAAATTGCTTTTGTAATGTGAACTGTTCCTACAATAGAGCAGGCCTTATTCCAGGACCAGAAACAGAAGGCGCTTGCAACTAAACCAAGGAACAGCAGATTCAGCCAGTTGGTCCATTTTGTAAAACGAACACTGTTAACTGCAGCAGAAATATTAACATCACCTTTAAAATATCCAAGGACCATTAAAGGAATCATTGTGAGCAGTGCAAAAAAGAAAACCCGTCTGGTCACACAAATTGAATCATATTTCTTTCCATTCAATATAGAAATAAAGAGTGAATAGAATCCCCAGCAGAGAGCCGAAAGCAAAGCCAGCAAATCCCCTTTCGGGCTGAACTTCATTTCCATATTTCCGTTCATACATACCAGTGCCACGCCGGTAATTGCAACAACAAATCCCAGAACGAACCATCTTGTAACAGCTTTTTCTTTCAGAAAGATTTGCGTAATGATTGCGGTAAACAAAGGACACATGCTTACAATCAGGCTGACGTTAGAAGCAGAAGTATAGGAAAGGGCAACATTTTCCGTAAACTGATATAAGGTTACCCCAGTCAAACCTGCCAGCAGAAAGATTAAGTTGTCCTTAAAAGGGATTTTCATTGTTTTTGGGTGAAAAATCCAGAGACCGGCATATGCAGCTATAAATCTAAAAAAAAGAATCTCAATAGGAGAAAAATCAATCAGCAGAATTTTTGTTGAAATAAAAGTGATTCCCCAGAAAAAAATTGTAATAACTGCTAAAAAGTAACCAAGAAACATAGTTGAAAGAATATATCAAAAAAGCGGTACATCGTAAACTAATGACGTACCGCTTTTTATACTACAGGCTGCTTGGCAAAGCATTCAGAAGATCAATTTTGCCATCTGTAATATGAGCATTGTAACTATGCTCACCAATCCAGAAAACAATATCTTCATAATACTGTTCATTTTGATTCAAGCGATAAAGGCTGCCATTAACAATTCTTCCATTTTCCCACTGGAAATCCATTGCAAGGTTGCCCTTAATATTTACACCTTTAATGGAACCAGATTTCCACTTTTCCGGAAGTGCCGGAAGAAGAGTAATTTCAACTTTATCATCCACAATTTCACTTTGTACAATAAAGCGGGTCATTGCGCAGAGGGAACCAAAATTTCCGTCAATCTGGAAAGGAGGATGATTGTCAAAAAGATTTGGCAGAGTTGATTTATTAAAGAGCTGAATCAGGGATTTGTAAGCTCCTTCCCGGTCATGAAGACTGGCCCTGAAATTCATTATCCAGGCCTGAGACCATCCGGTATGTCCCCCACCGTTAGCCAGACGCTTTTCGATTGTAGCTTCAGCGGCCTTAGCCAGGTCCGGAGTACGATTATGGTTAATGGAATGACCCGGGAAAAGTCCATAAAGCTGAGAAATATGTCTGTGTCCAGGTTCAACTTCCGTGCATTTAACAGGCCATTCCCTAATTGTACCTTCTGAAGTAACAACAACTCCTTCAATTTTTGAAAGGACTTCCCTATACTGAAGTAAATCTGTATTTTTTGGACTAATGTTCAAATCCTCTGCAGATTTAATTGTTGCGGAGAACAAATGTTCCAGAATGCGGTTATCCATATCTGTTCCTGCAGAGAAGCTTCCTGTTTCACCGTTTGGCAGGCGGTATGTGTTCTCAGGAGAAACTGACGGATTAATAATTAAATGCTTTCCATCATCTGATTTCGTAAGATATTCAACAAAGAAATCACACACTCTCTTCATATAGAAGTAATATTTTTTCAGGAACTTTTTGTCCTGAGTATATTCGAAGTGCTCTCTAACATGAGTTGCAAGCCAGGCAGCCCCAAGAACCCAGTATGTGCCGGGAATCCATTCATCCTGAGGAGCTGTATCTCCCCAGATATCCAGATTATGGTGAGCAACAAATCCGTTTACTCCATACATTTCTCTCGCGGTACGGCGGCCGTTTTTATAAGCACGCTTAAAGAGTTCAAAAAGCGGTAACTCGGTTTCTTCAAGACCACACATATTTGCAGGCCAGTAGTTCATTTCTGTATTAATGTTGATTGTATATTTTGAACCCCATGGCGGATCCATATCCCTTGCCCATTTTCCCTGAAGGTTGGCTGGAAGGCTTGCGGGGAAACGGCTTGAAGAAATCAAAAGATACTTTCCATAATTCCAGTACAGTTGTGCCAGTGCCAGGCTTTCTGTTTTTTCTTCAAGGAGTTTGTTTGTAGGAATGTTTTCTCCATCCTTTTCATCTCCTGCAAGAGTCAGTTTAACTTTGTTAAAGAGTTCACCATATTCTGTAATATGATGTGCAACGATTTTTGAATAAGGAACAGCACTTGCATAACAAACATTTTTCAATGCTTCATCCTTACAGAGGGATGCCAGGAACGCGTCTGTTACGTGAACATTTCCCCCCTTCCGTGCATAGTGGCGTCTCCGGAAGGCAGTCTGAATATCCACAAAAATGTTTACTTCATCTGCAGCTTCAACAAGGAGACAGTTTCCACGAGTGAACACTTTGCCTCCGCTGGCCTGAGCCATTGCAACTGCACTGTAAGGAATACCGTGAGTATCTTCCATTTCAATTGTATCTTCGTTAAGGGCAACATTTTTTGTAGAAAAGCTGCCCCTGCTGAAATTGGCACGGAGATAAATACTTTTTGGAGAAGAAGAAGTTATATGAATCACAAGCACGTTTAATCCCGCAGGAATAAAAACTTCACGCTTAAAATTCAGGCTGTAACCCTTTGAACGGCGGGACAATTCATCAGGATTAGGCAGATTGCTTTCTGCCATGAACGAAGTTGTAACGATTGCTTCATCCAGATCCAGTTCCCGGCGATACATGCTCATGCCAGGAAATGTGTTTTTTCTATCCTGAGTTGGGCCGGCAAGCCCCACAGTTTCCTCTGTATAATAATCAATATGAAGTTCACCTGCAGTCTGATATACACTTTGATTTGCAGGATTACCAGTCATACTTTCATAAGCAAGAGCCTGAGCCTCCTGAACCCGGCCTTCACTAATCATTTTGCGAATTTCCGGAAGAGATTTTTTACAGGATTTATTATTTCTGTTTTTGAATTTTCCAGACCACACTGATTCTTCATTCAGCTGAATTATTTCATGATCCGGACGACCATATACCATTGCGGCAAGACGACCATTTCCTACAGGAAGGGCTTCATTCCAATCCCTGGCTGGTTCTGTATACCAAAGTTTATTCATAATCACTCCTTTTTTTTGCCTAGGCCTCATTTTATCATAATTCAAGTGATTTGCAATAAAGCTGATTTGTAAATGCAGGCCATCCCAGGCAACAGCAGGCCCCCTGTCACTTTAACATTAAATTTCCCTATTTTATAATTTATTGTATACTGACAGGCAGATTTTGTTATAAAATCAAATCATCCTTCAAAAGATAGAGTTTAATTTTATAATACCGATATAAGGAGAAAACAAAATGAAAATCAAAAGTGTTTTTTCAGAAGAATTTGAAAAATATGGAAAAGTTCTCACTGGCTACGATGTAACAGATTTATTAAAGAAACTGGATGAAACTACTCCAAAACCAGAAGGAGCAACCTGTTACGAACCAGGTGATGCTGGTCTTGAAGCTCTTCCTGTTGCAAAAGAATTGAGCAGCAATGCTTATGGTGGAATGCCAATACAAATTGGTTACTGCAACGGTCATAACACAAAGCTTAACTGTCTTGAATACCATCGCGGTTCTGAAATCAACATTCCTTCTAATGATATTATTCTTCTTCTTGCAAAAGCTGATGAAGTTAAAAGAGGCAAACTGAACACAAAAAAAGTTCAGGCTTTCCGCGTGCCAAAAGGAACAGCAGTTCTTGTTTACGAAACTACACTCCACTACGCTCCATGTAACAATCTTGTAAACGGCAAGGTAAGTGCTGAAGGTTTCCGCGTAGTTATTGTTCTTCCAAAAGATACAAATACAGCAAAACCAGAAATTACTGTTAAAAATCTTGAAGACAAGATGCTCTGGGCAAAGAACAAATGGCTTCTTGCTCACCCTTCTTCAAATGAAGCAAAATCTGGTGCCTATGTTGGATTAACAGGTAAAAATATCGACCTGGCTGAATAATTTCTGATCCCGCACTTTTTCAAAGAAAGCGGCTAACTTCGAATATTTTTTTTCCATAAGGGAGCCCCTTTTAAAATAAAAAACACCTGCCGTGTAAGTTAAATGAAGAAAACTTCATCCTGCACCACAGGTGTTTTTTTTTATTTTGATTCCATCCATTTGCGAAGCATTTTTGCAACCGCATCAGAATTTTCTTTAATCAAAGTCTGGGAATCGGAAGCTTTTGTCCTGCCTTTGTAGAATCCTCTGGCAGCTCCATACTCAAGGGCTTCTTCCAGAACATCAACTTCTCTCTGAGCCTGAACCTTGCTTTCGTAATCATAAGTTCCCAGCATCTTAAGCTGATGGGCAAGAATCCTCTTTTCTGACTGATTCAGTTTTAAATATTTCCACACTGGAGAAGCAGCTCCAAGTTCACACAAAAGAATTGCGGCTTTTGTAGTACCGGAAATTTTGCTTCCCGTAGTTTTAATTAATGTTTCCATTTTGCACTCCCCAAACCATTTAAAGTCTGTCCCACTTAGACTATCTTAGCACCATTACTTACAGTTTTCTACAATTGCCTGCTGAATCTCAGGGAAATACCATTTACCGGACACTCTGTTAAAGAAACCGAATCTTTCACCTTCATTTGGATTTGCATCTGCCTGGCCGTTATCCCACACAAAACAGGTAAAGCCGTGTTCTCTTGCAGCAGAAACAAAATATTTAAACCATTCAACACGGTCTTCAAGATTTCCCTTGTTTGTTGCCCCGTACTCCCCAACAATTACAGGATATCCCGCATAGGAAAATTTCTTTTCCAGCTGATTAAAAATATTGTTCACTTCTATTTTATGAAGATTTGTTAAATGAATATCTCCTGGAGTTTCCATGGCAAACTTGTACGGGCTGTACATATGAACTGAAAGAATTATGTGAGGATTTTCCACATATTCTTCCAGATCTTCCGGCATCTGAAATTCTTCTGCAAGTGCTGAATCCGGACTGGCCTGAAGACCTGTAATCATAACGAAACGCTTTTTATTATTTCCGCCGCTGCCACGGATTGTGTTCAGCAGTTTCTGGTTAAGCTTATTCACATTGTCTGAATAATCATAATACTCAGAGGAATTTTTATTATTCCACCATTCATACTCTGTACCTCTGGCACGTGGCTCATTCCAGATTTCAAAAATCAATTTTTCACCGTAGCCGTTGTTAAAGGCATTACAAATCTGTGACCAGATGTGAGTAAGATATTTTTCAGATTTTTCGTAATTTTCTGAATCAACATAATAACCGTAATCATCAGACCAGGAATTTTCCAGACAGTCGTGGTGGGTATTCAAAATAACATACATATCTGCAGCCAGAGCCCAGTCCACAACAGTTTTTACTCTTTCCATCCATGCAGGATCTACAGTTATATTTTTGTCAATTATGTGATTGTGCCAGCTAACAGGTATGCGGATTGATTTTATTCCGCTTGCTGCAAGTGCATCTATCATTCCCTTTGTAGTAGAAGGCTGCCCCCAGGAAGTTTCTGCTCCAAGCCCACTGCTTCCTGTGGCATCAAAAGTGTTACCAAGATTCCAGCCACACTCCATATCGTTTACAAGTTCAAATCCATTTACGTCTGCAAAAGAAACATTTCCCCTGTCTTTTACACTTTTACTACATCCACTCAAAATCCCTAAAACTAAAACTGCTGTAAGGATTCCCACTATTTTTTTCATTTAAGACCTCATCATTTATTATTGCTGACAACTCTAAATCCAGTATAATCACTACCAAAAGACACATATTCTTTACTTGTACTGCTTACATTACAGAAACCTTCGTAATCATAAGCTGAACCACCGAATACAGTACATACTTTTGTTTCTTTTTCTGAAGAAATTTCTTTTACATTCCCCAGCAAATCATAAAGACCAAATTCATTTGCCTGTTTCCTTGCAGCAGGATGAGTGTTTAACTTGGAGTTACCTGAATACCAGGCAATTTTTTTCAAACTGCTTACAGAATAATCTTCTTTAGTTCCAGCTGAAGCACAATAAGAATACTGTTCAATAGACGGCAGCTGATACCCATTTGCAGTTTTAGAAATTCCAATTTTTCCATTAATAAAGTGATTAATTCCCGGAACATAATTCCAGTCTTTTACATTTGTTGAACCGTTAACAGAGTAAACAGGTGTAAGGCCTGTAAGTTCACTTAAGCGGTTACAAAAGTAAATGGTATCAAACCAGCACACATTTTCAACAGGAAGATTTTTGCCGGATTTATTTTCAGAAGGATTATATCCCATTACAAGTTCAAACAATTCCTGAGTAACTTCTGTCTTCTGCATTTTGTAATCTTTTCCAGGGATTTGAATCATTTCCAGGAGAGAATTAATTTTTTCAAGAACTGCTTCACTTACTTTTTCGCCTTTATCCTTTTTCGATGCCAGCTGATTATTTGTTATTCTTCCGTAGCCCCGCTTTTCGTTAAACGATTTTTCATCTTCAACTTCAGCATCAGTCAATTCACCGTAACCCCGCCTGCTGTTTATAATACGCTGAGCTTTTTCCCGGTAGAATTGAGAAGCAAATGAAGATTTACGTGACATGGATTTTTTATTTGTTGAACGAACAATTCTGAATCCGTATTCAGGAGAATAATAATTATAAGTGTCTACAAGATCATATGAAGTGATTCTGCACTCCTTTTCACTTGATCTGAAACTTCCGCCCCGGACAAAGTGAGCATCTTCAAAACCTTCCCAGCACCATTCCTGCACATTACCGGTCATATCATAAAGGCCAAAAGCATTTGCTTTGTATCTGGCAACTTCAGAAAGTCTTGGACCGTTACCGTTATATGATGCTACTTCGTTTAATTTATCGCTTCCCGAGTAAATGAATTTTTCTCCCGCTCTGGCCATATAAACCCATTCATATTCAGTAGGCAGGCGGTATCCGTCAGCAGATTCATCAACTACCAGGTTAGACGTTCTCCAGAATGCAGGATCTGTTAAACCATTTACAGAATAAACCGGTGTGTATCCCTTCATTTCACTTAATTTGTTACAGAAAGCACAGGCGTTCTCCCATGAAATTCCATTTACCGGCTTGGTCAAAACACCTGTTTCATATCCAGTTTTATTGTTTCCCATTACATATTTCCACAGTCCCTGTGTAACTTCTACAGCTCCGGCTTCAATATTCAGGCCTGGAATTTTAACCATTACAAATGCACTGTATTTCTTTTTTTCATAATCTGTAATAGAGCCCCAGCCCTGCCAGTCGTTGCTACTTTTCTGTCTGCTAATCTGATAATCAGTGAAATTTCCCTTACCTGCCTTTACATTCTTTTTCCGTTCTTCCTTTACTTCCCTGTCTGTAATTCTGCCAAGGCCAGCTTTGTCATTTGCACTTCTCTGACTTTTCAGAAACTCATCAGTATATGGTTCAATTCCATTAGTTTCCTTTGAATTCATTACACACTGTCTTACGGCTTCATAAGCAGAAATGTAACCAAGCCCCGCATTTTTATTTTTTTTGTATTCGTTTTCCAGTCTGAGGTCTGACAAACTGAATTCATAGAACTCCTTGTCAGGAGTGTTAAAGCCCCATCTTTCAACTGTATAAAAAGGTTTGCGGTCAACCATTTTGCTTGTATATTCAATCTCGTAGCATTCAGGAGCCAGTGCATAAAGGAAAATGTCTGTTACATTGGCAGTTTCATCCAGAAGCCATTCAGAATTAAAACCATCGGCCTCGTAATTTAAAAGAAGATAATCGTAACCTTCACGAACAATGCTGTTCAGCAGATAATATTTTTCACTGATTCTTGCGGAATAAAGTTCATCGGTCTGGATGAAAATATACATTGCAGGTTTTTCTTTCCAGAATTCTTCAAACTGTACCTGAAATTTTGACCATTCAGCAAATCTTTCTTTGTCAGATAACTTATCATCTTTACTGAAAGCGGCTTTTTTTATCCAGCCGGCCCTTTCTTCAAAAAGTTCAAGAACTTCTGCTGAATTAATAGAAGGATCTTCTTCCATTATATCGTAAAGGGTAGAAAGACAGGCTATATAGTTACCTTTTTCCCAGTCTTTAAGAGCCTGCTCTTTTTTTACAGTACGAACCTGGGTATCTGTATATTCGCCAAATCCCTGAGCTTTATTTTTTTCAATCTGAACCTTAACCTCAGCATCTGTTATTTCTCCCAGACCTGCCTTTTTATTCACACTCCGCTGGCTATCCGCTTCTTCATCTGTAATTTTTCCAAAACCAGCTTTTTCGTTGGCTGCCCTCTGAACGTCCAGTTCTACATCAGCAAAATAGCCATAGCCTTTTTTTTCATTTTCCTTACGCTGATTTTCTACTTCCTGGCTGGTGATATATCCATATCCATAAGAATTATTGATTTCTTTTTCCAGAAGCAGGGAATAATCACTTTGCGAGCTGTTTTCGGCAAAAGTGAATGCGGCTGTACAAATTAATGACACAAAAATAGTAATGACTTTTCTTAACTTCATATTTTTCCTCTCTTTTCAAAAGTATATGTTAGATATTCATTTAAATCATCCAAAAAATTAAAAAACATAGTGTTGAACAATGATTTTTATAGTTGACAACTCTCAAATTGAGTATAAAATTCCAAACTAGGCTACTATAAGGAGAACTATATGGAAAAAAATATCCCCGACGTAAAACTCGGAATTATTGCTGTAAGCCGTGACTGCTTCATTATTTCTCTTTCTGAAAGAAGAAGAAGCGAAATTGTTAAGGCTGTTGGAAACTCTGTAAACCTCTATGAAAGCAAGGTTACAGTAGAAAATGAAAAGGACATGCTCAAGGCTGTTGATGATGTAAAAGCTGCCGGCTGTAACGCTCTTTGTGTATTCCTGGGTAACTTTGGTCCAGAAACACCAGAAACACAGATTGCACAGCGCTTTGACGGACCTTGTATGTTCGTAGCCGCTGCTGAAGAAACTGGCAACGACCTTATTAACGGTCGTGGTGATGCTTACTGTGGTATGCTTAACTGTTCATACAACCTTAACCTCCGCCACATTCCTGGTGTTATTCCAGAATATCCTGTTGGAACTGCAGAAGATATTGCAAAGATGATTGTTGAATTCGTACCTGTAGCACGTGCAATCATCGGTCTGAGCAACCTTAAGATTATTACTTTTGGACCTCGTCCACAGGACTTCTTTGCCTGCAACGCACCAATCAAGGGTCTTTATGACATTGGCGTAGAAATTCAGGAAAACTCTGAACTTGACCTCCTTGTTTCTTACAAGGCACACGCAAATGACCCACGCATTCAGGAAGTTGTAGATGATATGGCAAAGGAACTGGGTGCTGAAGGAAACAACTATCCTGCACTCCTTCCACGCATGGCTCAGTTTGAACTTACACTTCTGGACTGGATTGAAGCAAACAAGGGCTCTAAGAAGTACGTTGCTCTTGCAGACAAGTGCTGGCCTGCATTCCCTAAGGAATTCGGATTTGAACCTTGCTATGTAAACAGCCGTCTCGCAAGCCGCGGTATTCCAGTTGCATGTGAAGTAGATATTTTCGGTGCCCTGAGCGAATACATCGGTACATGTATCTCTGGAGAACCAGTTACACTTCTGGACATTAACAACTCTGTACCTCGCGACATGTACGAATCTGACATTAAGGGCAAGTTCTCTTACAACTACAAGCTTGAAGATACATTCATGGGATTCCACTGTGGAAACACACCATTCTGTCGTCTTGCAAAGCGCTCAAAGCCTGGCGTAAAGTACCAGCTCATCCAGCACCGTCTGCTTGAACCAAAAGACAGCGAACCAGACTTTACACGTGGTACCCTTGAAGGAGACATTGCTGAAGGACCAATCACATTCTTCCGTCTCCAGACAACTCCAGATACAAAGCTCCAGGCTTATATTGCACAGGGTGAAATCCTTCCTGTAGCAACACGTTCTTTCGGAGGAATCGGTATTTTCGCAATTCCAGAAATGGGCCGCTTCTACCGCCACGTATTAATCCAGAAGAACTATCCACACCACGGTGCAGTTGCATTCGGTCACCACGGAAAAGCTCTCTATACACTTTTCCAGTACCTGAAGATTGCTTCAATCGACTACAACCAGCCTGCAGGTGTACGCTATCCAACAGAAAATCCATTTGCTTAATGGTAAAATAAGCTGTTGAAGCTTTTAGAACACAAGGCACTGACTTCAGTAACCCTGATTTCAGTGCCTTTTTAATTTTTTAATTGTTTGATTTGAATTTGTGGGTTAAAATTCACCTTAAGGTAAAGAGAGTTATGAGCAGAAAGGGAAGCTGTAAAAATACAAACATCAGATATTACATTATCCTCTATATTTCAGAAATTCTTGCAGTGACAAGTCTTTTGGGAACCATTGCTTTATATTTCTTTGGCGGCCCACAAATCCCAATGAAAATAAAAATTATTACAAGTTTAGCCTTTATCTTTTTTTTGTCCTTCGCTTATTTGTGTACCCGGATTGAAAGGCGCCGTGACATTTTAACAGGCGTTGGTACTGTGGAATACATGAGGCTTTTTGCAGAAAAGCTCTGTGCCTTTAGAAAAATTCAGTACTACACATCAATCTTCTTGAACATTAAAAATCTTAAATATATAAACCGCATGGTTGGAAACGACCTGGGCGATTTTATCCTTAAAGATTACGCCAGAATCCTGAAAAAATTCATTAATAGAGGTGAAGCGGTCTGCCACATGGGGGGAGACAATTTTCTTGTTCTTATTTACAAGCACCGGGTTCAGGATTTTATTGCATTATTAAACTCTATCAATATTCAGGTAAATGTTAAGGGTACTGTAAAAGAAATTCCTGTAAGGGCTCACGGCGGAATTAACGCAATGAGTGCTGAAGATAATGTTAACGATGTTTTTGAAAAGGCCAACATCGCATTTAAATTCCAGTCTCAGGACCGGGTTCAGGATTTCGTCTGGTTCCAGCAGGATATGGCCGAACTTCTTTCAAAAGAAAAATATTTTACCTTCAACCTGGAGCAGGCTAAAAATGACGGGTCACTTATGGTCTACTATCAGCCGATTATTGATATTCACACCAGCAGAGTTGTTTCTGCAGAAGCCCTGGTCCGCTGGAACAAAAACGGGGAAATTCTTCTGCCGGAGGAATTTATTCCTTTGATGGAAAGGATTGGTGCCGTTTCCGAAATTGACTTCTGGGTTCTTGAAAGAGTCTGTCAGGATATTCATCACTGGATTGAAATGGGTAATCTGCCGGTAAGAGTGTCCGTTAATTTTTCAAAGGTTAATCTTTCTACGGATAATTTCACTAACCGGGTCCTTGAAATATTAAACCGCTATAAAATTGACAAATCCCTGATTGCAGTTGAACTGACCGATACAAAGACCGTCCAGGACAATGATCAGCTGACAAATTTTATTACCCAGATGTCCCAGGCAAGAATTGTTACGGTTTTAAATGATTTTGGAATCTGCTTTTCAAAACCTGAACTACTCAAAGAACACAGGGTTAATTTTATTAAACTGGCCAAACCTTTTATTGATGGAATCGAACTTGAAAACGGCCAGAATCCAAATCAGGCGCTGGTAAAAAATATTGTAAACATCTGCCACGATTTAAAAGTAAACATTATCTGCGTTGGAGTGGAAAATCAGAATCAGAAAGATATTCTGGCAAATATGAGATGTAATCTTTTACAGGGATTTTTCTATGACCATCCTCTTAATCAAGAGGACTTTAAACGTCGTCTGAAAAATCCTATTTATACAAACTGAGAGGGTTTGATAGATTGTTATTATTTACTTATTTATATGGATTTTTGTTTATTGTCTCTGCTTCAGCATTGATTTATATGGCTCTCAAAACATACAGAAATGTTGATATATATTACTGGACCATAGTATTTTTGATTGTCGTTACTACTCTGGGATACCTGGAACGTTCAATGGCGAAAAATTCCGCAGAAGCAATGATGGCTCATAATCTGGCATGTATAGGAAGCACCCTTCTGCCAGCTGTTTATTTTATGGGAATGCTCAGGGCATTTAAAATCCGCGTGAACAGAATCGCCAAGTTCTACCTTTATCTGATTGCCATACTTCATATGCTTCTCATCTGGTTCAATTCCACCCATCATCTGTATTACTCTTCCTTTGACATAGGCTGGACAAAATATGGTCTCTTCCTGAACATAAAAAAAGGACCTCTTACATTTATTCATCATCTTTATACGATTCCACTTACAATTGCAATTGCCCTCTGCTGTATTCATGCATTTAAACATCCGGAAAAAAGTTCCCGCCGTACAGTGCTCGCTTTTGCAATAATTACAACTTTGATTGATGCAACCTATATATTCCAGCAGGTTTTCCGCTGGAAATACGATTTCTTCCCATTTTTCTTTGGCATTGGTTCCTGGATGATAGCCCTGTCCTACGAACATAATTTTAGTCACAACATTAACAGTATTGTTTCTACAATGCACGATGAGGGAACTGAAACCGGCTACATAGCTTTCAACCTGAAAAAAGAATATTTAGGCGCAAACGAGGCCGCATTAAATTTTCTTCCACTCCTTAAGCAGCTTCATTTGGATAAAGGGATGCCCGAAGAATATTCACCGCTGAAGAATATTATCAATCAGCTGATTATTGCCCTTGAAGAAGGAAAAGTTGAACCTTACTTCCTTAAGTTTGGAGATATAGTTCTTCGGTTTAAAATTCGATATTTTTACATCCGCAAAAAGGGAGCTACAGGCGGTTACCTGATTTCTGTAAAAGATGACACTGAACATCAGCACTACCTCAGCTTTGTGGAAAACTACAATAAAACCCTTCAGTACGACATCAGAAAACAAACGGAACATATCCGCCAGATTCAGGAGCATGTTGTAATGGGGCTTGCAAACATGATTGAAAACCGCGACGAATCAACCGGCGGTCATGTTAAGAGAACCAGTGACGTAATTAAAATTCTCGTTGAATATATGATTGACAACCACATCGGCAACCTTGACCGGTCTTTTGCAGATTCCATTGTCAGGGCAGCTCCTATGCATGACCTGGGAAAAATTTCCATCGACCTGAACATTCTCTGTAAACCAGGCAAACTTACTCCGGAAGAATATGAGATTATGAAAACTCATCCTGTAAAATCAGGTGAAATTGTTAAGACGATTTTAGGAGGAGTTGAAGAACCGGGCTTTATAGAAGTTGCCTGCAATGTGGCCCGCTATCACCATGAAAAATGGAACGGTCAGGGCTATCCGGAGCAGCTTAAAGGAAATGATATTCCTCTGGAAGCACGTATTATGGCAGTTGCTGATGTTTACGATGCACTGGTCAGCAAACGCTGTTATAAAGAACCTATGTCCTTTGAAGAAGCCGCCCGGGTTATGATTGAAAGCATGGGCAGTCATTTTGACCCAATGATGAAAGATGTCTTCCTTGGCTGCCGTCTCAAACTGGAAGAATATTACAAACTTTCCGCGTAAACGTAAATTTAATTTGCGGATACGATACAATAGATGCTATTTTGACACGATTATTAAAAGGTTATTCAAAAATATCAACATTGGAAGAAAGTGTTAAGTCCCTTGAAAAAAAATTGAGATACAAAATGATTCAATAACAGTAGCTCTCTCCATCAAATCTAAAATTTATTATCCTTCACTAAACTGGAATTTCGTACCAATTTCTTTACATATCAATATCTTTCACATACAAGAACAATGTCTGATTATCATCTGGATAGTCGTAAACGGAAGTTCTGGATCCTGGAAAAAATGGGATGGAAGTGATTTTACAATAAATACTTATGATGAAAGTTCAAAGACAGGCGGACAAAATGTTGCAATTGCCAATTTAAATAAAGTTGCAGGTGCAAATCCAAGCGTACAGTGGAATGAATATCTACAAGAATACGTTATGGTTTATTACAGTTGGAAAACGCTTTTAAAGGATTCCAGTATTTACATCAGTTTTAGTGCAGATGGAATTAACTGGAGTTCTCCTGAATATTTATTTACAGGCTTATATCCAAATTTAATCAGCGAAGAAGGTGATTTGACCGCAAAACGAAATTTCAGAATGTACTACACTCCTTCACTGAAATCAGATGGAAAACGAGACATTTGTTACGTTGAATTTACATTGGAATAAACTTCTAGTCTTAAATTTCCAATCCTATTCTGCAAAAAGTAGATTTTTTCCAATTCCGATTTTTTATGCAAAAGACTAATATTCAGACATCATATAAAAAAAGGGACAATGGCGCCACAGATTACCTATAGCTTTGGGTTTCTGTGGCGCTTTTTGTTTAACAATACCCATTAAAGGAGCATTTTATGGTACATGCCTTACATTATTTTGATTATTACAATTTGACTCAGAAGCTGGAGCATTTTACTAAAGTAGCGAAAAAAGCATTAAGCTGCTGGGATCTTCCTGAGAATTCTAATCTTAAGCTTTTGAACTTTACAGAAAATGCAACTTTCCTTGTTACATCGGAAAATCATGATCCAGTTATTATGCGCGTTCACCGCCTGGATTATGCAAAGAAAAATAGTATTAAAACAGAGCTTCAGTGGATTATGGATTTAAAAAAGGATACTGATGTTTCGCTTGCAACTCCAATTCCAACAAAAGATGGCGAATATGTTGCCACAATCCAAATGCCAGAGTTGGAAGAACACCGCCACGTTGTTTGTTTTTCTTTTGTTCAAGGAAAAGCTCCTGTTGATAGCAGTGATGGAAACGGAGATATTGGAGAATTAATCAGCAAAATAGAAAAGATTCCAGACGCAATTACAATTCCAGTATTTAAAGCCGCTGCAGTTGTATCAGATTTTGCAGGACGAATGAAGAAAAAATCAGCTTTAACAGAAGATGACAGACAAATGTACAGAATTCTTGGAAGTATTATTGGAAAGATTCATAAGCAGTCTAAAAACTGGCAGGCTCCTGAATATTATGAACGTATGGAATGGGATTTTGATGGTACTTTTGGAAAGGATTGGAATAACTTTTACGGCGCAGATTATCGTTCGGAAGATGTTCTTTCAAAACACGACATAGAAATTTTAGACCAATGTGTTGAATTGATTCACGCTCGCCTTGAAAGTTATGGCACTTCCCCAGATCGTTACGGAATGATTCACAGTGATTTAAGAACAGCGAACCTTTTACAAGATGGAAAAAACATTACAGTTCTTGATTTTGATGACTGCGGAAAAGGCTGGTACATGTACGACATTGCTGGTGCTGTTGCCTTAATGGAACACCGCGGAGATTTACAGGACGTTGTAAATGAAATCTTAAACGGCTACAAAACAATCATGCCAGTTTCAGAAGAAGACAGGCAGGAAATTGGAACTTTCATTATGATGCGCCGTTTGGGAATGCTTCAGTCTTTAATCTGCCGAATTGGAAATGTTCAAGGCGGAAGCGGCGAATCCTGTGAGCTTACTCCAGAAGTTCTTGCATTCTACGCAAAAGGTTCTGTTGTTTTGGCAAAACGTTACTTAAAGGAATATCAGTTTGGAAGTGATTACTTAAAAGCTCCTGAACACGTTGCAATCTAATATATAGAAATTTTAAGAATTAAAGAGGTAAGAAAAATGAGTGAAAAAGCAAGTCAGATTTATAAAGAAGCATACGAATTATGGAACCCAAATAAAGTTGATACTTTCCATTCTTTTGGATTGGAAATGGTTATGGGCGAACGAGAAGGAAGCTACTTCAGCGATTTGGACGGAAATACTTTTATTAACATGCATTCAAACGGTGGTGTTTTTAATCTTGGACATAAAAATCCGGAAATTATGGAAACATTAATTGAAGCTGTTAAAAAAGCTGATACTGGAAATCATTATTTCCCTGCTGAATCTAAAAATGAGCTTTGCAAAAGATTACTATCGGTTTCGCCAGATTATATGAAGTACGTTTATATGCTGAATGGCGGCGGAGAATCAATTGATGCAGCACTTAAATTTGCCCGTAGAGCAACTAAAAAAAGCAGAATTGTAAGTCTTAACTGTGCATTCCACGGTTCGACAGGATTAGCAATGTTCGCCGGAAATGAAAAGCTTGCAAACTTCTTTAATTGTCCAGCTGATCCAAATCTTTTTACACATATTGATTATGACAATCTTGAACAGCTGGAAGAAGTTCTTAAAAAAGGAGATACAGCTGCAGTAATTATTGAAACTTTGCCGGCAACAGCAGGATTTCCAATGCCTCAGGAAGGTTACCACAAAAAAGCCTGCGATTTAGCACACAAGTACGGTGCCATGTACATTGCTGACGAAGTCCAGACAGGACTTATGCGCAGCGGAGATATGTGGTGTTGTATTAAATACGGAGCAAAACCAGACATGATTGTAACTGGTAAAGGTCTTTCAGGCGGATATTTTCCAATGTCAGCAGTAATTATGACAGAAGAAGCTGGCGCATGGCTTAAAGAAGACGGATTTGCACACGTTTCATCTTTCAATGCTTCTGAAATTGGCTGTATGGTTTCTAACAAAGTAATGGAGATTTTAACCCGCCCTTCCACAAAAGAAAATGTAGATAAACTTACAAAAATCTTTGCAGAAGGTCTTGCTCCACTAAAAGAAAAACACAGCAGCTTCCTTACAGAAATTCGTCAGTGCGGCGTAATTATGGGCTTAAAAACCTGCCATCCACTTGGTGGCCTTGCATTAATGTCAGCCTTAATTAAAAACGGAGTTTGGGTTGTAATGGCCGACTTTGACAAATCTGTTGTTCAGTTCAAACCAGGCCTTTTAATGAAAGAAGAAACTGCCAAAGAAGTTTTAGTCAGATTAGATAAAGCACTGGAAATGGCACCTGCTATTTTGAAAGAAATAGAATCATCTCCAATGCGCTAGAGTTTACACCACAAAAGTGATTTTCAGGAGGTAACCATGAATAAAGAAATATTTCGAACAATTAAATATTTTTGTATTGCCAGTTCTGCAGGGGCAATTGAAATTGGCGTATTCACTTTGCTTACTTTAATTCCAAACAGCAAATACTGGCCTTGTTACTTAATTGCTTTAATTCTTTCTGTACTTTGGAATTTTACTTTCAACCGCCGATACACCTTCAAAAGTGCAAATAACATTCCAATTGCAATGCTAAAAGTTGCTACCTACTACGCAGTTTTTACTCCACTTTCAACTTTGCTTGGAAATTATCTTGCAGAAGATTTGCTATGGAATGACTTTTTAGTAACCTTCATAAATATCGGCATAAATGGAATTACAGAATTTTTATACCAGCGCTTTTTTGTATTTGGAAAAACAATCGACAGTAATTCACTTGCCAAAAAAGATCAGTCTGATTCAAAAAAGCGGATTCCAATTCTTGGAAAACGATTCCGAGTTTCAGATTCAAATGCAGAAGCAGCGTCTGAATAAAAATATTCTTCGGTAATTAAGTCTTCCAGTTCCAGCTTTTCCATTACATCTAAAGTACTGTTCAAAACCTCTTTGCTATAAAGAAAGGAACTGGTAAGACTTATGTTCATTGCAAAAAACTGAACCGAATTAATAGAAAGATACTTATCAAAATTAAAATAAACTGTAAAAAGAATTATTCCGCCTCGGGAAGTAACAGAAACGGCCACGTCTATAAAATCAGGATTACTTGAGCATACTACAGTTTTTTCAAAACCCATAAAATCAGAAAGTTCTAAAAGTTTAGTTTCGTAAGCTTCGTCTAAAGGACTTAAAACTGATGTTGCACCAAATTTTTTAGCCAAAAGCTGATTGTTTTGCTTTGGTTCTACAACCGTAATATTTTTAACACCCGCAAGCTTTGCAAGCTGAATTAAAACAAGGCCGTTAAAATCAGCGCCAAAAATACAAATTGAAGAATCCGACTTAACATCCAGCTTTTTAAAAGCCATATAAACAACTGCAACCGGCTCTGTTAAACATCCTATTGAAAAAGAAAGATTTTCATTTAGCGGCAAAAGCTGAGAATATTTCCACACAATATATTCACAGTAAGTTCCATTATGAACAGAAGGACGAAGACAGTTTTGCTCCATTCCCTTTTTGCAATAAAAACACTGACCGCAAAAATCAGCAACAGTTCCAGTTACGTGCTGACCAATATAAAATCCTTTTGCTTTAGCATTTTCGCCAAGTTCAACAATAATTCCAGACATTTCATAACCGGCAACTCCAGATTTAGAATAAAAATCCCAGTCGCGATCCATTCTTAAATCCTGAATTCCAATTGTGTTGTACATAATTTTGATTTTTACATCGTCCGCAGACTGAAGTTGAGGTTCATCTATATTTTTAAAATACTGGGCACCGTTATTGAATCGCCATAATGCTTTCATATAATTTATTCCTTTCTTCCAAAGTGCTGTTTGTAATTCCGTTTTTCATAAAAAGATTTTTTTTTTCGCGAAAAGCCAAAGGTGTAAATCCGGTTATCTTTTTAAAATCCTTTGTAAAATATCCGTTATCGTTATAGCCAGACAAAGTTCCAATTTCAAAAGCCGTTTTATTTGTGTAAATAAGATAAAACTTGGCCTGCTGAATTTTCATACAATGAATTGCTTTGGAAATACTGATTTTAAATTGCTTCGTAAAAATTCGATTCAAATATTCCTTGTTATGATTTAAAGTGTCCGCAATCTGATCAATATAAATATTTTGCGTCCAGTTCTGGTAAATCAGTTTTGCGCAGTTACAAACATTTTCTTCAATATTCTCTGATTGATATTCCACTTCCGAAATTAAACCGGAAGACAAAATTCCATTTAGCTCGTCTGTTATATTTGAATAATTAAAGCTGATTTTAATGTCGTGCAATAAAAATGCAATAAACTGAAACTGAATACGCACAAATTCCCAAAGCAGAACATTTTTATTTTTTAGTGAAAGCTCGTTATACAAAGACTGGATTTCTTCTCGAACCTGAAAAAGATTATTTTCCAAAAGAAGATTCAAAACTGATTCGCACTTAGCGTGAAAATACTGAAACTGGGAAGTAATATTCTCTTCCGAAATGATTTTCGAAACCTGCTGATTTTCAATTTCCGCCAGATTTTTTTTAATGTTCAGCGCCGATTCTAAATTGTCCGTGGCATAAATATCCGGTCCAATTACAATTGTTTGAAAATTCCAGGGCATTTGTTTGAAATTGTTAAGAATCTTTTCGTAAGGAAGAAAAATTGAACTGTCAATAATTACAAGCTCAGCATGAATTGAAGAAAACTGCTTAACCGCATTCATTCCATAAGGACAAACATGAATAATCAGACTTTCGTATTGCTTTAAATATTCATAGACCTTTTTTAAAAGCAACCTGTCTTCAATAATCACCTGAACATGAATCATATCAGCTCCAAAAAAAAAAAGACGCAGCGAAAATAAATTCACTGCGTCTTTGCATTACTTAATTCATTATTGTAGATTCTTGATTATTTTTCAATTAGGGGTCTGTCCCCGTTGTATTATTTGATTGGTTTAGAAATCTAAATATTACATTTCCTAATACACCTGTTAATAGTTTTAATCAACTTACAAATATTGAATATACAGAAAAAATTGAAGAAAAGATTTCAGAATACGCTACAGGTATTAAAGGTATTAAAGTTGTTAATCAGGATAAAAATGCAATCTTTGAACATTTTCCTCGTGAAAGACAAAAGGAAAGCGACTTACGTTGCTTAGTAAAAAATTATTTTGGTAAATAAATAAGTTATGGAAAAACATGAAAAAAATAATCATTTTAATGCCGTATTCTGGAGCGAATACTGTCTGTGATTTTCCTGACTGAATGTATTCCTCAACAATTTTCTGACGTTCTTCACGACTGTAATTTGATCTCATAATTTCTTCCACCTTGGGTAGAAGTTTAGATCAAAGATTTATTTTGGGAAAATACGTGAGAATTGACGGTTACCTTTCCGCTGATGAATAAAACGCAAAGATAAAATGCATAAATTTCACCAATAATTGCATATTTTTGCAAAATATGTCTGTTTTCATCCTTGTCAAAGCGTGTCACCTCATTTATAATTGCATAAATATACAATTATTGAGACGCACGTGATGAAATCTGATGAAGCTCTGCAAAAATTACTGAATGCATTTAAACGTTACTACGATATAACTCAGGAAAATGTTCTTCCACCTTTTGATGCTCAGGCTGTTTTCCATTCCCACGATGAAAAATTCCTACTGCTGAAGGAAATCAAACTTTTTGAAATGGATTCAAATGAACACGTTTATTTTTCAGCAGGAGGCATTCTTACTCCGGAAAAAATAACTGAACTCTCAGATCTTGCCTGGAAAGACGGTCTTTCAAAAGTAAAACCTTTCTACGGCCACAGAAATTCTGACATAACAGTAATCCTGCTTTATCAGTCTATTTCTCCGGAAGCAAAAAAAGCAATCCGCAAACAAAGACATTCCAAATCATACAAACTTACATTTTTCGGCTGGAGCAACTTTTGTCTGGCTGCAGCAGATCTTAGCCGGATGAAGTTTTATTCGAACTGGTTTGGAAGAGATACAAAATCAAATATAAAACTCGCACTTACGAGTTTAATTAAAAATGTCTGAGCTTTAGTTTTCTAAAGTCCAGTTGGAGGATTTACAAAATGACAGCATTGTTTATCATTCTTGCTGCAATCGTTCTGCTCGTCCTTGGCTATATCTTCTATGGCGCATGGCTTGCAAAACAGTGGGGCATTGACCCTAAAAGAAAAACACCTGCTTTTGAAAAGGAGGATGGTGTTGATTACGTAGCTGCTAAACCTGCAGTTCTTATGGGTCACCACTTCTCTTCTATTGCCGGCGCAGGTCCTATCAATGGTCCAATTATGGCAGCAGTTTTCGGTTGGGTTCCAGTATTCCTTTGGTGTGTACTGGGAGGTATTTTCTTTGGTGGTCTTCAGGATTTCGGCTCCCTTTTCGCTTCTATTCGTCATGAAGGAAAGTCAGTCGGCGAAATTATTAAAGATTCCATGGGTCCAAAAGCAAAGAAACTCTTCATTATTTTTGCCCTTCTCGTATTGATTCTGGTAATTGCTTCATTTGTAAACGTTGTTGCTGCAACTTTCTTTACACCAGCTCCTGCTGATGGTTCTGCCGCTCCAGTTGGATTTGTATTAAATCCTTCTTCAAACCAGACAACAGCCATGATTTCACTCTGCTTCATTGTTCTCGCTGTTTTCTATGGTATTCTCACAAACAAATGCGGTGTAAAAACTCTTCCTGCAACAATCATTGGTATTGCTGCAATCGTTGGAATTGTAGTGCTTGGTCTTAACGTTGGTTTTGCCCTTGACCGCACAGGCTGGATTATTGTAATCGGTCTTTACATTGCAGTTGCTTCTTTAATTCCTGTATGGATTATGCTTCAGCCACGGGACTATCTTTCTTCATTCCTTCTTTACGCAATGATTTTGATTGCCGTTGTTGGTATTGCAGTTGGTTCTTTCACAACAAGCCGTACTGTTGAATTCAAGCTTCCTGCATTTACTGGCTGGAAACAGAGCATTGGTACATTGTTCCCTGCCCTCTTTATTACAGTAGCATGTGGTGCATGTTCAGGCTTCCACTCACTGATTGCTTCAGGAACAACTTCAAAACAGCTGGACGCAGAAAGCCATGCAAAGCCTATTGCTTACGGTTCAATGCTTATTGAATCTGCACTGGGCATCATTTCCCTGATTGCAATTGGTGTAATTGTTGGTTCTCAGAAAGATCAGACTTTCCTCACAAACAAAGACGGTATCTGGACATTTGCCGGTTCACCTGCAACTGCATTCGGTAACGGTATTGCCTATATGTTCGGAGATTCAAATACACATGTATACAAAACAATCTCTGCTCTTCTTACACTGGCCGTTTCTGTATTCGCCCTCACATCCCTGGACTCTGCAACACGCCTGAGCCGCTTTATGTTCTCAGAACTCTTCCTCAAGGACGGAGAATCTTCATGGAAGGACGCAAAGGGAATCCGCAAGGTACTCGCTAACCCACTCTTCGGTACAGCTCTCATGGTCGTAATCGGCTGTATCCTTGGTGGTCTCAAGTTAAGCGCAATCTGGGGTCTCTTTGGTGCTGCCAACCAGCTTCTTGCAGGTATTGCACTTCTGGCTGTTGCTGCATGGCTGGGTCAGGTTGGAAAGAACAACAAAATGTTCTTCTTCCCAATGATTTTCATGCTTACTGCAACCCTTACTTCACTTATTATGACAATCATCAACAAGATTAAGGCTATGGCTATGGGTGCTGCCGGTGCAATGGAATGGGGCAACTGGTTCCAGTTAATTTTTGCCGCTGCAATGGCTGCCCTTGCAATCATTCTGGTTATTGAAGGGGTTCAGACTTTCGCTAAACAGATTAAGGCAAAGAAGGCTGTTAAAGCTTAAATCATCTCCGGATGAGACAAGAAACAGTCGTATTTGACAAAGAATTAATATTTTAATATTCTTTCTTTCAATAGAGCGGGAAGACAAAGGCGTTGCTCATTAGAGGCCTGCATCTTCCCGTTTTTGTTTTAAAGAGGAATTAATTTTTTTGAGGAGAAAAAAATGAAAAAGATTACAGCTATTGTTCTGGCAGCAGTTGCCATGTCTCTTGCATTTACAGGATGCAACAAGTCTTCAGCTAATGACCAGGCTTCAAAAGAAGGCAAAAAGTGGATTATTGCCACAGACACAGTATTCAGACCATTTGAATACACAAACGAAAAGAATCAGTTTGTTGGAATTGATGTAGACCTTCTCGCCGCAATTGCAGAAGACCAGGGATTCAATTACGATCTTCAGTCACTGGGCTGGGATGCAGGTGTTGCAGCAGTTCAGGTTGGTCAGGCTGATGCCCTCATTGCAGGTGCTACAATCAAGCAGGAAAGAATTGATAACGGCTGGATTTTCTCAGAAGGCTATTTTAACGCTACACAGACTTTCGTAGTTGCAGCTGATTCAACAATCGCTTCATATGAAGATCTCCGCGGAAAGAACGTTGCAGTTAAAAACGGTACAGCTGGTGCAGATTTCGCAAACAGCCTTAAGAACGAATACGGATTTACAGTAACTGTATTCGAAGATTCACCAACAATGTATCAGGACGTTATCCTTGGAAACTCTGCTGCATGTTGTGAAGATACACCAATTATGGCTGACAACATTAAGTCTGCAGGCCTTGCACTTAAGATTCCAGAAGGAATGGAAAGTGAAGGTGCTCCATACGGATTTGCAATCATGAATCCTGTAAACCAGGAACTCCTTGATATGTTCAATGCAGGTCTTGCAAACATCAAGGCAAACGGCAAGTACGACGAAATCATCGCAAAGTACCTTAAGTAATATAAATCCACTTACTTAAACAAATACTACAGGCCGGACAAATGTCCGGTCTTTTTTTTCCCCGGAACTGTGTTTATTTTCACAACTGAAAGTCTTTTATAAACTAAAACCACATGTTAAAATAGGGCAAGTTTTATCCCTTTAAAAAACAGGAGCCTTTTGAATGATTTCAATTCTTCAGACTTATTTTTTCATGCTTTTAAGATCTTTAGGCTACACTCTGGTGCTCACTCTGCTTGCCCTTGTGTTTGCAATGATCATCGGTTTGATTTTTGCCCTTTGTAATGTAAGCCGTGCAAAAGTTCTAAATGTAATTGGTACAGTATACGTTGATGCAATCCGTGGTGTTCCGCTCATCGTTTTAGCCTACTTTATTTACTTTGGATTTCCTCAACTGATGAAACTGCTGGGTGTAAACAATTTCCGTTTACCGGCTCTTCAGGCAGGTACAATTGCTCTTGCCATGAACTGTGGTGCCTATATGGCAGAAATTTTCCGTGCAGGAATCCAGTCAATTGATAAGGGGCAGATGGAAGCAGCCCGCTCTTTAGGTCTGCCATATGGTATAAGTATGAAAAAAGTCATTCTTCCACAGGCCTTTAAAGTAATGATTCCTTCAATCATCAACCAGTTTATTATCACCCTGAAGGATACTTCAATTCTTTCTGTAATCGGTTATCCGGAACTTACAAATATGGGTAAAACTATTTCCGGAAACACATTCAAGAGTTTACAGACCTGGGCCATTGTAGGTATTTTCTACATGATCGTAATTGTAACTCTCAGCCGTGTAGCAAAACTTATTGAAAGGAGACTGAAGAAAGATGAGCACTAATTCTGAAAGCGTAACAACTCCAGTTAAGAATAACGTAAAAATCCACGTAGAAAATCTGAAAAAATCTTTTGGAAAACTGGACGTTCTGAAGGATATTAATATTGATATTTATGAAGGTGAAGTTGTTGTTGTAATCGGTCCGTCTGGTTCAGGAAAATCCACCTTCCTCCGCTGCCTCAACAGACTGGAAACTGCAACTAACGGAACAATCATCATCAATGACGAAAATATCAGCAGTAAAAACATTGATATCAACAAGGCCCGTGAAAATATTGGAATGGTTTTCCAGCACTTTAATCTCTTTCCAAATATGACAACCCTGGAAAATATCATGCTGGCACCTGTTGAACTGAAAAAAATGTCAAAGGAAGAAGCCCGGGTAAAAGGCCTGTCTCTCCTGAAAAGAGTTGGTCTTGAAGATAAAGCCGACACTTATCCGCAGCAGCTTTCCGGCGGACAAAAACAGCGTGTTGCAATTGCCCGTGCCCTTGCCATGAATCCGGACATCATGCTTTTTGACGAACCAACTTCAGCCCTGGACCCGGAAATGGTTGGAGAAGTTCTTGCAGTAATGAAGGAACTTGCTGAAGGCGGAATGACAATGGTCTGCGTTACCCACGAAATGGGTTTTGCCCGTGAAGTAGCAGACAGAGTTATTTTTATGGATGGCGGGTATATAATAGAGGAAGGAACTCCTGATGAAGTTCTCAAGCATCCAAAGCAGGAACGCACGATCAGCTTCCTTAACAAGGTGCTTTAATTTTTAAGGGGAAGTTTATGAAGAAGATTATAACTCTCAGCCGTGAATTTGGTTCCGGTGCAGGTGAAATAGGACAAAAGGTTGCAAAAGAACTGGGCTACGAATTTGTAGACAAGGAAATCATTCTGCAAACCGCAAGAAAATCTGGAATTGGGGCCGAAAGAATTCTCGACCTTGATGAAAAAGTGCCGGCTCATTTTGGTTTTACCCAGAGTCTTTTTGATATGTACAATGCCCCTCTGGACGAAAAGCTTTTTACAATTCAGAAGGATATTATTAAAAAAATTGGTGAGCACGGAAACTGCGTAATTGTAGGCCGCTGTGCCAACAGCATTCTCAGAGAATTTGACAATTCCCTTCACGTCTTTTTAAGTGCAGATTCCTACTGGAGAATAAACCGCATTAAGACCCAGCTTATGCCTGAAGCAAGCGAAAGTCAGATTATTAAGCATATGAACGAAGTTGATAAAGCCCGCCGCAAATACTGCTCTTATTACACAAATGAAGATTTTGGTGCTGCAGAAAGTTACGACCTTTGTCTCCGCACCAGCAGTCTGGGCATAGATAAGTGCGTAGAAATTATTTGTTCCCTGAGTAAATAAAAAATGGCCCCGGCTGCCTGCATCTATGACTACAGACGGCCAGGACCAAATGTAACCTTTTTTATACTCTCTCCAAAAAAAGCAGAACTAATTGATTAAAGTCATATCTGTTAATTCTTTAGTGTAATCCACACCGTCCACATCAAATCCATTTATTATCAGGAAGTCGTGACGAATGCCTGCAAGATCAACTTTTTCAGAAACATTTTCTTCTGTAACTTCTGCCATTATTTTTTCTACAGCAGCCTGTGTATCTTCATCCAGCTCGTAATCATCCATACGAATGCGTCCTTCTTTATCAACAGGCACCTGACCGGGACCATTGTCTGCTCCTGTATAAAGGCGCTCTGCAAAAAGCCGTTCCATCTGTTCAATACAGCCCTCATGTGTACCTTTTTCCTTCATCACTTTATAAAGGGCGCCTAAATATTCGGCAATAATTGGAATTACGGAACTTGATCTTGTTATCAGCCCCTTGTTTACAGAAACAAATGCATTTCCGCCAATTGATTTTAACTTCTGGTCCAGAGCAAGAGCTGTTTTTTCCAGATCCTTTTTTGCTTCACCAATAGTTCCGTCACGATAAATAGGATGACTGAGTTTTGGTCCAATATATGAATAAGCAACAGAACGGCAGCCTTCAGCAAGAACTCCCGCTTCCATCAGCTGATCAATCCAGAGAGCCCAGTCTTCACCACCCATAACCTTAACTGTATTTTTAACTTCGTCACCTTCAGCAGGATTTGTCTGAGCCTGTGTAATGGCACCACTCATCATATCAAGAGAAGCCCCTGCATAAATCTGACCTATTGGCTTGATTACAGATTTATAAAGAACCGGTTTACCTTCTGCATCTTTAAGAACAGGGTCATTCCGTACAGGACTTGCAAGAGAATAAATAACTAAATCTGCTTTTTTACCCCAGGCCTTAAGCTGATCAATTACCATCTGGCGGCATTCGTTAGAAAATGCATCTGTGTTAAAGGTCACGGATTTTACTCCGGCCTTTGCAGCTTCTTCATCAAACCTGGCATTATTATACCAGCCCGGAGTTCCACCCTTTACCTGAGTTGGAACTTTTTCAAAAGAAACTCCGATAGTATCAGCACCATATTCAAATGCAGCGGAAATGCGGCTTGCCAGACCATATCCTGTTGAACAGCCAAGTACCAGAACAGTTTTTGGTCCCTTACCGCCTTCTGCAGAAGTTTTACTTCCACGCTTATTTTTCTGAGATTTTACATAATTGATTTGATTTTCTGTTTCTTTAGCACAGCCAATTGGATGAGCGTTAATACAAATATTGCTGCGAATCATTGGTTTGATAACCATAGTACACTCCTTCTTTTGAATGCCTATAGTTTACGCAGATTGACATTTTCCGTCAATATGTCATTTTGTATATTCAACTTCCTTCTTTCCAGTCTTATTGTTGATTATTTCTCTGACCAGAATACAGAGCATTATAATTACACCACCAATTACACAGGTTATAGAAGGCACTTCTCCTACAAAAACTGCAACCCACACTGGATTCATTAAAGGTTCAATCATTGTGATAAGAATTGCACTTAAAGCAGAAACGCTTTTAATTCCGTGGGCATAAAGGGCATTTGGAACTGCCATCTGGAAAAATCCAAGAAGCAGAAGGAAGATAAGAGACTGTCTGTCTGGCAATCCGTTCTGGATAATAAATGGAAGACAGATAATAAAAGCCACCATCTGTGCCAGAATAAAACAATTCTGAGAAGCGCCCCGGAGACCTTTTACCTTGCGGATGAAAATTGTGCAGAGGGCATAGGCCACACCTGAAAAAACAGCAACTACATTTCCCCAGAAATATATTTTGTTAAATTCCTGCCTGCCCTGAAAAAAGAGTGCATCAGAAAAGAAAAGCAGCATTCCTGCAATTACTCCGGCAACTGTAAGATAATCCGTCCAGCGGTTCTTTTCACCAAGGAGCAAGGGGCCTAAAATGATTACATAAATCGGTGCCGTATACTGAAGCAGAGTTGTATTTGCCGCGGTAGTCATTTTATTTCCCACGCAATAAAGAATCATTGTGAGAGCGTAAAAAATTCCTCCCAGCCACATATTTACGGTGGATTTTACATCTATTTTTTTGCTGCCGGAAGAGTCCTCTTCCCTTACCACAAATTTTGGAAGGCTTCTGGTTACAATCATCAGTCCGAAAAAAGCAATAAAACTGCGCATTCCCGCAATTGCAAGAGAGTTGCCGTTTACATATTTAAGGAAAACTCCTCCTAAGCTCCAGCCAAGTGCACACAAAATCAGTGCAAGAACACCATTCATCTTTTACTCCGAAAAATCTACTCTCTCAATCTGAAGATTTTTATTTTCTTTTGCCTTAATGAAGTTTTCCTTTATTGTACGGAAAGTTCCCAGCACAATGAAGAGGAGTCCCAGTAAAAAATCCCCCATAAGAGATTTAAGAATTTCCATGTCAGAAAAAATTATAGGTGTAAGAATTATAAAATCTCTCAGATTCATTTCGGGAAACTCTTTTCTAAAACCTATAAAGAGAACTGCGTACTGAGCAAAAATAAATCCAATAAGGATGGTAATTATGTTTAAGATAATACCTGTCCGGGACAATTTTCCCTTAGCAAGTTCATATCCCTTGAAAGCACAGAAAGAAATTGCAAATCCCGCAATAGAAGCAAAAAATCCCAGAGCACCAATTGCAATCCAGGCAACAGATCCAATTAAAGCTCCCAGCAGACTGGCAAAAAATCCCGCGAGATAATTGTTACGCCTGCTGTTGTCGACTTCAACCTGACTCAGCAGACGGCCGCCGCAATTTGAACACAGCAAGCTGTACACTTTTTGATTTGTGTAGAAGGATAAATCCTGAGTCTGCTCACAATTAGTGCAAACGCATTTAGCTTCAATCTGGCCGCAAAGAGAAACAATTTCATTCAGGAAGGAATCCAGCTGCACCTCAACACTTTCTTTATAAACAATTTCCAGTTGATTTTTATTAATGCTGTAACTTTCAATATGATCAGCTTCCTTTTCATTTTCCAGGAACTCAAAAAGTTTTCCCCTGTTGCTGGAAATAAAATTCAATTTGATGATTAATTCATTTTCTTTTTCAATATCAATTGAAATGTAGAAATCATTAATTTTACCAACCCAGCTGTTTTCTATTTTCTTAAACTTTAATTGAGTCAGCTGTTCAATATTATTAACATTCATTTTTTTTCTCCATATTTTTTAACGTTCACTCACTTTTGAAGTTAACTCCACGGAAGTTATACAAGTATCCTGATATTTAGTTCCCTTGTAAACTTCAAGGATTGTCAGTTTTACATGTTTTACATCTTCTGGAAGGATTATTTGTGTAAATTCAACTTCATCCCTGAACATAACTTCTTTTTTTATACCGATATCTGTTTCAATGAGCGCTTTCTTGATGCGGTTATTCTGCTTAAAAAGATGCGGCTTTAAAGGATCCACATATCCATTAAGTATACGGATGTCCAGCGGGTATTTAGCTCTATACAGAACATCAAACTCAAAAGTTTCACCAATGCCGTCTCCGCTCTTACCTTCTACCCATGGGCTTATCTGGTTACTAAAAAACTGAACCTCTTTAAAAAGCGCCGGAACTGAATAAACCTTGCACGTATTGTCTGGAACATAACTGTATTTTTTTTCAACCAGACATGATGAAGCAGTTACATTTTTAATGTTGCTGCCATTATTGTATTTTACCTGAGGATTTGAAAAATATTTTTTAACGGCATTTGCATCATCTTTCAAAAACTCTGTGTTGTGTTCAAAAAATGCGTAGCGGAATGAATTCGGTTCAGACAGCCATCCGTATTTATCTTCAAGCACTTTTGCAGAATATGTATCAATAATAGTAAAGTGGTGTTCAAGCTTTTTATTTTCATCAAAAAGTTTCAGATGTTTGTAACCGTATTCATCAATATACATATTTACATTTTTGGAATCATAATTCTTTCTGTTCAGTTTAAAAGTCAGAGAATAATTACGGCTATCATTATCTTCGTATATATCCAGACTATTATAATCTTCTATCCAGTAAAACTCTCTGTTAAAAAGATTAACTGTTTTTTTTATAACTTCAGGCTGTTCGTAAATTGAAGAACTTCCTTTCGGCTGGGAAACATATGAAAAATATTTTTCAAAAAGAGCTGTATCATTTGAGTAGGAACAAGTTGCTTTGTATTCTTCAAAATTCCTTGTTTCATAATCCACATCGGGCAGTCTGCTTCCTCTTTCAACCAGTGCAGAAATACAGGTGTCCTGATATTTAATTCCCTTGTAAACATCCAGGATTGTCAGTTTTATGGACTTTGACGGCTTTGAAAGTTCAAGATAATTAAAGTAAACCTTGTCTTCAAAATCCATAATGTATTCCAGTTTGTTTGTCAGATCTTCCACTTTCAGTTTTTTAACGCGGCTGTTTTCCTTATACAGTTTCATATTCTGAATGTCTGCATATCCATTGAGGATAGAAAATCCGGAAATTTGATTTTTAAATTCGATGGAGATACTTTCATTAATTCCATATCCCTTTACGCCTTCAACCCAGGGAATATGAGAGCTGTTCCACCAGTAAGGATGACACTTGCAGCCAATTTCAAATGCCCTGAAAAGGTTGACCGGAGCATAAACAATTTCATGTCCGTACTGAGTTTCTTTCAAGCTGGAAGTAGCAGAAATGGATTTTACATTATAAGTATGAAAGGGACTGAATTCCTCGTTTGATTCTTCAGAATTTGAATACTTGTCATAATTATTTTTTCCATCAGTACGGAAATCTCCGAAAAACTGCTTCATTCCTTTACCGTCAATAATAAGTGACTGACGGCCATTAAACGTAAACTTTAAGAATCCGTCTTTATCATAGGCAAGAAGATTTCTGTCCAGCTTCATCATTTTTTTTTCATAAGGAAGCATAAAATATAATTCGCTGTCGTTAAAGAAAAGAACAGATTCATCTTCTTCACCGAGAGATATCTGATGCATCTGTCCTGCAAAAAGGGATTGAACTCCAGTCACAAAAAGCAGGAATAGAATTAAAAATCTTTTTTTCATTTTTCCTCCAGGGTGCACTACAGGCCGCTTTTTCTGCATTCACCCACTATTTTTAATAAAACAATTTTTTAGAAATCTAAATAGCCCGAATGTCGAGTTTTGAAAAGTTGCTAACATTACAAAAAAAACGGCGCGAAGGAGTGAAAACAACTTACGAAAACACTTATTTTGTGCTGCCGCGGTAGCGGCAAACGTAAATAATTA
>JAEEGF011475373.1_pt1 | contig 43415 bp, 32 predicted proteins | sample 9134171 | NCBI WGS metagenome assembly JAEEGF01 (sample SAMN16246542, study PRJNA631951) | gut metagenome | biome: gut microbiome; feature: rumen; material: AP-attached | host: Bos | place: Iran: Karaj | collected 2018-10 | reverse complement strand
TTCACCGTGAAGACAAACTCATAAGCCTGTGCACGGAGTTCCTCCCGTAGCCGCTCAGCGAACGCCTCGTCCACATCGTAATTCTCCAGATGCTGCCACAGCTCCGTAATCTCATACCCCATCTTCTCGAAGGTCTTCTTAATATCTAAGTAGTTATATGCCCGCCAGCGATACATTAAAATCTTCTTCATTTCCCGCTCCTCTTATTCCAATCCCGCCTCCGGCGGAGAATTTGTCTTTTTCCTCTTATATAGTAAGAATAACATTTCATCAGGCATAGGGAATCTATTTTTTTCGTATTCCCTATGCTTTTTCTTCTCAAACCAACAAAATTCCTCACCCCGTCCCATATCCCCTCATCCGTCGTCTAATTGTCTACTCTATTTGGCGGATTTTCGGCATTTTGTCCTACATCTTGTTGATGACAATTGCATTTAATCATGATATGATAATTATGAATAAATGGATTTATCTGCCCTAAATCATGGAAGAAAGGAGGGTTGGTCTTTATGGCTGTTATTAATAATGCCAGTGTTTACGATTATTATCTGAACACCTATGCCGGTGATTCCGGGAATAATCGTTCGAATCGTTTCGATTCCCACAAGAAAAGTGAATTACGCGACGTCTACGGCCGTATTCTAAAGGCCAACCGTCAATCACCGCTCTACAAGCTCAATGTAGATCCGGAGTCCATGACTAGGTTTGCGATTGATTTGAAGGAGAACGCCCGCCGCATGCAGAACGTGGTATCTGCATTGTCCACCGAGGGTGACGATATCGAGTCCATCTTCTACAAGAAGGTTGCGGTATCTTCCAACCCGGATGCAGTCGGTGTTGAGTATGTGGGCGCCAAGGATTCCAATGAGAATCCGGCCTTCGACTTAGGCGTTGAACGTCTTGCAACCCCACAGGTGAATACCGGTAACTTCTTGGTATCCACGGGACATGATTTTGAGGAAGGTTCCTACACCTTCGATCTGGACATCGGTGGCAAGGCTTTCGAGTTCCAATACAACGTTATGTACGGCGACAACAACTACGATGTACAGCAGCGCATCAGCCGGTTGATTAATTCTTCCGACTTGGCACTGACCAGCCGAGTTCTCTTAAACAACGGCAACCACACCAGTGCCCTGCAGATCACATCGAAGCACACCGGACTGGCAGAGGATGAGGAATTCTTATTCCGCATTACCTCCGGTTCCAACTGGAAAGAGATGAATATCTTAGGTATCAACGAAGTGACGGAACCTGCACAGAGTTCCAAGTTCACGCTGAATGATACGGAACATTCCTCTCTCTCCAATACCTTTACCATTAACCAGGCTTTCGAGATTAACCTGAAGAAGACCACACCGGCCAATGCACCGGCACACATCGGCTTCAAGGCTAACACCGAAGCCATTGCGGATTCCGTAGAAGAATTGATCACTTCCTTCAATGGATTCGTAGCCGTAGGCCAGAAGTACGAGAACGACAACGGCCGCAACCAGCTATTAAACGAGCTCCACGGCTTAGCCCGCTCCTTCGGCGACGAACTTGCGGAAGTTGGTATCGGTATGAACGGTGACGGCACCATGTTCTTAGACAGAGAGCACATCGCAGAGTCCGTAACCGGCGAGGATGCCAAGGCAGCCTTCGGTATCCTAAATAAGTTCAAGGATGCTCTGGAGCGCGAAGCCCAGAAGACATCTGTTAATCCTATGAACTACGTGGACAAGGTTACCGTCGAATACAAGCATCCGACCAAGACCTTCACCGCACCATACGCCACCAGCGTATACTCCGGTTTGTTAGTGAACCAAGCATTATAAAAGCCAGACACTTCCCATTTCGAAGCATCTGGCTTTTATTTTTTTGCCATAAAAAAGCGTAGCAATCGAAATGACTGCTACGCTTCCTATTACTTACTCTTGTCCATGAACTGGGGCTGATATACACTATCGCCGCGCATGCTCTGGTAATAATTATTCACGGCCTTCTGGCTCTTGCGTACCTTCTGAACCTGCTTGCGCACATATGCGAACTTCTCTCTGGCAAGCTTCTCGTTCTCTTTCTCCTGGGCCTGGACTGCAGTGCTAAGATCCGTAATCTGTCGAATCAACTCCTGCATCCGCTGGATTTCTTCCTTGTAGGTCTCCTTATTCGCCTGGAGTTCTTCCTCTACTCGGGCAAACAAGGTCTCAAATCCGTCATCCAACTTCACAATCTGATCCACAAGGGATGCCTTGTAATCCAAGGTTGCTTCGAACTCATCCACATCGGAGTTGTTGTCTTCCAACACCTGCCGCTGCTTCCGGTTCTCTGCCTGAATATGTTCCAGAATCTCAACCTTCTTCTCAAGGCTCTCACGCAAGATTAATACATAGTTATCTGTCATGGTTCCCCCTTGACTGCTTAACTAACCTTCGTTCCGTTACCTGCGGTCTGTTCCATCACCTGTTTCCAGGTGTCACGCATGGTACGAAGATGCTTTAAGACTTCTTCCAAGATTTCTTTGTCACTGGAGATGTTGGCTTCCAACAATCTCTGTCTGATATAAGTATACACCTTGTTAAAGTCCTTGGATACTTCGTATTTGTCGTTCAAAGTCAGCTGGAACTCTTCGATGATGCGGTCTGCCTTCACGATGTTCTCGCATTTCTTCTTGTTGTCTTCGTTCTCAATGCCGACAATTGCAATATTTACGAACTTGATAGCGCCCTCATAGAGCATCAAGGTTAACTCAGCCGGGGAGGCGGTCATAATTTTGCTGTTATTGTACTGCGCATAAGCATTTTTTGGTGATATCATATCCTTCGACCCCTTTCTTATTGTCCAATCATTCCGGTAAGAGCACTACTGCTGCTGTTCAGCTGTGCCAGTGCTTTCTCCATTGCAGTAAACTGCTTGAAGTAACGGTCTTCCATATCGTGGAGCTTCTCTTCCCACTTCTTGATCTGCTTGGTGTAATCGCTGTACTCGGAAGCCATTTCCTTGTCGTTGTATACCTTGTAAGCACTACTCATAGTAGTAGACTTCATCTTGGCATCCAACTCGGTGTAGAGGTTCTGGGTCAGCTGTGAGAAAAAGCTTGCTACCTTGTCCGGATCCTCGTTCAAAGCCTTCATCAGCTTATCTACCTTGGAGGAGGAATCTTCATCATCTGCATCACCGGCAATGTGATAAGCATACTGCTCATTCTCCTTGGCATTCAAAAATCCAAGGGTCTGAATGCCGAAGGTTCCCAGGCTGACAGTCTCATCGCCTACGGAAAATGACTTCTGCATTGCAACGGTCATGGTATTGATGATGGTTCCAAGGGTCGTATCTCTACGAAGGATGGAATCCTTAATCTTCTTCTCCCACTTCTCTACCTGGGTATCGGACATGGCGTCCTTCTCCTCTTCGGACAGAGGCTCATAACCCTTGGCAGATTCTGCGTTGTACAAGCTCTGTAATTCATTAATGACAGAGTTGTAGTTGGAGAAAAATTCCTTAATCTTATCGTATAATCCCTGGGTGTCATTCTGAACGTTAATGGTAACCGCACCATCGGTCTTGTTCAACGCCTGGATATTAATACCGTTAATGGAAAAAGATCCGGTACTGCTGGTGTATTCCACATCATTCAGCTTGATCATTGCATCCTGTCCCGTAATCTTCTTGGCAGAAGCTGCATCTAATCCCAGCGTTGCTAATAATGTAGCATCACCACCAAGGGTAAAATCACCTGCTGCACCACTCTCTTTTGCATTCAAATAGAGTCTCTGCTGAGCAGAATCAAAGCTGGCCTTCACACCTTTCTCGCTTAACTTCGCAGTTAATTCGGACAAGGTCATATCCTTGGTCACTTCGATTTCTTCTGTCTTGGCATTCTCGCCACTGCCGATGGTAACGCTAATCGTAGCGGTCTCACCGGTAAATCCAAGCTCAGATAACTTGGTACCGGAAGTTAATTTCGGAGCTTCCTCGCCCTCAGCAGCAACGGTCTTCAAGATTCCACCGGTCATAAATCCGGTCTGTGCCACCTGGGTAATCTCCAGCTTCTGAGATCCGGTAAATGCATCGTTGCTGGCAGAAATGGTTGCCTTAGTCGCATCGGAGATGGTTGCCTTCTTCAGATTATAGGACTTCTCATAACGGAAATTGTCCAGACTGGTATACAGACTGTAAATCTTCGCATTGGCATCCTTCCATGCATCCTGCTTCCAGGACAGCTTGGTCTGAGACTTTTCAATTTTTGTTTTCTTCACGGAATAGGATGATACAAGAGCCGATACAATCGCCTCTGTATCGAGACCGGAATTTAATCCTGATACACGAATAGCCATATTGCTACCTCCTAACGCTTCTCATCTACGAGAATACCTGCCATCTCCCAAGCTTTTGCAATGAGGTCCAATGTCTTCTCCGGAGGTAATTCCTTGATGACTTCCTTGGTATTCTTATCTACGATCTTGATGGTGACGCGATTGGTCGCCTCATGAATACCAAATACCGCTTCTGTTCCCATTGCAGCACGATTAATCTCAGACACAGCTTTCTTAATCTGTTCCTGAGATGCTTCCTTAGGCTGATTTTCAGTTTCTTTGTCTCTTGCTGGAGTGTCCGCATTCTTAGATGTCACGATCTCTTTAACGACGTCCGGAGTTTCCACACGAGATTTGCTAGGAGCTTCCGGCTGAGATACATAACTTCCCTGTCCTGCGTAGTTCACAGCGCTACTTGCTTTTACTTCCATTGCTTACACCTCCATGTGTGCAATTCTCTTTACAATTATGCCCCCAGGGCACAATACACTGGGGGACATAAATATTTACTTCTATGTTCTATATCGGTAGAAATTTGTAAAACTTTAGAATAAATTTTTGAGATCTTCCAATCCGGCAGAATTCATAACCTGTGTATTCTCCTGCTGAATCTGGAGGAATACTTCCTTACGGTATACAGGAACTTCCTTCGGAGCGGCGATACCAATCTTCACCTGGTCGCCACGGATGTCTAAAATCGTGATCTCGATGTTGTTGTCAATCATCAGGGACTCGCCCTTTTTTCTTGTCAGTGCTAACATCTTACTCACCCCCCTTTGCGTTCTTCTGTAACAGATCGTAAATCGGGAAGCGTACGTCGTTCTCGTCCTCGGTAATCATCTGGCCGCCCTTCAAGGTATCAGCATTGATGATTAATGGAGCACGGAGGTTCACGGTCATCTTCTTGATGTCTTCCGGAACCTTGATGGTTACTAAGATTAACAGATTGTCGTCAGTAAGCTCGCCAAGGGGCTGTAACAGCTCGTCATTAATGCTTGGAGCATAATCCGGTAAAATCACGGTCGGATCGATAACCGGAAGTGCGAACTGCGGCTCGTCCAAAGACTGGAACCACTTAATCACGCCGGCATCACCCTTGTCCAAGTCAAAAATCAATGTGAACTTCTGTAAATCCGGGAATCCGATAATGCCCTTCTCTAAGGTAACGATCTTGTCGTCGGTAATATCGATTTCCCCAAACAATCTAGTGTTTACTTTCATGTCTGCTCTCCTTCTCCCATGTCCTAAATGTAATTCAATAATGTCTGTCCACTGAGCTTGCCTGCCGCGGTCAAGGAAGCCTGGTATGCATTGTATGCTGCGGTATAGCTGATGATAATCTCAGATAATTCCAAGTCGTCGTTGTCAGACTGGAGCTGCTGTACGGTCTGCTGCTGGTCGTTCATTCGCTTCTGGTACAGGGAAAGCTGGTCCTGGGTACATCCCAAACGGGTAACGGACAAGCTTACGTCCGCAAGATAACCGTCTACCTTGCCGAGACTCTCGCTGCACATCTTGGAGAGGTTATCATCGTAGTAATCCATCTCCTTCTTGGCCAAATCCAACCACTTGGTGAGCTTCGCCTGATATTCGTCAGCAGAGTAAGTCTCTTCTGCCATCATCGCCTTGATCTTATCGACTTTATCATGGGCCTCAATGGAATTATTGACTGCCTCCCTTAATTCTATCATATCCTGCTGAATACTACCATCGAATATCTCGCAAGCTTCCATATTCACGTTGATGGTCTGATTCTGTGCAACGGTGTAGTTAATATCGTAGGTGATGTACTCGCCGTCATCCGTCAACTTATCATAAGTAATGGTGTTGGCCGGGTCCGTTACATTCTGGCAATCGTAGTAATATTCCGGGCGAAGATCTCCTTCGTTGAAACCGGTCTTGGTATAGTTGATTTTCATCTCGGCATGTCCGGACTGCAAGCTAGCCTGCAGGGTATCGCCAAAAATGATGTCGCCGGTGGAGCGGATAATCACCACGCCATCTGCAGGAACATCTTTTTTACCATCCGTGGTGGTATGTGCTGCTGCCCATGCTTCCTCAGTCTCGAAGACTTCTGGGGTCACCGCATTGGGGGTTCCGCCCATGGTAATCTCCATGCTCTCTACGCTGTCAATCTGGTCATAGCCAAGACGCAGGCGATAGAAATTGGACTGCTGGATGGTAAACTGATCCGCCGGCTTCGTACCGGTGGTATCTGCATCGTTCATCTTCAGATCTGCCACTTCCGTTACGTTGGTTGGAACGGTCACTTCATTATTATAGTAACGGGACAGCACCATATCGTCTGCCTTCAGGCGCTGCTCGATGGTATACTTGGTATCCTTCTCTGCCTCAGTGAAGGTTAAGTTCTTATCGGTACGGAATCCGGTAAAAACTGTTCTTCCCGCATAGTCCGCATTGCCCTCACTAAATACCGCTTCCTGCAGCGCCTTCAGCTGGGTTGCGATGGTGTTACGGTCATCCTGGGTCAGGGTTCCGGTACTTCCATTGACACACAAGGTACGAAAATCCGTCATAATGTCACGGATGTTAAGCAGTGCGGTCTCGGTAACATCCATCCAGGAATCCGCATCCGGAATATTTTTCTCATAGTACTGATTCACCTTGGAAAGAGAGGTCTGCAGACGCAAGGAACGTACTGCAATTACCGGGTCCTCGGAAGGACGGTCAATCTTCTTCTGGGTGGTCATCTGAGTGTTACGGCTATTTACCAGGCCCTTGGTTCCATTGATGTTGCCGGAACTGTTATTCATAATCATGTTATTTGTAATTCTCATAAGCTGCCTCCTTGTAAGCGCCGCTTTTATACGCCGGTTCTAAGTATTAACTGGTCATACATCTCGGATAAAACGGAGATGACCTTGGATGATAAGTTATAAGCATTCTGGAATTTGACCAGGTCCAATGCCTCTTCATCTTCATCTACGCCGGATACCGACTCTCTTTGGTTCTGAATGGTTTTCTGAATGTTGGTGAAGTTATTGGTAAAAGTGGTGCATTCCTGAGTATCTACGGTTACATCTGCGTAAATACACTGAAGGAAGGTATTGGCTCCGCCGTCACGGAAGATTTTCACATCTTTTTCCAGTTTTAACCACTCCTTAATGAGAGATGCGGAATCCACACCATCTTCAATAACATTGCCAGCGGCATCATAACGCTTGATGGTGGATGCCATTTTTTCCGGATGTTCCTTGATTGCGGTGGCCACCTGTACGTTGCTTGCCGTCAGTCGATAGTAAGTATCGGAAGCGGCGGTAAAGGTAATCTTGGTCAGGCCGTCCGGACGATTGGCCAAATCACTTGGTCTTGTGGCATCGCCTTCTAAGAGGTATCCATCGAAGTCATCTTCCTGGTTCAGATTCACGTCGTCTGCCACGAAGAAAGCCTTCGCATCCGCTCCGTTCATATCCACGCCGGTCTTGTGCAAGTCATTGGTCTCACGGGCGAAGTTACGAAGGAAGATATTCATCTGGTTCTGATAGTACGGAATTCCCTTGTAGTCTACGGTGGAGCCTACGTAGAGGTCCTGGGCCGCCAGCTTGGTTCGTACATCATCGGAGAATCCAATGTCAAAATGGAAGGTATAGGATACGATGTTCTCGTCCTTATCCAGCTCCACGTCGAAAGAACTGTAGTTATAGTAAGTATTGTTTACCATAACGGTTCCCGTCGGCGGAAGGTTCATCTCCATGATGTTAGTGATGTTTGGATTCACAATTTTCAAGGTGTTGGTGGTTGCTTCCTGTACCTGTCCGTGAACGTTCTGCATGTCATTACCGTCACGCACTTCGAAAAGTCCACGAAGGGAACCGCGCTGGTTTTTGCCCCAAACATCGAACTTGGAATCGGTGTCGGACCATACGACGTCGTAGAGTCCGTCGATATCACTCTGGTTGTATTTATTGGTTCTGGTCACCGTCTTCAAGGTGTTGTATTCATAAGTATCTACCAAGGTCTGGCCATTGATCTTGATGGTGTAAGTGGTGGCACCGGTGTACATATCCGGGTAGTTGGAGTTGGTAACCGGAGCTTCCTTGGCCTCAATGGTAACAATCTGGGATAACTCATCTACCAACAATGCTCTGTGGTCACGTAACTCGTTGGCCTGTCCGCCATTCTGCTCGATGGTGTTAATCTGCTTGTTAAGAAGCGCCACCTTCTGGGCGATGGAATTGATGTTATCCACCGTGGTTTTTACTTCGTCATTGACCGTTGCCTGCAACAGCTCTAAGCGGCTGGCATTGTTGTTGAAGTAGGAGCACAGCTTGCTGGCGTCACTGATGAACTGGTTACGTACAGAGGTAGAACCTGCGTTGGATTTTACCGCATCCAAAGAGTTGAACATGGATGCAAATACAGAGGAGAATCCCGGTGTTGCCGCACTGTCGGTGTAATAATTCTCAATCTGCAGCATGTAATATTCCTTGGTTCCGTAGTAACCCAGGTATGACTGGTTGTTCCAGTATTTGGTGTCGTAATAGAGATCACGCAGCTGACTTACCTGCTTGGCAGAAACGCCGGCACCTACGTTACCGTAACGGTCAAACGCACGGATTGCGGAGGCAGATTCCAAATCGACAACTTGCTTGCTGTAGCCCTCGGTCTGGACATTGGAAATATTGTTTGCAGTTGTATTAATGGACGCCATATAGGCATTTAATCCAGTGTAAGCCACGTTAAGGCCAAAGAACTGTGAAGACATAATGATGCTCCTATTCTTATAAATCTTTCTTCAAGTTTCACCGGAAATCCATTTCCAACTACTATCCTTATATGTCATATATCGGAAAAAACCGTAATAACTTTACCCTCAAAAATGAAAAAACACCCGAAAACATAAGCTTTCGGGTGCCTGACTTTTATAATGATTGCAGCAAATAGTCGATCATCTCGCTGACGACATTCATGTATCGGCTGGATGCGTTGTATGCATTCTGGAACTTGATCATGTTGGTCAGCTCCTCATCGGAGGATACGCCAAGAACTTCGGTACGGGCATTGTCCGTCTGATCCTTGGTCATAGATAAGCTCTCGCTGGTATTCTTGTAGATGGAACCAACGGTAGCAATCTCGCCCACCCACTTGGTGTAGAAATCCGCGAAGCTACACGGTGTAACATCGGATGGATTTAACACGTATTTTTCCGCATCCCATGCTTCGTACATGGACTGGGCCATATCGTATGCAATGTCACCGTTCTGGTAACGGTATGGCAGGATGTTGGGGTTCTCTACTACGTTCTTGTTCACCACAAGGCTGTTCAAGGTATAGCACTTGGACTCGTCGGTCCAATCCTCTTCGTTGTAGAGATATACCGTCTGCTCTTCTCCGTTAATGGTCATGGTGACCGGAGTATAACGCTCGCTTCCTACTCTGGTAAAAAGCTCGGTTGGAGGCAAGGTTCCCTTACTTCCTACACAGCAATTGTTTACGTCTAAGACCTTGGTATCCGCTTTCACTTCGATTGGGGTTCCGTCAAGGCCCGCAACCGTAATCGGATAGGTTAAGGTACCATCGTTGTACACCTTGGAAAAATCTTCCACCGGCGAGAACATGTTATTGATAACCGTTACCATGTAATGAATCATGGTATCCATCTCTGCCTGCTGGTTCATCATAACGGAGTTGCCCACGCCGCTCTCATAGTCACGACTGCTGATATGAGCGATATCCGTATAGTTGGCACGATGATCGCCGCGGCTAAGAAGTAACGCCTTAATCTCACCGATATCGTTGTTATGCTCTGCATCCACATGGTCTAAATTAAATACTTCGTAGTACTTATTCTCTCTTGGCTGAGACAACAGTGGCCAGTACGGAGTAACAAATCCCGTAGACTTATCCGTATACAAATCAATTGGAAAATCGGATACTTCCGTTACGAAGTCCGAGCCCTCGATTTTTACCTTCAAGATTCCGTCGAAGGTCTCACTGTATGTAATGTTACACAAGGATGAGAGTTCATCAATCAAAGAATCTCTGGCATCACGAAGATCCATCGCCGTCTCAATTCCGCCGGCCTCAATGCGCTGTACGCCAATGTTCAGCTCGTGAATCTTCTTGCCGATTTCATTGATGCGCTTGATGTCGTTGGTAACCTTAACGTTGATGTTATCCTGGTAATCGCAGAATCCCTCGTAGACTGCATCTGCTCTGGACAAGAACAGGGCTGCCTTCTGGGCAATCAGGTTCTGGCTTACGGAATCTGACGGGTTCTTGGCGAACTCCGCAAATGCACCGTACAAGTCATCAATGGCCGTAGCAAAGCTATTGCCGGTACCTTCCTGCAACTGGGTTTCTACTTCATAGATTGCGTCAAAATTGGTTTGATAAAAAGAATATCGTCCTGCCGTAGTACGGTAAGCACGATCTAAGAATTGATCGCGGGCATGCACCACATCTGCAATGCTCACACCAAGTCCGGTGTACTGATCACTGATGGATGCAATCGCGAATTTATTATATTCTACGTCCTGAAAAACAACCTGCTGACGTACATACCCTTTGGTATCTAAGTTAGACAGGTTGTTTGCTACAACGTTTAATGCATTTTGAGAATTGCGGAGTCCTGATGCTCCAACATATAAGCTTCCAAAACCGTTCGCCATAGCAACCTCCTAAAAATAAGCCACTTATGGCTTCGGATATCGAGCCGATCTATATGACCTACTGTTTCGCATCGAAACCGCCACTTGGGAGAATATCTCCTGTGGAATACGCACTACGATTGTAGTTCGCGGTCTCCGGTGCCTGTCGTAGGCTTCGAAATAAGGTCAAGTCAAAATCTACCATCTCCATGGCCTGCTGCAAAAGCACCTGGTTCTGCTGGTTCATAAACTGCATACGATTGGCAGATTCCACCAGCGCTTCCTTGGCTTCTGTGAGCATCTTCTGCTCCTCCGGCTGACGATCCAGTAGATCGATTATCTGTGACACGGTTAGGTCCTGTCCATCCTTACCAAGAACAATTGCCATGCTTCGTAAACCCTTCACCCGAGCATTCTCAAGATTCTTCAGTTCACTTCCCAGTTCCTGTTCCTTGGCTACGGTCTCTTCTAACAGTTCCAACTTGCGATCGATGATAGCTTCGCGCTCTTTCTGCGCGAGGTCATACAATTGATCATAAGTATTCCGTTCCGTCTGTAGGATGTTCAACAAATCCTCAACTAAGCTTGCCACAATATAATCTCCTTATGACAGACTGTTATACTTTGCAAGAAGTACGTCTGCAAAATCTCCGGTATCAACCTGGAAATCACCTGAATATTTCTTTTTCATCTCGGCAACTAAATCTTCCCTGATATCCGAAGCATCTGCAACTGCCTGTTTTGCGACCTGAATGTCCTTACCGAATGAAGAAATCTGTACATCATCACGTCGAACACTTGCTGCCTTCGTAACGTCATTCTTTCCGGTTGTCTTATTCGGCTTGTAAACCTGAGCTATTGAATTATAAGCTTCTATACGCATAACGGCACGCTCCTTTCCTCCTGTAGTATTAGCCCTTCCATGAGCTTTCAATAGTGTTATCGGAAGGTTTTTCTAAATCTTAACCCTTTTGAACGAATATTTTCAACATAATTTGTTGGAATATTTTGACCATTCCGTCACAAAGCCCGTAAATACGGCATTTCGTGGGTTATAGATTCAGAATTCCCTTCGATTGTATTTAATTAAATACAATTTTAACAGTTTACAAATCTATCTTTTCTCTCTTGTTATACAGTATATCGGTTGAATTCCGGAATACTTAACCCTATATCTTGTGTTTCTTTAAATTTTGCCCACTATTTGCCTTTGCATCCATCTCATGCCCCCTTGGTTAAGATTCTGCTGAGGACTTTCCAGTGTCAAGGGTGCTTCGCACCGCTCTGCGGCTTTGCCCTTGACGCCGAAAGGTCCTCAGCTATTGTGTTAGCAGGGGGCATGAGAGGAGGAGATTCCTCGCTTCCGGCAGAGGGATTATCTATTTGGAGGTGTTCCTATGCCGAAAAGCAATCTATAGGCACTGTATATTTCGAGAAGAGCAGAGAAAAATCCGGAATTTAATAATCCCTCTGCTTTTTCTTTGACTTATCATGTTGTTTTGAGAGTTGCTGGCAGAGGGACTCATGCTTTATGGAAATCCCTCTGCTTTTTCTTTCACTTATCCTGTCGTTTTCGTGAATATTGGCATAGGGAATCATATCATTTGCATTTCCCTATGCCTGAGGCCTGGTTTTACCTGCTTGATATTGAAAAATCGGCAGAGGGATTGCTGATTTTCCGGCATCCCTCTGCTTTGGTCCTCTTGCTTCAGTATTTTGCGCGAATATCAATTTAAATACTTAACGCTACCCGGATTCCAAAGAACGCAAAAGTATTGAATTCAGTATCTTGATCGTCTATGGACGAGAATACTGAGATTTTCTGTGCTTATCAAACACCTGGCATTCGCTGAATCAGTATTCTTCCCTCCTTGTCCGGCAAATACTGATTCTTCATGTAAGAAAAGGTCCGGAGGGGTCTGCTGTATCAGTATCTGAACCGTCACGGAGTAGAAATACTGAAATGCGGCTTCACGACCTGCGGAAAATATTCTCATGCCCCCTTGGCGAATAATCTGCTGAGGGGCGTGAGCAACCTTTTATAAGTCCTTGAAATGGAATGCACGGCGGCCCTCGGCATAATCGCCGACGATGTGTCCGTCGCCGTTGATGCGATACTTATAGGTAACAAGTCCGTCCAGTCCCACCGGGCCGCGGGCATGAAGCTTGCTGGTGGAGATGCCCACCTCCGCTCCGAATCCGTAGCGGAATCCGTCAGCAAATCGGGTGGAAATATTCCGATATACACCGGCAGAATCCACCATAGACTGGAAATACTCAGCAGCAGCATCGTCTTCCGTAATGATACAGTCGGTATGATGACTTCCGAAGGCATTGATATGATCCACTGCTTCTTCCACGGAATCCACCAACTTCACGGAAGCGATCAAATCTAAGTATTCCGTGTGGAAATCTTCCTCCCCCATCACGTCTTCCTGTGGATAAGATGCCAACTGCATCAGATCCAATGCTTCCTTGGTTCCGCGAAGATGCACACCGGCTCCTTCCATGGCTTTTGCCAGCTTCGGCAAAAAGTCCGCTGCAATGGAACGATTCACAAGAATGGTCTCCACCGCATTGCAAGCGGCGGTGTACTGGGTCTTGGCATCAATCAGAATCGGAAGGGCCTTTTCTTCATCCGCCGCTGCATCTACATAAATATGGCAGATGCCGTCCGCATGGCCCATTACCGGAATCTTAGTATGGTTCATAATATACTGCACGAAGGCATTGGATCCGCGAGGAATCAAAAGGTCCACATCCTTCTCACAGGTTAATAACTCATCAATCTCGTTGTGCTGGGTCACCTGCAGAAGACATCCTTCCGGAAGGCCTGCTGCATAAGCCGCTTTCGAAATCACACCAAACAGCACTCCGTTGGTCTCACGGGTCTCCTTGCCACCCTTTAAGATGGCGCAGTTGCCGCTCTTAATGCATAGGGTAGAAATCTGGATTAGCGCATCCGGTCTGGCCTCAAAAATCACGCCGATGACACCGATTGGACAAGTCACCTTCTCCATAATCAGCCCCTCGTCCATCTGACGGCGCAACATGGTGCGACCAATCGGATCTGCAAGCCCCATCAACTGGTCGATGCCTTCCGTTACCGCTGCCAGCTTGCCCTCATCGAACTTCAGACGCTTATATACCGCATCGGAAATGCCTTCTTCCTTGGCCCGCTTTAAATCCACCTGGTTAGCGGCAAAGATTTCCTCTTTGTGCTCTATTAATGCCTGTCGTATTGCTGCAAGCGCTGCGTTGCGAAGCTCATTGGAGGCATTGGCCAGCTTCGGTGCAATCAGCTTCATACGATGTGCTTCCTGTTGAATAATCATTTTTCTTTCTCCTTATCTATAACGTTCCTGCAAAAAATTCAGAAGTTTCTCTGCATCTGCTCCACTGACAGAGCCTTGGATCATCTCCGGCTTGCCGCCGCCCTTGGCATCAAAATGTTCCCGAAGGGCTGTTCCTACTTCCCGGCAATCCAACTCCTTGGAGCCGATGATATATGCGAAGTTATCCACCGCCGTACATACGAAAATGCCACAATATCCACCGTGGGTCTTCATTAATTCGTTGACCGTCCGTCGCATCAGGCTGGAATCAATGGCATCCGCAAACAGAAAAACATGCTTCTGCTCCGGCGGAATCGCCTCCATCTCCTGTGTCATTTTCAGCACATGCATGGCACGCAGCGCAGCAGACAACCGACGGTTCTCTTCTTTCATACGATCAATGTAGTCCGGGATTTGCTCCACTGCTGCCGACAGCTGCTGGGAAATAGCCGTAAGCTGTCGCAAGGTCTCCCCATATCCTTCCAGGGCCCGATAGCCGCAGAGAATCTGCAGGCGCACACCACCCTTGTACTTCTGGGAGCCGATGACTTTTAACATGCCAATCTCTCCGGTCCGATGTACATGAGGCGCGCAGCAAGCGCACACGTCTACGCCGGGAATGGTCACGATGCGAACCGCGCCGGTCAGTTCCTTCTTGCTTCGATAATCTAAGGCTGCAAGCGTTGCCTCATCCGGATACTCACAGCGAATTTCAATATTCTGATAGATGGCTTCGTTGGCCAACCGCTCCACCTTATGGATGTCCTCTTCCGTCAGCACCCCACTATAATCCATGGTCACAGTGTTATCGCTTAAGTGGAAGCCCACGTTGTCGAAGCCGAAGAGCCGATGCACAATGCCGGAAAAAATATGCTCTCCGGAATGGTTCTGCATATTGGAATAGCGATGGGCCCAATCAATGGTGCCTTGCACCGTATCCCCCACCGTAGGGGCTGCTCCATCGAAATGCACCCGATGTGTGATGATGCCGTTTTTGATTTGAACATCCAACACATCTCCCTCGGCAAGGCGGCCCGTATCCGGAGACTGTCCGCCCTCCTCCGGGAAAAACAGGGTCTCATCCAGAACAATTGCATAATCTCCCGGCGTCTCTTCTACGGGACAAATCTCTATCACCCGGGCGTGAAACCCCGTGGCATATGCATCCCGGTCAAATAATCGTATGGTTTCCATGGTCAATCCTCTATAGCTTCAGTTGCGCAATGGCTGCAACCGTTCGTTGATATAAGTCGTATAATTCCGGTAATTTTTCCCGGACAAAAGTCAATGTCTCTTCATCATTGGAGTTCTCCTGCAGCTTCTTGCCGGCCATCTCCAATTCCTTCGCCAGTTCTGACAGCTTCAGAGCTCCGACGGTTCTGGCGGTAGACTTCAGGCCATGGACCCGCACGGTAAACAGCTTCCAATCCGCCGCTTCATAATAAGTAGCAATCTCCGCTGCCTTGGCATCATGCTCCTGGCCGAAAACCTCTAAGGTCTCCCGATAGAAATCCTTATCATTCAGGCAATACTCCATACCGGTTGCGGTATCAAAAAGCTCCATAGGCGCTGCCGTATCGGATGCGCTCTGAATCTGGTAGTCTCCGTCCTCTTTTTGCACCTCCATCTGGCTGTTCGGCAGATGGGCAGACAGCACCATGTAGAGGCGATCCCAACTAATGGGCTTGCTGATAAAATCCGCAAATCCTGCTTCTAGCGCCCTTGCCTCCATACCGGCAACGGTGTTGGCCGTCACCATAACAAACGGCGTATTTTCATTCAAGTTGCCCACCATCTTGCGGGTGCGCTCCATTACATCAATACCGTCCATATCCGGCATCATGTAATCCAAGAATACCAGGTCAAACTTCTCTTTTGTCAAAGCACGCAAGCACTCCAAACCACCGGTACAGGTAGTCACTCTCGCCCCGGTCTTGGACAGAAGCTTCTTGGCAACAAAGAGGTTCATCTCGTTATCATCCACCACAAGGAAGTGGGCTTCCGGCGTCTGCAGCTCCATCTGCTCGCCGCCCATGCGGTACACGGTGCCCTCCACCGGCGCTTCTTCCGTCTCCTCCGCCGGGATGGTGGTAATGTAATTCTGAATGTTATCTACAATATAAATGAGCTGATGTCCGGAGTTGGAGATTCCGTGCAGATACTGATACACCTTGGAAAATTCCGCCGGGGATAGCTGGTCCTTGCCCTGCATCTCCTGCAGAATCATATCGGTAAGTCCCATAATGGAATTCATCGGAGTCCGGACTTCATGGGAAATCTGGGACATAAACACGTCCTTGGACTTGCTGGCTTCCTCTGCGGTCTGCTTCGCCTCGGACAACTCATGCAACGTACTCTCCAACTGACGATAATCCGGAGACTCCACTGCGAAGTACAGTACGAAAATACCAAGTGAAGCAAAAGGCAATGCCATCAGCAACGTGCCGTGGAAATAAATCTGCAGGATCAGGCCCACCATGTTTAAGACGGAAGCCACCAGAATGGAGGCCACTTTTCTTCGGCCCATGCGCTGGTTGTTTCTTTTTACAAGTACAAGAGCAACCACGATGAAATACAGCGGAAGCAGGAAGGTCACCGCTGCAAAATACGGTCCACGGTTATACTCCAGCTGATTCGTAAAATAGAAAGCATTATGCAAGAACAGATTTGTCAGTAGCAAAAATACTTCCGCCGCTAATAGAATGCGGTTCACTCCGATGATGCGATTCACAAAGGTCGAGCGTTCCTTGGCGGATGCTTCTATATAGTTGAAGAACTGCCAGAAGGCCAGGTTATTCATGAAAAAGCTGATGGAGGTTATCGCCATCTTGATTGCCGGTGACACATGGAATCCCTGACTGCTGAAAATCACCGCAAGAATCTCCACGCCGTTGGCGATCGTGACAAAATACAAATAAGACGTAAACCAACGACTACTATCCTCCTTGGCCTCCGTCTCATCGAACACCAGAAAAGCGCACAAAATCAAATCGAAAAGTGCTGCCATCTGTTCATATTGAATGTTGGTTAAAAGATTTAAATGCATATTGCCCCCACTTTCCCAAACTACTCTGTTTTTAAGTATAGTATTTCCTCCACAGATACGCAAATTCGTCACTTGACTTTCCTGAAAAATCGGCATAACATATCACCTATGCGTAAAAGAATCTATTTTTTAGACTATATGAAGGCCATCTGTGTATTGATGGTCATAATCACACATATTGACTGGGCCAATAAGAACCGCATGATCTTCCTACTTGTCATTAACATGGCTGTACCGATTTTTATGATCATTAGCGGTTTTAATTTTGATATGTCCTACCACCGACGGATTGAATCCGCCGAGGCCGCCATCGGTCGCAAGGCCAGCTTCTGGGAGCAGCTTGGCATTATGTACTCCCCGAAAAATGTTTGGCCGCGTATGGTGCGCTTCGCAACCCCGTTCATCCCCATCGCCCTCTTAGAGTTGGCGCTGAAGAACATGCAAGGCAAGGACGTTAGCTTAGCACGGCTCTTTTTCCTGGGCGGATTCGGACCGGGCAGCTACTACGTACCGCTGATGTTCGAGTTGCTGTTGGTGTTCCCGATTATCTATTTATTGGTTAAGGATTATCCGTACCTGGGACTTTTTATCACCGCTCTCTTGCAGCTTGGTTATGAATGCTGGGTTGCCTTCAGCGGTTTTGAGAAGTACTGGTACCGACTGTTGATTTTCCGGTATTTGTTATTGATTGCTTTCGGATGCTTCCTGTATTTGCATCCGGACAAGCGCCTGCACAAGCGCACCCTTGTTAGTATGATGCTCATCGGCGTAGAGTACTTAGTGCTCTATCACAACGGTGTTCACTTCCCGATTTTTAAGTACTGGTCCCCGACAGTTATGCCGACGGATTTCTACATCATTCCGGTAGTGGTAATTCTGTTCCGACTGTTTTACCACAGCCAGATTCCGGGACGCATCGGTCAACTCTTAGAGACCATGGGCAAAGCAAGTTATCACATTTTCTTGGTCCAGATGGTGTACTACCATTTCGACTTGGGCGGTCCAATCTTCGCTATGCATTGGGGCATCCAGATTGTTCTGAATGTACTCATTACCGTATCGGTGGGTATCGCCTACTATCAGTTAGAGAATTATATTCGTGGACAGATAAAAGCCAAAAAAGCTCAGGCATAACGCCTGAGCTTTTTTCTATTTGTAATTAACCCACCTTTTGCCCGGTTACATGTGACGCGGCATCCGCCTCACGCTTCGCTACATCCTCTTCGGTCTCAAATGCAGCCAGCTCCGGATGCTCTACATGATTCTTGCAGTAGTTCTCGTATGCTTTACGCTTATGTGTCTGATGTGCCCAGATGTCATCTGCAACAGGTCCCCAGGCTGCAGCATATGGATCTGCCTTGGCACACAAGTGATCCACGGATTCCGGTGATTCCATATTGGTCTGGTGTGCTCCGGTATCCGCTACCATCTTGCGAAGGATGTCCGGATTTTCAAGCATTGGACATGGACGCAAATGGTTACGGTTGAACGGCTGACCATCATGATAAGCCATGAACAACGGGCTCTGTAAAATCTCAAGAATGGACTTGTCATGGATGTTAGAGTCGGAGTAATGAATGAATACACACGGCTCTGCATCTCCGTTGGAGTTGATGTGGAAGTAGTTACGTCCTCCTGCGATGCAACCACCAACATATTCGCCGTCATTCTGGAAGTCCATCGGATAGAATTCAATATCGCTGTCCTTGGAACGTACGCGACGAATGCGCTCAATCATCTGCTTACGCTGCTGTACGGTCGGCATCAATTCCGGAACGGCGTTGTTTCCAACCGGCATGTAATGGAAGTAGAATCCAAATCTTGCACCCTTGCTTGCGATGAAACGGAAGAAGTCATCGCTGGTTACCGCATCTAAGTTGTCTCTGGTGTAGCAAATGGAAGTACCATAGACAATGCCGTATTTTTTCAACAGGTCCATTGCCTTCATAACGGCATCGTAGTGACCCTCGCCACGACGGGCATCATTGGTATCCGGTGTTCCCTCGATGGAAAGCATGAAGGTTAAGTTACCAAGTTCTACGACCTGCTTGCACAGCTCCTCATCGATAAGAGTGGAATTGGAGTATGCAGCGAAGAAGCAATCATTGTGCTTGCGGCACAGCTTCAAGATATCTGCCTTACGTACCATCGGCTCGCCACCGGTCATCATGTACAGATAGACGCCCAGTTCCTTACCCTGGGTTACGATGCGGTCCATATCTTCAAAAGTCAGATTGGCTTTGTGTCCATAAGTTCCGGACCAGCAGCCGACACAGTGCATGTTGCAGGCCATGGTTGGATCAAACAGAATCAGCCATGGGATGTTGCATCCATACTTTTCACGGTTTGCACGAATCATTCCGGTTCCACGGAAAAATGCCTCGTAACCTAAGTTCAATGCCATCTTATGTAGATAGGTTGGATTGGATTCATCCAATACCTTGTTGATATATTTTACCCAGCGGTTGTTCGGATCGCAGATTGCCTTACGAACCCGGTTCAAGTTCTCCTTGCTTGCACCGTTCTCTCCCCAAAAACGCTCTGCAGCATCCACCAACTTCAAGTACGCTTCCGTACGATTCTCCGGATTCTTATCCAGGTGTTTCAGGAACTTCTCAATCGCAACTGAGAACGCCTGACGCTGAATTGCATGTGTCATATTAGAAAATACATTAGCCATAGTTCCCTCCTAAAAACGAAAAACAAAACATAGAGTTTTCTTACTTTGATATTAGGTACAAGGCCATATTCTAACAATATACAAACCGTCTCATCTGTCGCACATCGTATACATATGCCACAAACTGTATATTATATGTGGGCAGCTAATGTAAAAAGAGCCCCTGCATTTGAAATGCAGGAGCTCGTATCATACATATGAAATTACTGCAGGCGGAATTCCTTAACGATGCCTTCCAAATCGGAAACACATTCGCGGCACTCATCCACCTTCTCGGAAGTGGTTCCGGTTCCGTTTACAATATCACTGGTCTTGCCGGCTATATCGGAAATCGCATTGGCGGAATCCGTAACACTCTCGCTGATACCACCGATGGATCCGGTGACTTCATTAATCTGGCTATCCAGGGAACCAACGCCCTCACGAATCTGAACCATGCTATCCTTGAATGCATCCGCATCCTGCTGGTACTGCTCGCTGACCTTAGCGAAGTTCTCATAATCGGTAAGAACCGTATCACCAATAAAGCTGTTGGTCTCATTCAGACAGTCGGACATGTTACGAACCGCATCAATCACATCCCCAACGATGGAGTTGATGTTGGCAACAGCCTCGGTAGTCTGCTTCGCTAAGTTACCAATTTCACCGGCAACAACGGCGAAACCACGACCGGCTTCACCGGCACGGGCAGCTTCGATGGAAGCATTCAACGCCAACAGACTGGTCTGGTCGGAAATCTCCATAATGGAGTTGGTTAACTCATTAATCTTATCAACGGCCTTCGCGCCCTCTAATGCGCTGTCTGCCTTCACCTTCACGTTCTCATAGATGTGTCTGGTGCTGTCGGTAGACTCCTCGGTTGTACGATGCAACTGCTCTGCACGTCCCATAACTTCTTCAGAGAACTTCTCACCGTTCTTGGCCAACTCATTGATCTTCTGAGCCTCGGTCTGCATATCCTGAATGTTACCGTTGATGTGCTCTACGGTAGCAGCAGCTTCCTGCATGGTAGCAGCCAACTCTTCTGTCGTAGCGGAGTTATCGGTACACTTGTTATTCACATCGGTGGAGCTAGCCTCCAAATCTGCCATATCGTTACCGATCAATCCGGAAGTATCCATCAAACGATTGATGATGCCACGCAGGTTGCGGCGCATCTGGCTAACCGCCTTGGCCATAAGACCGATTTCATCTTTTCTCTTGGCCAGCTTATCCCCGTTGGCAGTCTTGCGGAAATCCAAGTCTGCCGTCTTGGTAATAATCTCACCAACATCGTGAATCGGGCGAAGCATCAACTTGATTACAATGTACAAAAGAACAAGCGCTACCACAATACAGATGGAAGCAATCAAAAGAGATGTCATCTGCATCTGGCGAATCGGAGCCATAACCACATCATAGTCGCCGGTAACAATCACCATGTTACCACCTGCGGTAAAAGCATAGCCCGCATACTTCTTTGCGCCTTTAAACATATACACTACAGACCCTGAGCCAATCTCTTCCGGAGTTTTGCCGGACTGTAACTGGCTTACCAGGTTCTTCACCGCATCATTCTCCACCGGGTTACCAATCTTGTCCACGGTCGGATGATAAACCATGGTTCCGTCTGCACTTACCATGTAAGCATAGGAACCTTCCACACCCTTCAAGGTAATTCCACCAAGGGTCTCGTTAAAGGTATCAAACATTTCCTGTCGATATCCATCCGGATCATTTAACAGAAAGCTAATTCTATTATTCTCTGTCTGCGGACCGTCCAAGCCTCCGGATAAAGCATTTGCACGTCCCTCCATCATTGCGTCAACGCTGGTTGCTGCCGCTTCTGCCACGTCCTGGGTATAATTGTGATAGACATCTTCCAACGCGCTGACGCTTGCCATGGAAGAAGTCGTTTCGAGTACGGATATAATTGCTAAAACAATCACAAAAATAAGAGCCGTAAACTTGAACGCTAATGAATGAACAAAAGCGACCTTTGGCTCTTTCCCCTTTTGCTGTACTTCGTTTGCCATATGTAATTATGCCTCCTCTGTGGTAAATAATACATTACTTATTGTACCCCTAACTATCTGATAAGTGAACAAAATGCCCGACTAATGTCGGGCATTTTGGCAGAATAACCAATTATTTATCTTGAATATTGGATAATAGTTCCATTTTTCCTTCGTAATATGCAGGGCTCATGTCCAGGTAGTGCTTGTGCGGGTTTTCAAAACGCTGCTCCTCTGCCCAGATTTCACTGCATAACTGTGTCATAACAAATCCCTTCAGATTCTGGAGAGATTCCGGCTCTCTGGTACGCTTACCGCCGGCAATCACCTGTACCTGCAATTCCTTGGCGGTGCAGTTCTCGAAGTATCTGGTCTTCCAAGGCTTCTCCGGATCCACGTAACGATACGGCTTGGACAAATCCAGCTCCTCGTCCCACTTGGTAATCAAGTCCGCAATGGCCTTGCCGGATTCATCGTAGATACGATATACACGCTTCCGCCCCGGATTCGTAATCTTTTCCACAGTCTCGGAGACTTTAATCTTCGGAATGCGGACACCCTCGTGCTCCACCTCGCAAATCTTATATACTGCGCCGAAGACCGGATCGCTCTTAGCAGTAATCAAACGCTCGCCAACACCGAAGGAATCGATGCATCCGCCCTGCTGCAGAATAGAGGTAATGGTGTACTCATCCAAGCTGTTGGAAGCCACAATCATACAATCCTGTAAGCCTGCCTCATCCAGCATCTTACGCACCTGCTTGGACAGATAAGCCAAGTCGCCGGAATCTAAGCGAATACCCTTAAGTCTCTTGCCCATCGGCTCCAAGACTTCCTTGGCACAACGAATGGCATTGGGAATACCGGAATGCAATACATCGTAAGTATCTACCAGAAGCACCGTAGCATCCGGATATTTTAAGGCGTAGTTCTTAAACGCCGTAAACTCATCTTCATAATACATAACCCAGCTGTGCGCCATGGTTCCGCTTACCGGAATGTTGAACATCTGGCCGGCCAGAACCGTAGCCGTACTTCCTACACCACCGATGTAAGCTGCTCTTGCACCGTACACCGCAGAGTCCATGTTGTGGGCACGTCTGGCACCGAAGTCTGAAACGCCTCGGCCTGCAGCAGCACGCACGATACGCTGGGACTTAGTAGCAATCAGAGACTGGTGGTTCACCTGAGCCAGGATTGCCGTCTCAATCAACTGGGCATCAATCAGAGGCGCACTGACCGTAATAATCGGCTCGTTCGGATACATAATGGTACCCTCCGGAAAAGCAAATACATCACCGGTGAAGTGATAGTCTGCCAAATAATCCAAGAAGGCATCATCAAAGAGATTCAAGCTGCGAAAATACGCAACGTCCTCTTCGGTAAAATGCAAGTTCTCAATATACTCTACCACCTGCTCTAAGCCGGCAAAAATAGCGAATCCGCCGCCGTCAGGATTGTTTCGGTAAAAAACATCGAAGGTAACCCGATCCTCCTTAGAAGCGCTGGAAAAATAGCCATTGGCCATGGTCATCTCGTAGAGATCCATCATCATACTGATGTTACGCTGATCAAACTGTGTCATGCTCTAACCCCTTCCTCTGGAAAAGCTTGTGATACTCTACCAGTAGCAATATAAATAATAATACCGCTTTTGCCACATTGCTTGCAATCATACAATTCCATACCGCAATCAGCCCAAGCTTCCAGACATGGACGCATAAATACGTAAACAGGATACGCACGCCCCACATGCCCACCGTCTCAACAGCGAAGACCTGCTTGGTGCGACCCAATCCGTAGAAAATACCCTGAATAACAACCATCAATCCGAAGAACGGCTCCGAAAAAGCCACCAGCTTCAACACATCACTACCCATAGCAATGACCCGTTCACTTGGGGTAAAAATCCGCATCAGCGGTGTTGCTCCAAAGTACAAAAGCAATCCGCTTAACGTCATCAATCCAACGGTAAGAAGAATACTTAAGACGCAGACCTTTTTTAACTTCTCGTGGTCTTCTTCTCCCAAGGCAACGCCCGCCATAGAGGAGGTGGAAGCCCGCAATCCGTAACCCGGAATATAGAAGATGGTCTCAGCCGTTACCGCAATAGAATGGGCAGCAAAAATCGTCGTGCCCATGCCGGATACCATGGCCGTAAATACCACGTAGCCGGAGGTTGCAATCAAATCACTTCCCATGGCCGGAAGACCAATCTTGCAAATCTCCTTCATGGTTTTGGAATCCCAGGCAAGTTCGTTGTATTTCCAACGAAGTGCCGTCTTCCGACGATATACTACATACATTGCAATTCCGCCCACCGTATAGGCAATGGCAGATGCAATGGCTGCACCGGTAACACCCATGTGTAACACATAGATGAGCAGGTAATTCAGTACCGTATTCAACACGTTTTCCACAAGATTTACCAGCATCGGCGACTTGGTATCCAATGTACCGCGAATCGCCTCCCCGAAGATCATATTTCCTGCACGGAACACCATCGGCATACTGATAATGAAAAAGTATCTGGATGCCTCTGCCCGAATGGCTTCGTTGGCCCCCATCCAGGTTGGGATAAACGGCGAAAGCGCCATCGCAAGGGCACCTACACTAAGACCGCAGATTAAGGTCAGGAAAAATGCCTGTTTGGAGACATCCTTCATGGTCTTCTCATCCCCACGACCACAAGCCTGGGATATGAGGGCCAATACGGCAATACCAAAAGCATAGACCGCACCGTTTACCATCCAGGAAATGGTGGTGGTGGTACTAACCGCAGCCGTAGCCTCTTCGCCCAAATGTCCCACCATAGCAGTATCCACATACTGCAGAAGCACACTCATAACTTCTTCTAAGATGGTAGGGATGGACAGAGCAATTAATGTTTTTAATACGTTTCGATATCGATGTTTCATTCTATTCTAAGTACGTTCCTTCGTCCCATTTTTTCAGAATCCGCTTCCGCACCCGAAGGAACAGAAACAGTCCGAAGAATCCTGTGGTTACCCATGCCGCTGCATCGGAAGCCACTGCCATTGCATAACTGCCCACAAACATGGAACCGATTGCCATGGCCAAACGGGCAACAAGCTCCATAATGCCAAGCATCATCGCTGTCATACCGTATCCGCAGCCCTGAATGGTGTTGCGGAAAATGAAGATCATCGCCAGCGGAATAAAGCATACTACACTTATCTGGATATAGGTTCTGGCATATGGCAATAAGGCGTCAAGATCTACATCTGCGGCGAAAAACATTCGCAACAGATACGGCAATAACGCAACGGTTAACACACCGGATACCAGAGAATAAATCACGCCAATCTTGTTGGCTTCCCGCACGCCTTCGTCAATACGTGCCATATCCCGCTTGCCGTAATTCTGGCCCACATACGCTGCCATGGTCTGTCCAATGGACATCATACCGGTAGTCAGCAAGTTCTGTACCTTGCCCGCCGCAGTAAATCCTGCAACTGCCACAGCACCGTAGATGTTGATGGCTGCCTGCATCACCATGGTTCCGGACGCTGTAATACCGAACTGCAACGCCATCGGCACACCAATGGCCAACTGACGTCTGGTGTAGCATGCATGGAGCCGCCAGTCTTCCCTCCGCGGTCGTAGTACATCCACCTTAGAATAGATGTAGATAATACATAGAATCGCAGAAATTCCCTGGGCCACATCCGTTGCCAGCGCCGCACCGCGAACGCCCATATGGAAATTGATGATAAAAACCAAATCCAGAATAATGTTCAGGAATGCGGAAACAATCAGGAATACCAGCGGCATGGTACTGTTGCCCACCGCCCGCAGGAAGCTGGCAAACAGGTTGTAGAATACCAGTGCAAAAATACCCATACAGATGGTACTGATGTAAGCATAGGCATCATCGTAAATCTCCGCCGGGGTGTTCATAATCGTCAGCAAGGTATGCATAATGGCCAAACTGGTAATAGTCAGCACCGTACACACAATCACTGCCAACAGCACGCCGTTGGCTACGGTCTTGCGTGTTGCCTCCAACTCACCGGCGCCGTACTTCTGGCTGGTTAACACGGTAAATCCCGTTGCCATACCATTGGCCAGACCCATTACAAGGAACATAATGGTGCCCGTGGATCCAACCGCCGCTAACGCATTGGCTCCCACGAACTTACCAACGATGACAGTATCCACCATGTTGTACAGCTGCTGGAAGGTATTGCCTAATAATAAGGGCCATATGAATTTCAAGATTAATTTGAGGGGCTTGCCCTGTGTCATATTCGTTTCCATAGACACATACTAGCATGGTGTCGGATGGATTGCACGCAATTTTTCGCAAAAAAATCCCACATGCCTCCAACCGGAAACATGTGGGAAAAAGAATTCTATATCATTAGCTCTCAGCCGTATACTTGGACAGCTCCTGGGCTTCCTTGTAGATGCCCTTCAACGTCTTATCGAATTCATCGAACTTGTCTACCGCATCATTCATTGCGGCTACACCTTCGTTGGACAGCGCTGCAACCTCTTCACTGGTTGCGGACAGATTGGAGATGCTCTCATTGATCTCACCGGTTGCGGAATTGATGGCCTCCATACTACGTCCGATGGCGTGGAAGCTGTCAACCAACTCACCAACGTTGGCATTAATCTGTTCGAAGTTCTCCTCCGCCTTGCGGATCATCTCGTTCTGCTCCTCAACGGCAGCCATGGTATTGTCCATGCTCTCCATTGCGGTGTTGGCATTCTCTGTCAGCTCGCTGATGATCTGGGTAATATTTGCACTGGCTGCTGCGGTCTGCTCGGACAACTGGCGAATCTCCTCAGCAACAACGGCAAAGCCTCGTCCTGCCTCGCCTGCACGGGCTGCCTCGATGGATGCGTTCAATGCCAACAAATTGGTCTGGCCGGAAATCGCGATGATGGTTCCAACCATATCCTGAACGGAATCAATCTTATCCAAAACAGCCTTGGTGGAATCCACCGTAATATGGCTGGCATCGTTTACCAACTGAGACTTCTCCTTGAGGGACTCGATAGCTTTCTGGCCTTCGTGAACCGTATTCTGAGTGTCTCTGGACTGGGCAATCATCTCCTTGCGCTGTGCATCCGCAGTCTGGGTCTGAGTCTGGATATCCTGAATCTGAGCCGCCTGGGTAGTTACAGATTCTGCAGTACTCTCTGTGGAATCCGCAATGTTCTTCATGGAAGAATCGCTCTTCTCAACGATGTCACGTAAATCTTCCATATGAGCGTTGGCATCATCAAACAATGCGGAAATATTCTTCGCAACTGTCATCATATGTGCACCGGCTTCTTCCTGTTGCTGGGCACCCTCTCGAATGGCTGCATTGTTTTCTTCGTTAAAATGCTTCAGCAAACGAATACTGAAGTTCGCAGCAATTCCAACCAAAATCATGATAAAAACAGAAACTACTGCGGTATAGCTGGAAAGCTTACCTTTGGAAATCAGAATTCCCATCTCTATGATACCGGCAAGGGTAATGACTAAGTTGCCGCCGAAAACAATTTTCTCATTCATGTACACGAATGCGGAAAACAGTACCGGATAACCCATACCAAGGTACAGCATATTCATCTGGGCCAGCATACATGCTACGTATACAACGGAGGAACCACCCATGATAAGGATTGCACCAAGCTTCTCTCCCTTATGAGCAACGTAGCCGCCGATACCCATGCCCATACCGATGATGAGGAATACAATCTGTATTGCCTCACGAGTTGCAAAACCATCTCGAAATCCCCCGACAAGAACAAGTGAAATCGCCGCAGCATTAATCAGTACATTAATAATAAACGCTCGATTATTCGCACGGACAAATTGTGATTCATTCATACAAGTCAACCTCCTAGATTAAATTTGCACCTCATATAACATAATAATTATAGCAAAAAAATAGAGCAGACGGATATAAGAATCTCGCCTGCTCCATAAAAAAATTCGATAAATTTTTACATATCGGCAATACGTCTCTGAATATAGTCAAATACCACGTCAGTGGTCTTCTCAATTCCAAGGCGTGTGCTGTTGATGCACATATCGTACAGTCTGGAATCGCCCCACTTCATATTCGCATAGTGATTGTGATATGCCTTACGGTACTTATCGTGTGTCAGCATCATCACCTCCGCCTCTTTCTCTGTGATGTTCTCACAAGAAGCGGTACGCTTGATTTTTGCATCCCGATCTGCCAAGACAAAAATGGAAATTAGTCCCGGATACTCACTCAGTACGGATTCCGCACAGCGACCAACCACAACGAAGGACTCACCGGAAGCTGCCTTCTTACGCAAGTAATCAAACTGCAGCTGAGCAATCTGCTCCTCCGGAGAATTGTTGTACCCACGAACGGTACGGGAAAAGAAAGAGCTGTGTCTCTTCTCTTCAAACTCCGCTAATGTCTTCGGGTCTACGTTCATCTCCTTCGCAATGTTGTTCAGGATTTCGTGATTGTAGTACGGCAGATTCATGCGGTCTGCAATCGCCTTGGCAATTACGTGTCCACCACTACCGAACTCGCGGCCGATTGAAATAATAACCTGTTTGTCCATATGTATTTCCCCTTTCCGCAATACTAGTTTCTCCTAACTAGATTGTACCATACTTACGACTTATAAGTAACGCAGATAAATTGAAATCATGGAAATCAAAATCACCATAATAGTTGCCGGAACTGCAGCGGTACAGTACTTCTTCCAGCTAATCGGATATCCGTGTTTTGCAGCTACTGCCGTACCTACAACGTTAGCGCTTGCTCCGATTGGAGTTGCACTACCACCGATATCGGTACCCATGGAAAGTGTCCAAGCCAAGGTGTCAAGATGGACGCCCTGAGTTGCTGCCAATGTCTGGATAACCGGAACCATGGTTGCTGCGAATGGGATGTTGTCCACGAATGCGGAAGCAAACGCAGAAACCCAAAGAATAATTGCAACCATAACATAAACATTACCGTTACTTACCTTCGCAATTAAGCCGGCAATCAACTCTAAGATACCGGTCTGCTCCAATCCACCGACAACGATGAACAGGCCAATGAAGAACAGTAAGGTTCTGTAATCCACACGCTTTATAATCTCCGGTGTCTTACGTCCTGCCACGATAATTGTTAGAATTGCAACAATTACGCCGATGGAGGCAACGGTCAGTCCGGTGCTTGCGTGAGTTACCAAAAGAACAACGGCAAGAGCAAAAATCAAACTGCTCAGTACAAAGCCCTTCTTATCCACGATAGCATCCTTCGGATCCGGATACTCGATGTCGCCGTCTTCCTCATCAGATTCAATAATCTCCTTGCGGTAAGCAAGATAGAAAAACAGAACTGTAAATACCAAAGAGATTCCTGCAATGACACCGGTATGGCCCAGGAAGTCAAAGAAGGAATATCCCAATGCGGTTCCGATGATGATGTTTGGCGGGTCACCGCTCATCGTTGCAGATCCACCTAAATTCGCGCAGAAAATCTCTGCCAGAATCAATGGAACCGGTGTGAACTTCAGAAGCTGTGCCAGCTCTACCGTAACTGCTGCAAGGAACAGAATAACGGTGATACTATCGATGAACATGGACAGTACCGCAGACATAATCATGAAGGTAATGAAAATCGGAATCGTCTTGTAGGATACGGCCTTTGCAATTCGAAGGCATAACCAACGGAAGAATCCAGCCTCCGCCATACCTTCTACCATGACCATCATACCGGCGATGAAGATAATCGTCGCCCAGTTAATACCGGAAGAAGACTCGGTTGCCTCCCCCGTTACATGCCAGAATTCGGTTGTGAAAATGTTATGCAGGTTCAAGGTCTCCCATAACGCACTGCTGCTTCGCATACCTATTCCGAATACGAACACCATTGTTGCAAGACCACAGCCTAGAGTCACCCAATGGCGCTCTAACTTACCCTGAACGATTGCAGCAAACATAAACACAAAAATAATCACTGCCAATATTTGTGCAAACATGTTTTACTCCCTTTCTACAGATAATGTGATAACTATATCATACTTATATTTAGCACAAAAAACATCCCTTCGTAACCATTTTCTTTATACAAATCATAAAATCTGTACGCCGCAGGTGTCGTATATTTTTCTTTCCATGCCCCCTTTTAGAATAATAGCTGAGAGGTTTTCCGCATCAAGGGCCCAGGCCGCTTCGCGGTGCTTCGCACCCTTGACGCAGACACCTTCTCAGCAAATTATTAATCAAGGGGGCATAAGAATGAAGGTCTTTCACCCTGCCGGCATAGGGATTTTATCTTTTTCACTTTCCCTATGCCAAAACGCCAACTTTTTTCACCTATTTCCGGGGCACAGGCAGAGGGAATTCTAAAAATACATATTCCCTATGCCTTATCTCCCACAAAAGCCCCCTTTTTGTCTTCATTTGGCATAGGAATTTTACTTTTTCAGCATTCCCTATGCTTTGCATCTGCGCATATAGCCTGTTCATCCTTAAATAGGCATAGAGAACTACTAAATAGGTGCTCCTCCTCTGCCGCCACGCCATTATTCATACATTCACAACCTTTTTTGACTATCAGGTATAGCTCTCATGCCCCCTGTCAACAAAACAGCTGAGGGGGCTGCCGGGTCAAGGGCCCCAGCCGCTTTGCGGTGCTTCGCACCCTTGACGCAGGCACCACCTCAGCCAAAATACAAATGCAGGGGCATGAGAGAATAGCACAACTTCCATGCCCCCAAGAATTGAAATAGCCCGACGGAGACCGCCGGGCTACTTCCCTTTATTGAGGGATTCAGAAAAGTCAATTTATGACTTACCTGTCTTGTGATTGGACACTACGTCGAAGACAACGGCTGCAAGAAGAACGCCGCCCTTAACTACGTACTGCCACATGTCGGACAATCCGAAGATGGACATACCCTGGTTGATAACACCCAGAAGTAAAGCACCAATCATGATTCCAGGAACGGTACCGGATCCACCGTAAGCACTAGCGCCACCGATGAAGCAGGATGCGATTGCGTCCATCTCGAAGGAGTTACCCATGTTACCGTCAACAGAACCGATACGGGTTGCCATCAAAAGTCCGGAAAATGCTGCCAAGAAGCTCATCCAGAAGTATGCACGGAAGTAAACCTTGCGTGGATCAATACCGGATAACTTTGTTGCCTTCTCGTTACCACCTACTGCGTAGAAGTAACGACCAAATACGGTAGAGCTTGTTAAGAAAGCAAAGATTAATACTACAACTAAGATCCAAAGAAGCATTACCGGGATACCCTTGTACTGCATCAACTTAGAAGAGTAGATCACAATCAATACTGCAATAATGCCAGTCTTCAGATAAGAACTCAAAGCAGATGGAACGTTATAACCATTCTTCTTCTGATTTGCACGACGAAGGATAGTAGCAAGTACGAGACCAACTGCAACAACAATACCAATAATCAAAGCAGATACACAGTGATTCTGAGTATCAAGACCCGGAATGTTAATGTAGGAACCAAAGAGGTTCAAAAATGCCTGGTTAGAAACAGCAATTGTTCTGGAATCCAGGATAACACGAGCAAATCCACGGAATAAGAACATGCCGCCCAAAGTACAAATGAATGGAGGGATATGAACATAACCAATCAGATATCCCTGCCATACACCAATGACACTACCAAGTGCAATAGATGCAAGAATTGCTACCGGAGCAGGTGCGCCAACAGATAACAGCTTCGCAGACAATGCTGCAGATAAACACAAGGTGGAGCCGACAGACAAGTCAACGTTACCACCGGTTAAGATACATAACAACATACCGCAGGCCATGACCAAAACGTATGCATTCTGCAATACCAGGTTAGATACGTTCTGTGCCATCAGAGTACGGCCGCCAGTCAAAAATGCAAAGAAAATAAATACAACAACCAGGGCAATAACCATGGTGTATTTTTTAATAAATGTTTTGAAGTTCATAATTCCCCTCCTATTGATGCTGCTTGTCCGAAGCTAAGATGGCGCTCATAATCTTCTCCTGAGTAGCTTCTTCCTTCGTGAATTCGCCAACCATCTCGCCTTCGTTCATAACATAGATTCGATCACACATTCCCAACAATTCCGGTAACTCGGATGAAATCATTACTACTGCCTTGCCCTGTGCTACCATGTCGTTCATGATGCAGTAAATCTCATACTTTGCACCAACGTCGATACCACGGGTCGGCTCATCCAGAATCAATACATCCGGCTCTGCAAACATCCACTTGGATAAGAGAACCTTCTGCTGGTTACCACCGGAGAGGTTTCCAACTGCCTGCTGAATACTCGGGGTCTTTGTTTTCATAGCTGCTACATATTCTTCCGCAGCCTTATTCTCAGCTGCGACATTGATGACACCGCGCTTGTCACTGACCTTATCCATCTTCGCCATGGTGGTGTTCCAAGCGATGGAATCGGACAGAACCAAACCGTTGACCTTACGGTCTTCGGTAGCGTATGCCAAGCCATGTTCAATGGCATCGTGCTCATTCTTCAGATGCACTTCCTTGCCGTTGATGAACTCCTGGCCGGAGATGTGGGAACCGTAGCTACGTCCGAACAGAGACATTGCAAGCTCGGTACGGCCTGCACCCTGCAATCCGGAGAATCCTACGATTTCTCCCTTGTGAACCTTGAAGCTTACGTTCTTGTCCACACATTTTTCTGTATAAACCGGATGGTAAACCGTCCAGTTCTTTGCTTCAAACATTACCTCCGTGCCCACGTTGTGCTCACGAGCAGGGAAACGATTGGTAAGCTCTCTACCAACCATTCCCTTAATGATGCGTTCCTCATCAATGTTGTGATCTGCATTGGAAATCGTTTCGATCGTAGCACCATCACGAAGTACCGTGATGTTATCCGCACAGTACGCAACCTCGTTCAACTTATGGGTGATAATAATGGAGGTAAGTCCTTCTTTCTTAAAATCAAGAAGCATATCCAAAAGCATCTTGGAATCTTCCTCGTTCAAGGAAGAGGTCGGCTCATCCAAAATCAACAACTTAACGTTCTTGGAAAGTGCCTTGGCAATTTCTACCAGCTGCTGCTTACCGGTACCGATATCCTTAATCAGTACGTTGGATTTTTCCTTCAGGCCAACTCGCTTCATCTGGGTCTGTGCCTCACTATAGGTCTTCGCCCAGTCAATCTTTCCAATGCTGTTCTTACGCTCATTTCCCAAGAACATATTCTCAGCAATGGTCAGCTCAGGAATCAAAGCCAATTCCTGATGAATAATTACAATACCTTTACTCTCAGAATCGTGAATGTTGTTAAAGGTACATTTTTCTCCGTTATAAACAATATCTCCTGTGTATTCCCCAAATGGAATTGTTCCGGAAAGTACATTCATAAGAGTGGACTTTCCTGCGCCGTTTTCACCGACGAGCGCATGTATTTCACCGCGCTGCACCTGGAGATTAACATCGTCCAAAGCTTTAACACCGGGATAAAGCTTGGTAATATTTTTCATTTCCAATATATAATCTGCCAATGTATTCCCTCCTGCCTCACTTTGTAGTGCAGTCCAAATAGTTCCCTCAATAAATAGTCTTACGAATATTTTTTCAAAAATATCGGGGTGAGGCAGAGCGCCTCGCCCCGAAAATAACCTAAATTGTAAACCCTTTTAAAATACTAGTTAGTAGCCTGTGGATATCCGTTAGCATCTAAGGTGTAGTATCCGGTATCAACAAGTTCCTTCTCAAGGTTGTCCTTGGTTACTACGGTAGGTACCAGTAAGTAAGAAGGAATCTTAGCTACGTTGTTGTCATAAGACTCAGTGTCATATGCACAATCAAAGTTCCATCCGGCAGCGCTGATTAAGCCTTCATCAGGAGTCTCGCCGTTCAACAAAGCGATACCAAGATCAAGTGTAGCAACTGCCTCGTTAGCTACTGCCTTGTATACGGTCATGGTCTGCTTGCCATCAACAAGGTTTGCAAGGTTAGCAACGTCACCGTCCTGACCGGTAATAATAACGTCCTTAACATCTCCCCAGTAATCAGACTCGATAGCCTGAGTTACACCAAGAGCGGTAGAATCGTTAGAGCAAAGAGCTACGTCTAACTTAGTCTTGCCATCTCCATAGTAGGAAGCAAGGATGTTCTGCATTCTCTTAAGCGCTTCATCTGTAGCCCAGTTCTTGGTTGCAACCTTATCGAAGTCAGTCTGTCCGGACTTAACAACCAAAGTACCTGCATCGATGTACTTCTTCAATACATCATAAGCACCGTTGAAGAAGAATCCGGCATTGTTATCAGCAGGATCACCTGCGGTAAACTCGATGTTGTAGGTCTTGTCGCCTGCATTAGCAAGGTCTAACTGCTTCTCAACGAACTCACCCTGTAACTTACCAACAGTGTAGTTATCGAAAGATACATAGTAGCTAACTGCATCGGTGTTCATAATCAAACGGTCATAGGAAATAACAGGAATGTTAGCATCCTTAGCGTCTGCAAGAACCTGGCTCAAAGACTCGCCATCGATTGCTGCGATTACAAGCAAGTCAACATCGTCAGCGATAAGACCTTCAATATCCTTAACCTGCTGATCGATCTTGTTGTCAGAGTAGGTAAGCTCTACAGCGTATCCCTTGCTCTCGAACTGCTCCTTCAAGTAAGAACCGTCACGGTTCCATCTCTCAAGAGACTGTGTTGGCATTGCGATACCAACGGTCTGGTCACCACTTGCTGTTGTAGTCTCCTCAGTGGTCTCCTCTGTGGTAGCTGCCGGTTCATCAGCACCGGTATCAGCTGTAGCAGCTTCCCCGCATCCGGTTGCCAATGTAGCTACCATTGTAGTAGCCAGTAAAAATGATAATAACTTTTTCTTCATATTAGCTTTCTCCCTCCTTAATACAAAGATTGGTTTTTTGATAGTCAAATCGTATCATTTCCAACGCGCCACTTTTTTGCCAACCAATAGCACATTTTTTTGAACATAAAAAAAGACCTTTGAACAAGTCAAAAGGTCTTTTCCTAATTTGTGCTATCAGTGTGCTAGTCTTCTTCCGTTTCCTCTTCTTTTTGGAAATACACTTCCTCTTCAGAGTGGAAACCACCAGCAATTATCACACTTTCCATGTTTTCTTTGGTCACTGAAATCGGTTTCAATTCCAGATATGGGACGTCATAGTTTCCATTATTTATGGTAGGTAAACTACTTAAATCCGCCGTTCCCTTGGCCAGTGTTACCGCATACTGGGCAGCCACCGTTGCCTCCTGCTCCACAGATTTAAACACCGTCATTAACTGTGTGCCCTGTACAATTCGCTGGCATGCCATAAGATCTCCGTCCTGTCCGGTGATCAGTACCTTGCCTGCTAAGCGTTCCTCGGACAAGGCCCGGAAGACCTGGGTTGCAATATCATCATTGCCACAGATCACTGCAGACACATCCGGATAATCAATCAGTGCGGTCTTCACAGCTTCGTAACCTTCCGCAGCATTCCAGTTGTCGCAGCGGTAGGTGTAGACAATTTCCAGATTGGCATCCTTCAGCTCCTTGCCAATGCCCTTCTCCACCTGCTTCACGTTCTCATCCGTTAGAGGGCCGCCAATCATGAAGACTTTGCCACCATCCGGAAGGGCACCCTTTAACTCCGAAGCCATCAGGCGTCCCACCTCTTCATTATCAAAAGAGATGTAGAGGTCCTCATTGCCGTCCACAATGGCCCGGTCATAGCTAATCACCTTGATGCCGGCATCCTTCGCTTCTTCGATAACCGGGGCAATCGCCGCACAGTCCACCGGAATCACCACAATCACATCCACCCGTTCCTTAATCAGGTAACGAATCTGGTTGATTTGCTCCTGTAAATCCCCGTTGGCGCTCTGGACGTTAACCTTAGCACCTAAGTTCTCCGCAGCGGAAATAAACACATTCCGGTCCCTCAGCCACCGCTCAATAACGAAGGAATCGAAGCTCATGCCGATGACAATCTCATCGTCGTCCCGCACAGCATCCGCATTTCCAACAGCCTCTGCCGTCTTTCCACAGCCGGCCAGCATGATGCTTAAGGCCAGACCTGCTGCCACCAATACAGTTCCCCAACGCTTTTTACCAAATACCTTTCTCATACCTTTTCCCCTTGTCGGCTATCCTCGATATTCAGAAGGTGATACACCTTCGTACTTACGGAAAATTCGACTGAAATAATTCGGATCACTGTAACCGCAGAGGCCACAGATTTCCTTGATGCTGTACTTCGGATTCACCAAGTATTCCTTCGCCTTGGCAATTCGTGTCTGGGTGAGATACTCAATGAAGTTCTCCCCCACTTCCTGCTTAAACAGCTTACTGAAGTAATATGGGCTGATGTCCACTTGGCGTGCTACATCGTCCAAGGTAATCTCTTCGGAAAAATGTTCCTTTATATAAGTAAGGGAGCGACTTACCACGCTGTCGGAAGTCTCTTCCTTCGTAGTCTGAATCTCATCGCAAATCTTGCGAATCTGCTCGAAGAACCACTCCCGCAGTTCCTTCTCGTTATTGATTCTGGCCACATCCTCTAAGTAATTCTCATGGTGTCGAAACTCCATACGAAGGGTTCCGGCTTCCTGGGCTTTTTGCTCGATACGAAGTACGATTTCCAACAAACGCATCTTAATATCGCCAAGCGTGTACCGCTCCTCCCCAAGGAACCACTCCACGATTTCTTCGCCACAGGATAAGGCTCCGCTCAAATCCGCCTTCATACCAAGCTGTACCAGACGGGATTCTAACTCCAGCGGATATCCGGTACTCTCTTCCGTTGCCGCCGACACGTCCATGATATGTACCACATGGCGGTCGCTTCGGGACAGGGCACGAATCGCATCCTTATAAGACATATAGATATCATCAATGGAAGTAACATTACCGATACCTCCACGGAATTGCAGATCCAAGTCGGTCTCCATTTTGCGGATACTGTTTCGCACGCGGGAGATCATCTCTACACGCTGTTCATAGCTTGGATGCTCCCGTTCAAACGGAACATAGAGCATCATGCGGTTACCCATAATCGGGCCCACGACACAGTCCATGAAGGCATGGAGGGTTTCTACCATACTGGAAAAATTCTTATTCGCCCGGACATTGGAACCCATGGCGTTGGTCAGCTTACCGTTCTCGAAGGTATCACCGAATTCCAAGACTACCATGTAGCCGTATTCATCATGGATATCCAACATCTCCAAGTAATTTCTGGAACTGCCGCTCTCGTCCTTCTGGAGCAGGTTATTAATGAAGGCACTCTCCAACATCGGAATGACAATCTCTAACTTCTCACGGACCTTCAAATCCGCGCTGCGCTTCTTCCGGGTCTCCTCCACCTGCTGCATGGCCCGCACACAAACATCGATAATCTTCTGCTTGTTCACCGGCTTCATGACATATTCCATAACGCCTAGGTTCACAGCTTCCTGGGCATATCCGAAACGGTCGTAAGCGGTAATGATAACAAACACAATGGAGGTATCGAACTTGCGAATCTCCTGGATTGCCTGGATTCCGGAGAGGCCCGGCATCTGAATATCTACGAATGCAATATCCGGATGGAACCCTTGGGCCTGCTCAATGACCTCACGACCGGTTTTGGCCGTGGCAATCTCGCAGTCACTTCCGAAGTTCTGCTGTATGGTATTTTTGATGGAATCACGCATGATTCCTTCGTCATCTGCAACTAAAACACGAAACATCTCTTTTAGGTCTCCTTCTTCGGTAATCGCAGGATTACCTTGGTGCCCTGATTCTCCCCCGGGCTTACAATCTCTACTACGTTCACATCATCATAGTAGAGAGACAAACGGGAAATAACATTGTCCAGTCCGATTCCGGTGGAATCGTCTTCGTGGATGGTTTCTACCCGTTCCATAATCTTTTGAATCTGCAGGGCATCCATGCCCTTGCCGTTATCCTCAATCACGATTTTTACCCGATCCGGATCGTTCTGAATCGTTAACCGAATCCAGCCTTCTCCAATCATATCACGAATTCCGTGGTTCACTGCATTCTCTACCAACGGCTGCAAGATCATACTCGGCATCCGGAAGTTCAGTGCTCCCTCGTCCACTTCCTTGGTAAAAATGATTTCACCGGCGAATCGTACATTCAGGATATAAATATAGTTTTCAACGATGGACAGCTCCTCTTCAATGCGGGCGTCCTCCGTTCCTTTCTTAACATTATAGCGGAAAAAGTCCGCCATCTTCCCTAAGAATACCGCAGTCTTCTCGTCGTCCTCCATCTCCGCCAACTGCACGCCGGCATTTAAGGAATTAAAAAGAAAATGCGGATTGATCTGGGCCTGCAGGAACCGAAGCTGTGCTTCCTTCAGATGGTTCTCCATCAGAAGCTCCTGCTCCTTCATCTGCTGTTCCTTCTCGGCGCCTTCCCTAACCTTATCAATGTAGAGGTTCAGGGAATCCAACATGGCGTTGAAGGCACGGGTTACGATGCTGACCTCGTCCTGGGCTTCCGTCTCCGGAATGCGCTGCTGCAGGTTACCGGCACCAACCCGGGCGGCCGCCTCTGACAGCTGGGTCAGCGGAGCAACAATACCACGTGTTGTAGAAACAACAACCGTAATACCAATCACCATGATGACTACAATCAAAATCGCAGATGCCACTTCCATATAATTGATGGCCTGCTGCAGGGTCTCATAACTGCGGGCGTTGTTCTGGAACAACAGCTCATTCAACTCTGCCAAGTCATTGTAAATGAAGTTATACAACTCCATGGCCTTCTCATAATTTTGCCGGTAGGCCTCCACATTCATACCACGCTTCGCCGTAATGGCGTTGTCTGCGTAGAGAAGAAAATCCTCCGACATACTGCGGATATTTTTCTGCAGGAGGAATACCCGGTTATCACTAATCTGGTTGCTCAGCCGTCCCGTCAATCCCCGGTAGTTCTCTGCCGCCACATAATAATCCGACAGTGCATCGTAATCCCGAACTTCCAGATACTGGTAGAGGTCCTGCTGTACCATGTCTAAGTTCTGGCGAAGTTCCGCCATATTAACGTTACTGGCGTAGACCGTATCCAGTCGGGTAATCAGGGAATTGATCATGAAATACATAATTACCGTACTGATCAACATCAATACACTGGTAAAAAGGACCACGTACATCAACTTGCGGCGAATGGGATAATCCCGCCATCTGCGTCTTCTACTCATGGGCAAGATCCTCCTTCGTCACGAATTCCAGATCAATGCCGTAGTACGCATTGGTATAGCCGGTGGACTCATACTCCAAAAGAGCATCTACACTCTCCCGGCCCATCTCTTCCGTATTCATTACGAGAGAGGTACTGACCACACCGTTATTCACCGCTTCTCTGGTCATATCCGACAAGTCATATCCAACCACCTGTACCCGACCAACCAGGTTGTAATCTACCATGGTCTGGCACACGATCTCTGTGGTGGATGTGGAAAAACAAACAATGTAATCCGGCATCTCTTCCCCGTTGCGGAAGAGGTCGTGAATATCCTCATCTGCCAGGAAAAAACCTTCCGTAGCAACACGGGTTGCACCGCAGGATACCCGCCGCTTGGTCTTATCGTGCTTCACCAAATCGGTATTGATCTGGGTAAAAATCTGATACTGGTTCGCATCCACCCGATCATCCGTCAGAAGCACGGTGATGTTGTAATCTTCCTCGTCATCCGGAACCATATCGATTAGGGTTCTGGCATAAGCCGTTCCCAAGGACACCGGATTGATTCCGATGTAACTGATGCGCTGGGACTGCGGAACATCTTCCATCAAAGTCACCACCGGAATTCCGGCTGCGGTAGCTTCGTTGATTTTCCCTTCCAGGCCTTCCTCTGTATTGGCCACCAGAATAATACCATCCACGCTGCAGGCAATGCTTTTGTCCATCAAATCACACATGGACTGCTTGCTCTCCGGCGTCCAGGTCAGCTTCTCCACATAGGCATCCTGGGCATTGGCCTCTTCCTGGGCGTACTTGTAGACGTCCTTCCAATAGGACGCATAGGTATCGTCCACTATCAAGGCATAGTGCTTGCTATAGGTGGTGATGTTCTCCTCCCGATTGACACCTACTCGGTCCAGAATCGAATGGTAGGCAATATATGCGGAGATGGTCACCAGAATCAGGATGACCACTCCAAGAAACACCGGATTGCGCATTTCCTTATATAGTTTTCCGGATTTGTCTTTTCTTTTACTCATCTTGCTCCCCAAAAGCTCTCCCCCGGTATTCCTTGGGCAGAGTTTTACAGGTAAAGTATAACAGAAATGCCCCGTGGCGACCACGGGACATCCTTGTTATGACTAGCATATTTTTGCACAGTCGCGTATAAAATTCTTACTCTGCACCAAGATACTGATAATCCTGCGCGGTGATTGCTGCGCGAACCGCCTCTTCATCGAAGTCTCCGCTTAAGGTAATCACTGCATTGTTGTTCTCATGGCTTGGAGTTGCGCTCTCAACAAAAGGAAGCTCCTCTAAAGTCTTCTTCACTCTTGCTTCGCAATGTCCGCACATCATACCTTCAATCTTTAATGTCTTTGTCATGGTTGTATCCTCACTTTCTTTATTGGAATCAATTACTATATTTGTTGTATTTATAACATTGCTCTTCGGTCGATCATGACGTCCGTCATGCAATCGGAACAGATTCAACCGTAATGCATTCATGACCACACAGAAGCTGGAGAGGCCCATAGCCGCTGCTCCGAACATAGGGTTCATGGTAATTCCGAAGAGGTGGATATACGCACCTGCTGCCGTCGGAATCAGCAAGGTATTGTAAATCAATGCCCAGAACAGATTCTCCTTGATGTTCCGATAAGTTCCGCGGCTCAAGCGAATGGCCGCCGTAGCATCCGACAAGCGGTTCTTCACCAACACTACGTCCGCAGCGTCTACCGCCACATCCGCACCGGCACCGATAGCGATACCGATATTGGCACGGGTCAAGGCCGGCGCATCGTTGATTCCGTCTCCCACCATGGCAACCTTGCCGTAATTCTGCAACTTCTGAATAATGGCGTCCTTGCCTTCCGGCAGAACTTCCGCCACCACCTCATCCACGCCGGCTGCCGTACCAATGGCATTGGCGGTCTCCTTCCGGTCACCGGTAATCATCACCACATGGATGCCCATACGCTTCATCTCGGCAATAGCCTTGGCGGAATCTTCTTTAATGGTATCTGCTACCGCGATTAATCCGGCAAAACCGTCCTCCGTCGCAAAGAATAGCGGGGTCTTGCCCTGGGTTGCCAAGTCCTTGGCACGCTGTTCCCAGACAGAATCCTTGACTACATGGGAAAATACATAGTCTCCGCTTCCGCCATAGCTCCGTCGTCCGCCGATACGTCCCTGCACACCCTTACCGAAGACAGCAGCGAATTCTTCCGCTTCGGAAAAATTGATGTATGCCTCCTTGCATTCCGCAAGAATCGCCTTGGCAAGGGGATGCTCACTCTTAGCCTCTAAGCTTCCCGCCAGGGATAACAGTTCCTTTTTCGTCATGCCATCTGCCGGTATTACATCCGTTACCTTCGGCACGCCTTCCGTAATGGTTCCCGTCTTATCCAGTGCAACGATGTCCACCTGTCCGGTCTCCTGGAGACTCTCTGCCGTCTTAAAAAGGATTCCGTTCTTGGCACCCACACCGTTGCCAACCATAATGGCTACCGGCGTTGCCAGACCAAGGGCACATGGACAACTTACCACCAGCACCGTAATGGCTCTAGCCAGGGAGAATCCAATGGGAGCTCCCACCAACAGCCAAATCATCAGGGTAAACAGTGCAATGATAATCACCACCGGCACAAACACACCGGAGATGCGGTCTGCCAGCTTGGCTACCGGAGCCTTGGTTGCCGCCGCATCACTGACCATATGAATAATCTGGGATAAGGTGGTATCCTCACCGATACGGGTTGCCCGACAACGCAGGAATCCCGACTGGTTCATGGTGGCGGAAGATACCCGGTCACCTTCACTTTTGTCCACAGGAATGCTCTCTCCCGTCAGGGCCGCTTCGTTCACCGCGCTCTCCCCGGAGAGTACCACGCCGTCCACCGGAATCTGCTCTCCGGGGCGTACTACAAAGATATCTCCCACCGCTACTTCATCGATTGGGACGGTTACTTCCGCGCCATCCCGTTCCACCGTAGCGGTCTTCGGCGCCAAACGCATCAAGCCCTTCAGTGCATCGGTGGTTCGTCCCTTAGAATACGCCTCTAGCATCTTCCCTAAGGTAATCAGCGCAAGAATCATAGCCGAGGATTCGAAGTAAAACTCCATCATCAGCGTCTCTACCCGGGCATGATCTCCATCCACCACCGCTCTTGTCATTAAGAACAAGATGATGAGGGAATAGATGTATCCGCTGGCAGAACCTAAGGCAATCAGTGCATCCATATTGGGCGCCCGATGCCATAAGGACTTGAATCCGCTAATGAAGAACTTCTGGTTAATCACCATCACGATCGTACATAGCACCATCTGGATTAAGCCCATGGCCACATGATTATCGTGGAAAAACGCCGGCAGTGGCCAACCCCACATCATATGTCCCATGGAAAAATACATCAGCACCAATACAAATCCAAGAGAAGCTAGCAGTCGCTTCCGAAGCTTCGGCGTCTCCCGGTCTATAAGGGCATCTTCTTCGGCAGCAAGCTTAGATGCCGCATCACTTCCATTTTTCCCGGATTGGCTCTTCGGAGAAGCTCCATAGCCGGCGTCCTCCACGGCCTTAACTATGGCCGCCGGATCCGCACTGCCTTCCACACCCATAGAGTTGGTAAGCAGTGATACAGAGCAGGATTCCACTCCGGGAACTGCCGCTACCGCCTTCTCAACTCTGGTCTGGCAGGCCGCGCAGCTCATACCTGTTACATTAAACTGTTCCATAGAAATACTCCTCGTAATATATGTTTTGTTACTAAGTTTTTACATTTATACAACTCCATCAATCGGTTTGGTTATGCTCATGATATTATTGACCTTGAGTCAATCAGGTAATAGTTCTTTCACTCCTTGTTGAGCCTTAATGGTTACTTCATAAATAGTCAGTTCCCCTGGCACGGAAGTTAACTTCAAACCCACTAGCTGTTTGTTAGAGTTCATGGTTTCCCATTGGCAGTTGGGTCGCAACAAATCATCTCTAACTGAATTCTTTTATGCGAGGTTGTTGATGCTCCGCGATCATGGGCATTACCAAACCGATTGATTCACCAATACACTGAAGGGAGGTGAACATCATGAACACACTTTACGTTGGTATTGATGTAAGCAGTAAAAATAATGTTATTTATCTCATGAAGCCAGATGGCTCCAAACATAGCAACTTTAAAGTTGCCAACTCTTTGAATGGTTCAAAAGAGCTTGTTAAAAGAATCATATCTGCTTTAAATTCTCTTGAATTAACATCGCTATCTATTGGTTTAGAAGCGACATCAGTATACG
>JAEEGF010908526.1_pt1 | contig 43418 bp, 32 predicted proteins | sample 9134171 | NCBI WGS metagenome assembly JAEEGF01 (sample SAMN16246542, study PRJNA631951) | gut metagenome | biome: gut microbiome; feature: rumen; material: AP-attached | host: Bos | place: Iran: Karaj | collected 2018-10 | reverse complement strand
AGTGATGGAATTTGAACTAGCTGAGAATGATTTTCCACAATCGCGGCAGATATACGTCTGAACTCCATCTTTTCTTGTTCCATTTTTAACAATATGCTTACCTGAACAATATACGCATTTGCATTCTTCTGTAATTCTGTTTTTTGTAAGGAAATCCTGAAGATTATCAGCATTTATATCTACATTATTAGTGACATTTGAATAAAAAACAACTCTATCACTATAAGATAATTTATGATATGCATTTATGAATTCTTTTAAGTTCATAAGGACCTCCTTTATTGAGTGATATGTATTGATTATAACATAAAAAATGAGAAAAATCAATTATTAAATTCAAAAAAGCCTAGTTTCTTATCACAAATATCTTTTAACAATATTTTTCCTTTACAAATCGCCTCATCAAATGTGAAGTAACATTATTCACTTAAATTCTAAACGAACAAAACAGTTGTCAAAAAATAGACAACTGTTCTGTCACTAATTATGTTCCATCGGTTTTTAATTTACTGAATCCAAATCCTATAAGACCACCTACGCCCCCTACAGAACCAATAAAAGCTGCAGCTAATTTTTCTTTATTTTGATATCTTGCCTGTTAGTACTCATACATTTATCTAACAGTGTAATAAGAAAATGGTAAGCTAATAGCAAAATGTTGTTCAAAAAAATGTTGTTCAAAAAAATGTTGTGATTCTGACAAATTGTTATTTGCCAATAAATCAGTTCTTTTCATTTCTCTGTCTATGAGCGAGTGCTATAGCATTCAAAAAAGCCACTCCTATAAAAATAAACATTACAATTTTTGAGATTTCTGAATTGAGAAATTTCATTGTCGGGTTGTAGTAATCTAGTATCGTAAAGGTCAAAAACATAATCGAAAGAATTATCAAAAGATGCGGAAGCACCGCTTCAAGTTTCACTATCATTTTCTTCATAACATCTACCTCACTTTTTTACAAATTTTCACTTTTATAATCTACCTAATATAATCTGTATACTATTGTTTACCTATTATAATCTGCATATTATTGTTTACCTATCATAATCTATATATCATTGTTTACCTATTATAATCCGCATATTATTGTTTACCTATTATATTCTTCATATTATAGTTTACCTATTTTAATTTTTGGATTAATATCTCCACATCACTGGATTTCTGCAATATATATGATGTCGCTGCAGACTCTTCCGCCATCTGCTGGTTCATTAACTGTTTCACCATTTAAAGACATGTAAGAGGTCTTGCCACCATCAAGGTTGTAGGCTATCTTGCAGCCGAGTGCTTCAGCAATTTCCGCTTCCTCAACAAGAGTTGCTCCCGAAGACTCTGAAGATCTGCCATCTATTGTTACAAAGCAATAATGACCTGCTCCATAGTAACCGATGAATGTTCTTGGGTTCTCACGTGCCATGTGTCCTGACATTGAGAACTTTGTCTTTGCATTTCCACTTGAGTCAAGAAGTGAAGGGCCAAAGCACCACGCCTGATATGCTCCGTTTGCAATTTCACTCTCGCCGTCAAAAGCATCTGCACTTATTACCTTCATCGTGCCATCATAGTACATTACAAGTACTTCTGAATCCGGGTTGTCCCTGTAAAGGATACCGTTTCTTATTACAGCCCCTGAATCGCTGGTAGTTCCGTAATAGTCACCGTTTATTGAAGCTACCGCATTTACTCTTAAGGTCATTGCTGATGGCCATTCTGTAATTCCCTTTCCATAGGAATCGTCTGCGAAAGCTGTTCTTAAATTTTCAACGTTCTTTATATAAATATCTTCAACGTGATAAACAATTCCATTTACGTCATAATCAGTAAGGGTTACACTTATATCCTCGCTCTTATAACAATTATCAGTGCTTATCACCTCTCCACTTGTAAAAATCGTATTTGCTGTTGTTGTATTCGAAGCTGTCTTCTCTGTCGTTGCTGTGGTCACCTCCTGAGTTTTTTCAGTTGCTGCCGTAGTATTCTGCTGAGTTTTTTCAGTTGCTACCGTAGTATTCTGCTGAGTTTTTTCGGTTGCTGCCGTAGTATTCTGCTGAGTTTTTTCGGTAGCCGCTGCCTTCTTCTGCTGAGTTTTTTCAGTCACTGCAGTGGTTTGCTGCTGGGCTTTTTCAGTTGCAGTCGTGCTTGTATTATCGCTGTTATCAGCTGCTGCCACGTTTGTCTTGCCGCTGTTATCTGCCACTGCGTTTGTCTTACCGCTGTTATCTGCCACGTTTGTCTTACCGCTGTTATCTGCCACTGTTTCACTTGTCTTATCACTATTTTCAGCTGCTTCCTCGCTCTTCATATTATCATCTGCTGCGGCTTCTTCTATAGCTCCTTTTGAGGTTTCTTCTGATTTTTTTGAAGTTTCAGAATCACCGTGTCTCCCCCTTTTTCTATCTCCATTAGACGATGATCTGCCTTTTTCTGATGGCCTTCCTTCTCCGTCTGCTTTTGCAGATTTCATGCTATCTTCAGTATCTTCATTCAAGGCACTTTCCTCATTTTCTGAGGTATCCTCTGAAGATGCATAAAGATCAGTAGTTTCCGTATCATCTGTTAAGCCTTCTCCATCAAAATCAAAGACAATTTCATGTACCTCAGTCGCTGCATCTGTCTGTGAAACATTTGCTACTCCAACAGATGGAAGTACATGATGGAAAAGAGCAAATACACAAAGAGCAACTCCTGCAAGGGCTACGTCTATTCCTGCAAGCGCCGGAACCGGAAGCAGCTTTCTCTTATTTTTAGGTCTCTTATCTTTATTTCCATTATCACCGCCGGTTATACCATTATCACCATTTACTCCATCACCGCCGGTTATTCCATTACCGCTATTTACTCCATCACTGCCGTTTGTACCACTACCACTATTTATACAATTTACGCCGTTTATGCCATTACTATCAATATTATTAAGTCCATTTTCATAATTATTATCCATATTCATATTCCTTTCATATACATCCAGGTTATTATTTGAAATCTCCACTGGATTTTCATTTTTAAATATAAAACGCTTCTGCACTGTATAGCTAACAAAAAACAATGTTACTTCAGCTATAAGCTTTGCAACTCCAAGCGGCATGCCAAGCCTTATGCTCAGCACCTCAAGTATTAAGTAATTAAGTATAAGGATCCCTGACGCTAATAGGTAATACTTTATCAGAGTATTATTATTCCTCGTTCTCTCGCCAAAAACTAATTTTTTATTTATCATGTAATTTGAAAAGCTGCTGACAAGTCTTGCCGAAACAACCGCCATAAGAAGTGTCATTTCTCCTGCAAGAGCAAAATTTCCAAAGATAGCCTTAAATACAAATAGCATTACAAAGTCGATTACAAAGGCTATGAGCGATGAAGCCGAGAACTTTAAGATGTTCTTATAAACAAGCGCCGAATCTCTTAAAACGTGGAAATGTGAGGTCTTATTGCCATCAAGATAAACAGTTTTGATAGTGACCTCCTTTATTCCTATTTTCTTATGCGCTGCATCAAGAAGCATGTTCATTTCATATTCATACCTCTCTCCTTCAACTGCCTTCATAAAAGGAATCAGATTAACGCTAAAGGCTCTTAGCCCTGTCTGGGTATCTCTTATCTTAACACCGCTAGCTAAAGCAAAAACTCCTCTGGTTATGGTGTTTCCCATCTGTGATTTTAATGGGACATCCTGATCAAAGGCCCTGCTTCCAAGAATCAGGTCATTCGGTCTTTCAATGAGCATATTTGAAACATTCACAATATCTTCAGTCAGGTGCTGTCCATCAGCATCTACGGTAACTATGCCCTTAATTTCGGTAAAGTCTCCTCTTTCCCTTTCCTGCTTCATTACAGCTTCAATCCTTGCTATGGCTGTTTTAAGAGCAGCTCCTTTACCCTTATTTACTACATGTCTGGTTAAATCCACATATCCGGGAAGGCGGCTGAAAATATTTTCAAATTCTGCCTTCTGCTCTGTGCTTTCAGCCCCCATGTAGCTTCCGTCATCTACTACAAATATTTGTCCAAAGCCTGCATCGTGGACACCTTCTATAACTCCAAGCAATTTTTCGTCTGGACAATATACCGGCACGATAACTGCCATATTTTTAATTGTAAAATCATTCATAGGCGCTCCTTTCGCGCTTCTACCGTTCTCCAACCGCGCTCCTTTCAATAACCTTCACAAGTCCTTAAATAAACTTATACATCTTTGTAATCCTTCAAAAACCTTATACATCTTTATAAACCTTTATAAAACTGATGTATGTAAGCTTTTTACTTATAGCTTGTCACAATAGTATAATTATGTAATGGAAAATCAGTGAAAGAATTGTGTAGATTTTGTGTTCTCACTTATTTTGGAAAATTGTCTTTCTCTTTTTACCAGGAAACAGCTCAACAAAGCAAAAGCCACACAAAAAGCCTTACAAATCTGCAGCCTCCACAAAGAAAAAGCTCCCACAAATAAACAGCTCCACAGAGCAAAAGCCCCACACAGCAGAAGTACTATCATATAGAATCGTTGCAAAACACCTTGACAATAGCGCCTTTTTTCAGTATAATATTTACTTGTGAATGCAGTTGTGGCGGAATTGGTATACGCGCATGATTCAGGTTCATGTCCGAGAGGGTGTGGGTTCGAATCCCATCAACTGCACTGAATATACATTCTCACATGCCTGGGAATGTATTTTTTTTAGTAACTTACAGTATTATTTTTACAAAATCAAAGGTGGTAGTATGAAAAAATTATTAATGAAGTATCAAAAGATCTGGTACGCACTCCTTTATGTTGCTTTTTATCTGCCTTGTTTCTTTTTCCTTGAAAACAGGCACGTCGAAAGCTTTCATATCATGCATTCAGTACTAGATGACAAAATTCCTTTTGTCGAGATTTTTGCGATACCATATTATTTATGGTTCCCATTTGTTATCGTAACATATTTTTACCTTGCAGGACATGATTTAAATTCCTACAAGAAGGCCTGTGCCTTTATGTTCATCGGAATGACAGCAAGCCTTATCATTTATTACATTTATCCAACCAGCCAGGATCTTAGGCCAGATCTTTCAACTATTGGAAGAAGTAATATCTGCATAACTCTTATGAAAAGAATGTACTCAGGCGATACACCAACAAATGTAAATCCAAGCCTGCACGTATATAATTCCATTGCCTGTGCCATCGCACTTTGGAGATCAAATGTGCTTAAAACAGCAAAGCATGCAAATTTCTGGCGCTACGGCGCAGCTATAATGGCGATTTTAATTTCAGCCTCAACAGTCCTGGTAAAACAGCACTCGATAATTGATGTTTTCTGGGGCACAGTATTTGCATTATTTATGTTCATCGCAATATATGGTGTTTATGAAAAATACTTTGAAAAAAAAAGCTCTAGACAGGTAGCATTAGACTAAAGCATTTAAAAAACCCAGACGTGAAGCTCACGGCTGGGTTTTATTTTATTAATTGAATTTAAAGATTTTTCTAGCTAGCCAGTAGCCAAAACCTACAATTCCCTGTCCCATTCTTGACTTGAAATTCATAGGTCTGCCAAGGAAGCTGTGGTAGATTTCATTATAAAGAATGACATCCTTAGACTTTAAATAATTCCAAAGCTCATCCTTTTCCTTCAGCTTTTCTTCAGTTCCTGCCTTCATAAGGAAGACCGATGAAATGGTCATCATCATGGTAAGGTAGGCTGCCATATAGCTGCGCAGCTTTTTAATATGGATCTTAGAAAGGTCATGGCAGTCAATCATGTGCCTTGTAACACGAACCTGCTGATCAACTCTCTTGATCATATTTTCCTCTGTAACAGACTGATCATTTCTACCGATAAAATATCTGTAAAGATTAGCATCAAGATAATAAATGGTCTTCACGTAAGGTAGCGGCTCATAAACAAAAATATTATCAACATAGAAGGTCTTAAGCGGAAGCTTCATTCCGCATTCCTTTATGAGCTTTGTACGGTAAATTACAGAATGCATCAGAATATACTGTCCCTGCTTGAAGTGACGCACATCATTCCAGGTAAAGATCTGATTCTGTGGAACGGCGCTTCTATAACGAATTACCTTTCTCTCATTTTCCTCAACCTTTTCATAAACATAATTAGCAAGGAACATATCAATAATATTTCCTTCGCTCATAAGCTCTTTAAGCTTGCCCAGGACAGCAGTATAAGCACTCTCATCAAACCAATCATCTGAATCAAGTACCTTGAAATAAATGCCATGAGCATTCTCAATACCGGCATTTACTGCACTTCCATGTCCTCCATTTTCCTTATGTATTACCTTTACGTTTGCAGGGTAATGCTTCTTGTAAGAATCAGCAATCTCTGCAGTATTATCTGTAGAACCATCATTTACAATAATAACTTCAACATCATCTCCGCCTTTAAGCGCACTCTCTATAGCTCTCGTCATATATGCTGCAGAGTTATAGCAAGGAATTGCTACTGTAAGTAACTTCATAATCTCTCCATATTAAATAAAATTAAAATCCACTAGTTTCCAGAAAACAAACACATTAAGCCCTTAATAAAATGCAATGTAATACCAGTCACTATCACCCATTTCCTTATCAAACTTTTTATAGCTAAGAGAACTCTTTATGCCCTTGCCCGGATCGTAGAGCTTAACCTCAGTATCGTTGTAACCGTATACGATATAGGGCTTTCCTGTCTCAGTAACAGCAATTACCGGGAAGCCTGCCGAAACAAAGTTCTTCATCTGAGTATATTCCATTTCTTCAAGTCTTACAGGAATTCCTGCATCCTTTGCAACAAAATCAGAAATGTAATCAATAACCCCTTGATTCATCCTGTCATACTTTCTTGCCGCTATCACCGACTTCGATGAAAGAAGTATGCTCAGAGCCTCATTAAAGGCCTCTTTTGAGCTAACCGCTTTATCCGGGAAGGTAATCTTAAGTTCCTTATTTCTTCCCGCGGTGCCTCTCTTCCAAACAACTACGCCGTCCATGTCAATCACAGAACCAGCATTATCATCTGCAAGAACGACAACCTCGCCTGCATTAGTTGAAAAACCTACAAGCTTACCAAAAGCGTAAGTATAAAAATAACCTGTATAATAATCCGGCCTGGTAAATCTGACTGCTGTATCTTGATTTACGACCATGCTCATCGTCTTATCAGATGCCGGGATCTCTGCCATATAGATGGTATCAGGAAGAGTAATATAATACTCCCTCATCATCTTATCGGTAGTTCTTGTTGAAAGCCTTATTTCTGCCTTCTCATCTTTAAGACTGCTTATGATCTGCTCCGAATTTTTATACTTATAGCCCCTGACATTATCTGCAGGAACTACAACTGTCATATCTGTAACATTTCCCTTAACAGTCACCTTGGATATTTCACCCTCCGTAGCTGCAAAGTTCTTAACTACCTCGCCTTCGCTGTCACAGACATTCACCTCAGTATACATCTGAACGGCAGTACCATCTTCATTCACACATATACTGTTTTTGTTTCCCCTGCCGTATACAAGATTACCCTTGCATATGCCGAAAACATGTATAATTTTATTATTTCCAGCTCTGAGCATCGTTTTTCTTCCGCTCTCGAGCTTTAACATAATTATACTCTCTGAATCATCGCTATCATACGCTAAATAGCCGCCTTCCTTAGAATAAACGAATTTATCCTTGCAATCGGCTGCAATAACGCTAAAGCTTTTTCCTACAAGATCGTAGGCATATATTGTATCATAGATTCCAAAATAGAATACCTGCTTTGAGTTACAATAAGCAAAATCAATCAGCTCGCTCTTTAATATCTCATAGGAGGTAGTAACCGGAATATAAGCCTGCTCCTGTATCAGCGCGGTATTAGGATCATAGGTATACAGCACAACTGCAACCCTTCCCTCATAGGCACCGCGGTTCATGTAGCCAGTTACCATAAAGTAAATGTAACCTGTATCGCTCATGGAAAGAATTTTCACATCATGAGCTCCGTAGCTATCACGCCTATAATCAGTCTCCTTTTCTTCAAAGGTAAAGACAGTGGTAAGCGTATTTGATAAAACATCATAGCTGTAAAGATTTCCATCATAAGTAAAGGCCGCACGGTTCTTATCCTTAGAAATGACCATATCTACATCTGAAGGATCAGTAACTCCAAGCTTGAACTCACTCTTTGAAAGACTAGTCTGCTTTAAGTCAAAAATCTGCTTCATGTATCTATCATAACCATATAAATAGACTCTATCAGCGGTATACATGAATCTGAAATTTTCTGTAACATTATAATAGGAAATTCCATTCCCCGTATCTACCTTTATGACAAAATCGAGCGATGCCGAAATGGTAGAATCCTCACATTCAGTGATGGTAGGAATCTCGCGGTACACCTCAACAGGTGAGAGCATGTTATAGCTTACAAGCTCAGTAGAATTATTAATTGAAACATGAGCAAAGCTTGTCTCATCCGCATTTCCGGTAGTTTCAAGGTATTTTTCAATATCTCTTACCTCAGCCTTATCAAAGGTCGATTTATGGAAGAACTCGATAAAATCAATCTTCTCATCCACCTGCGGATTCTTTAAGAACTTAAGCCTTGTGTAATAATAGATTCTTCGGCTCTCGCTGGTGATGACGGTGATCTTTGCCGGATATTCTCTTCCTTCCGCATAATCACCTGTCAGAATGATCTTAGCAAGCTTTGCGTCGCCATTTTTACCAAAGGAGCCTGCCCCGATGACATCAGCTGCATTTATAAAACCAGCCGAAGGAGATTTCAAGAGATCACTATCACTGAAGGTAATTACCTGAGCAGTTTCAAGAGAAGTCTTTCCATCATCATCAAAAACCTCTACCATAAGCTTCTTGGTCTGTGTATGATCTTCTATGACATTAATCGAAAACGTTTTCTCATCAATGTGCACCGGGGTGATATTCTCTCTGATTGCACCATCCGTCATATCAGACGCATAACCATGCATCAGGTTGATTTCCTTGCCGTCCACAACAGCTTCAAGCACCGGCAGCGAGCTTTCGCCCATGACAGCCGTATCAGCTGAAACAGTAAAGGTCTGCTCCTTTAGCCTTGTGGTAAAAAATACAATAGAGAGAATAAAGGTCCCTAGCACTATCAGTATTTTGTATATAAATTTCATTTTTTTACTTTACATATGAACCGATCTTAGCTGCAAGCTCATCTGCTTCCCCATCTGCATAAGAAAGCTGCTCCCAGGTAAGATTAAGTGAATCATTATCGTATCTAGGAATAATATGGAAATGAAGATGGAACACGCTCTGTCCTGCTGCAGTTCCATTATTTTGTAAAATATTCACTCCATCAGCACCCATAGACTCCTTTACTGCCTTAGCAACCTTTTGAACAACCTTAAGAGCCTTTCCTAAAGTCTCCTCATCAGCCTCTAAAAAATCTGCCATATGGTTCTTTGGAATCACAAGAGTATGTCCCTTAGCCGAAGGGCTTATGTCTAAAATCGCCTTGAAATCATCATCCTCGTAAACTGTTGAAGTAGGAAATACTCCATTAGCAAGCTTACAGAAAATACAATCGTCCTTTATCATTTTATCCTCCTTTTACTTGTCAGTGACGCCTGCTGCCTCTGAAACTATGTCATAGATCAGCTTTATTGCATCAGACTGAGAAGCCTTTTCCATATTTTTAATAAGCTCATCCTTCTTAGCAAAGGTCTTATTTACTGCCTCAAAAAGGGTCTCATTAGAGAGCTCTCTTTCATCAAGGACATTAGCAAAGCCCTGCTTTTCAAAAGAATCTGCATTAAGTATCTGATCTCCTCTTCCCGTAGAAAGCGGAATAAGAAGCATTGGCTTTTTAAGCGCAAGCAGCTCACAGATTGCATTGGCTCCGGCTCTTGAAATAACAAGATCAGCCGCAGCAAAAAGATCAGGAAGCTCATCAGATATATATTCATACTGAATGTAACCTGCTATGCCATCTCTAGAATCATCCTTCTTGCCCTTGCCGCAAAGATGAATGACCTGGAATTTCTCAAGAAGAGTAGGTAAAAGATTTCTTACGGCATCATTTACCCTTTGAGCACCGGAAGAGCCGCCTATGATAAGGAGTATGGGCTTCTTTCCTGTCATGCCTGAAAACTGCCTGCCTCTTTGAGCATCGCCCTCAAAAAGCTTTTGTCTAATAGGTGAGCCGGTAAGAACAGCCTTACCCTCAGGCAGATAAACAAGTGTCTCCGGAAAATTACAGCAGATCTTGGTAGCTGCTGAATAAGAAAGCTTATTAGCAAGCCCCGGCGTCAGATCTGACTCATGAATTACAACAGGGATATTCAGCTTTTTAGCTGCCTTAACAACAGGAACTGAAACAAAGCCTCCCTTTGAAAAAATAACATCAGGCTTTAGCTCCTTTAAAAGCTTCCCTGACTCGCCAATCCCCTTCATAACTCTAAATATATCCGTAAAATTCCTAGAAAGCTCCTTAAAAGACTTTCCTCTTCTGAACTTACCGGTAGCAATGCCGTAATAAGGAACACCCTCTTGCTCAACAAGGCCCTTCTCCATTCCCTCATAGGAACCGATGTAGCTGATATCCCAGCCATTATCCTTAAAGCGCCCAAACATTGCAATATTAGGCGTAACATGACCTGCAGTACCGCCACCAGTAAATATAATCTTTTTCTTCATTTCTTATAATCATCCTTCCTCAAGTGCCCCAACACATTAAACGCACCCTTGGTCCTCATATTCTAAATCAATCCGCAAGTTTAGAAAGCATGGCAGTCATAAGCTTTACAGAATTTTCAACTGCAAGCTTCTCGAATTTTTCATAATCCATATTAGCACTGCCGTCAGCCTTATCAGAAATAGCTCTTACAATAAGAAACTCTACGCCATTGACTGCTGCAGCATGAGCTATGGCAGCACCCTCCATTTCAGTGCACATAGGATTAAAAAGTTCCTTAAGCTCCTTCTTCTTAGCATCATCAGAAATGAACTGATCTCCTGAAACAACTCTTCCAGCCTTAACATTAATAGAGCCGAGCACTTCAGAAGCTGCCTTCTTTGCAGCCTCAATAAGTTTTTCAGAAGCCTTGAAATCAGAATCAGCCATCTGAGGAATAACTCCCCTCTTATAGCCAAAGCCGGTAGCATCCATGTCATGCTCAAGGCAGTCTGTAGAAAGAACAATGTCGCCAATATTCAGCTCATTTGAAAGAGAGCCTGCGATACCTGTATTGATGATTGCAGTAACTTTAAAATTCTGAGCCATAACAGTTGCGGCAATGGCTGCATTTACCTTTCCGATACCAGAGCGTGCAATTACAACATCAACTCCGCAGAGCTTTCCGGTATGATAGGTAACACCTGCAATCTTTTCAGAAGAAGCATTTTCCATCTTCTTAACAAGATCATCTACCTCCACCTGCATTGCACCGATGATACCGATTTTAGAAACACCCTCCTTCTTAAGAGGCTCCTCTATCATATTGATTCTTCTTATATGACGCTCATCATTAGAAAATGGAGTGTCAAGGAAGGTATCAACAATCATAGTAGCAAGTCCTGGTCCGACAATTCTACCGCCCATTGCTAATATATTTGCATTATTATGCTCTCTTGTAGCCTTTGCAGAAAAAACATCATGGCAGAGCGCACATCTGATGCCCTTTACCTTATTTGCAGTAATGGAAATGCCTATACCTGTTCCGCAGATAAGAATACCCTTATCAGCATCTCCTCCTGCAACAGCTAAAGCTACCTTTTTAGCAAACTCAGGATAATCAACAGAAGCGCTTGAATAAGTACCATAGTCCTTATATTCAAGACCTCTCTCCTCAAGATGCTTCATAATTTCCTGCTTAAGTTCGTATCCGCCATGATCACAGCCTATTGCTATCATTTTTATTATCTCCCTTATTAAAAATATTTATTATAATACAGATTGAACGCTAACGCCAAAAGGAATGTCATTTTTTAATCTCTTGACCATTTCCTTGATATAGCTCTCCATCTGCTTAAAGGTCTCCTCATAAACCTCTTCGCCCTTGCCATAAGGATTTATTATCTCCTCGCTGCTCCCTGCGCACTCAGCAAGAGTATAAACATTGTCATTTACCTTAAAATCCGTAGCAAGACGTCTCTTTTGGGCCTTATTCATCGTAACAAGCAAAGTATAAGGATTAACATCCCTTGGAGAAAACTGCACCGTCAAAGCTACAGGCATCGTAAGGTCATGCTCCTCTAAAAGAGCGCTTGCCTTAAGATTTGTAGGCTCTGAAAAAAGCACCACCATACCTCTTGAAATAACATCAATTTCAAGATCTGGAGCTTCCCTATCAAAAATCGCCTGCGCCATAGGACCTAGTGTCGCATTATCCTCGCAAATGAAAATAAGCTTATTAAATGCCATATAAGATCCTCCGTATCATTCATCAAACATATACTATGCTATAGCCCGCAGCCTTAATGAGCCTGTTCATAATTGCCTGGCATAACGGTCCATCCTCAAAACTTTCACTATAGATTACATCAAGGGCAAGCTCATCACAGTTTCTAAGCGCCTCAAAAAGCTCCGCTGCAATGCTTGCATCATCCTCTCTGCTGCCTACAGTAAAAATCACAGGCTCCTCTAAGCTTAAATGTTGCCTGATGTCCTCTAGCTCTATGCTCCCGCCGACACTGCCATAAGACGCCTTTTCCTTAAACTTCAAGCTAATAGGTCTTAGCTTCTTAAGGTTATTCTGAAGGGCCTCATCATCATACTGAACCCCTTTATAAAGGTTTCTTGTCTCTTTGGTCGCAAGGATGCCTATTCTTTTATACTTCTTATCAAAGGCCTCAGCATTTATCTTATTAACTACCGCCTCACTTTTTCCTTCAACAATGGTAAGAGTACCTGCCGGAGCATAATGCCTGTACTTCATTCCAGGTGCCTTTGCCACCTTATTTTCAGAAGGCTTCCTGCTTATTACGGCAGGATCATACTCTATGCCAGGAATCACCTCTTCAAGCTCTTCTTTGGTAATAAAGCCAGGTCTTAAAATAAGCGGCTTCTTTCCACTAGAAACAACTGAAAGGTCAATGATTGTCGATTCAAGGCCTATTTTGCAGCTCCCTCCATCTAAAATCAGAGGAATCCTGCCGTTTAAATCCTCATAAACATGCTCTGCCCTTGTAGTTGAAGGTCTGCCCGAAGCATTTGCACTTGGCGCCGCAAGGTAAAGACCAGAGGTCTTTATAAGCATATTTGCTATATTATCAGATGGGAACCTGATTGCTACGGTAGAAAGGCCTCCCGTAGTGCCAAAAGGCACCCTGTCACTTTTATTTAAGATCATAGTAAGAGGGCCCGGCCAGAACCTTTTTGCCGCTGCAAGAGCTTCCTTCGGAACATCACTTGCAAGCTCGTAGAGAGCCTTCTCATCAGCAATGTGGACTATCAGCGGATTATCAGAAGGTCTTCCCTTTGCTGCATATATTTTCTTTGCAGCCTCCTCATCCATAGCATCTCCTGCAAGACCATACACAGTTTCCGTAGGCATTGCAACAAGACCGCCGCTCTTTAAAATCTCCACTGCTTCCTTAAAATCTTCAGGCTTAAGACAACTTCTGTCTAATGCCTTTATTTTTGTCTCCATTACTTTATTCCTTCTTTAATTACAGTCCAGATACTGCTCTTTTCAAAGCCAAGACGCCATGCCGCAACACCTGCAATATTCGCATTTGCAATGGCAACCACCTTTTCCTCGATAGAATCAGCATCCTCAAGCCAAATCTTATAATCTGAGCCGTCCTTAGAATACTCGGCGTAATTCTGAGCAGTTTCCTCATCCCACACATAGGTGGCATCATTTGATGAAACAGTCTCCTCAGCACTTCTCATTGAAAGCGCCTCTGAGGAAAGAACTCCGTCAGTAATCTTCCAGAGTCTTGTATAGAAAGGAATGGCACAGATAATTTTATCCTTTGGAACCATTTCTGCCATGTCCTTAATTCCATTTTCAACATAGCCTATTGAAGAAACAGAGCCTGCCTCCTCTGAGCCTGCATAATGCTCATCATAAGCCATGATAATAACATAATCTACTACCTTGCCCTGCTCCTCACAGTCCATAAAGGCATTGTAAGCAGCCGGAACATAGTTATCAACTGAAAGAACAAGAGAATTTCTTCTGCATGAAGCAGAGAGCTCTCTGATAAATTCGATATAATGAGGTCCGCACGCAGTAGCTAAAGTCTCAAAGTCCACATTGATTCCATCCATGCCTACTCTTTTTGCCTCATCTATAAGCTTTGCAATAAGCTTTTTTCTTGTAGAGGTGCTAGATAAGATTTTAGTAGTATCAACGCTTTCCTCAAAATTAGAAACAAGTCCCCAGACATCAATGCCTTTTGCATGCATGGTATCTACATAAGAGCTGTCTGCAAAGGAGGTAATATCCCCCTCATTTCCAGTAAGCCTGAACCAGGTAGGTGAAATAGTGGTAACGCCATCAGCATACTTTAAAAGATCGAGAACGCCATCATTTCCTTCCTTATAGCTCATTGCATTAAAAACAAGATTTACGTAATAGTCCGGCTGAGTCTTGTAATAATCAGGTGCTACATAATCACTTTCAAACTTCTGATAATCACTGGTCACCTCGCTCTTTTTAACAAAGCCTGTAACTCCATCCTCAGTCATAACATTTAAATATCCATTTTCCATGGCACCGCCATTTACTACCATAAGCTTTTCAGAAGTGCCAATTTTGCGGACAATTCTTGACTTCCAGTCTGCCTTTTCCCTAAGAGCTGTCTCTCCCTCATTCGGTATGGCCATAAGGTAGCTCGCCTCATAATCGTAGGTAAAGACCAGTCTTCCCGGATTCTCATAGTAATCATACTTAAAGGAAGCGTATCTAGAAACAAACTCCGCTGAAAGATAAACAGCGCCCGCTCTATCGATAGCTGCCGGAGAAGAGAGCTCTACTTCGCTTTCATCCTCATAAATAGAATTATTTTCCTCACTATCAGAAACTTCTGCATAAACTACGTACTCAGGCATTGCAAAAACCACAAGCCTTTCATTTTCATCGTAATAAAAATTCTCTTCAAATAATTCCTTAGCCATCAAAAGACTGATATATGGCTTGCCATACTCAATCAGGGCGTCCTCATGGTACCTCTGTCCGTCCTTCATGATAACAGCACTGCCGGCTGGAACATTCATATATTCATCAAGTGCAACCATCTCTTCATTTGGCTTATAATAGTCATAGGCGTATATTCCACCTACTGCCGCTACTAAGAGAAGAATTATAAGAGTAGCAACTACGCTTACCTTAAATGAACTATCCTTTTTATTAACATTTTTCTTTTTCTTCTTTTTTCTATTATTCCTATTATCAATATCACCCATATAGCTTTTTTAAAGGATTATTTATATAACAATCCAGTAACCCTTTCTTTTTAGTGCATAATACCGCTAGTCTATAATAGCACATAACTTTAAAAAAGTCCACACATTTCCTTCTTATTAAAATTTCCCTAATCAAGTCTTAATTAGTTCTTAATCGGCCCAGCGAATATTGTACAAAAAAAAATCAAAAATTCCATTGACTAATATTATAAGTTTACTTATAATAAGGGCTAGTTAGAGCAAGATAGTGATAACTAACAGCTATTACCAGTGATAACTAGCGGCTAATGATTACTGATAGCTACTGATAATGCCACTTGTGAACTACCCACCGCCTAAAGGTAATGGTTTTTCGCCCGTGGGTCATTTATAAACACGAACAACTAACATATATTTTCAAAGTCAGAAACAGGAGGGAATAAGATGAACGAGAATACAAATACTGAAAATACAGCCACACAGGCTGAGGATTCAAAAAAAGAGCCTATCAAAAAGGTCACAAAGGATATGATCATAAGCGATCTTGCCATGGAGGATGCTGGAATCGTAGATATCCTTATGGATGCCGGAATGCACTGCCTCTTCTGCAGCGCTGCCTTCTATGAGTCACTTGAGGAGGCTTCAATGGTGCATGGCATCGATGCCGATGACCTTGTTGCTCAGATAAATGAATATCTTGAATTAAAGAATTCTTCCAAAAAAGAAGACTCTTCAGCGGAAGCAAATAATTAATAACCAGCTTAAATAACCGAAAGGATAATGTGATACAGCTATGAGAAGAAAGCAATTATTATCTATAATTGCAGCAGGAGCCATAATGGCTTCATCTTTTAGTGCCTGTACAAATAATACAAACAATCAGCCACAATCTAATTCAACGACTGTGGCTGTTTCTGTATCCGATACAGTTTCTAATGCTGCAACAACTACCGTGGACGATACATCTGATGATTCAAACGCTGCTACAACAACCGCGAATAATACGTCTGACAATCTAAGCGAATCTACAAAAACCATTCCTGAAAAAACAACCATCCAGACTACTACAACAGCGCCTTTTACACTTGAAGACCCTCTTTTAGTCTTTGATTTTTCTGGAAACGAGCCTTCCATTACAGACGTGCACTTCCTTACAGGCGATGCATTTATATCGATGAAGGCACCTCTTGGCGCAACCATCTATTATACAACAGATGGCAGCACCCCTAGTGAAGAAAGTACTAAATATTCAGAAGCAATAGAATTTACAACTTCCTCATCAAGCGAGCCTGCAACCCTTGTACTTAAAGCCGTAGCTTATTATTCAGACGGCTCAGCTTCTAAAGTTGCAACCCGCACTCTATTTAACCGAAAGAAGATAGATAAGAGAATCACTCTTCCTATATTTGCCATATCCGCAGACCCGGCAGTGCTTACCAAAGCCCCTGACGGAATTCTTACAGGAGAGAACTACAAACTTCGCGGAAAGGAAAGCGAAAGGGAAGTATATATAGAAGCAATTTCTCCAGATGGAAAGACAATTTTCGAGCAAGGCGCAGGGGTTCGAGTTTACGGCGCTGCATCTAGAGCTGCTTCAATAAAATCTCTCAAGCTCTTTGCTCGCAAGAAGTACGATGAAAAGCACGGAAAATTTAAGATAGATCTCTTTGGCACTCCAGGCGCAGATGGCGATGTAATAAATAAATACGACAAGCTCGTACTTAGAAATTTCGGAAATGACTTCCAGTTTGCCTTCATCCGCGATGAGTTAAATCAAAATCTCGCCAAAAAGGCCGGCTATACCGACTATGAAGGTGTAATCCCTGTTGTTGGATACATAAACGGTGAGTACTATGCACTGTACTACCTGCATGAATCCTATTGCGACGATCTTTTAAAGGATAAATACGGCGGAGACCTTGGAAAATACGAGGTAGTTACCGGTAAGGAAACAGAAATCGCTATCGAAGAGGATGACGAAGAGAATGCAGCAGCTGCCACTGAATTTAATGAAAAGTACAGTGAGCTTGCCTATAGCGACCTTACAGATGATGCCAACTATCAAAAGCTGACAGAATTCATCGATGTAGAAAACTATCTCAATAACTATGCCCTCAATATCTACGTAAATAACTTCGACTGGCCTCAGAACAACTATAAATGCTATAGGTATTATGCCGCAGAAGGTGAAGAATATGGCGAGGGCGCTACAGATGGCAGATGGCGTTTTATCTTCCATGACACCGACTATTCACTTAGCCTCTACGGACAGGATATAACACAGCCAGGCTACAACAATCTCGAACTCATCATGAAGGAAGGAAATGAGCGCTACTCTCCTCTCTTTACAGCACTTATGGCACGAGAGGATACACGTAATTATTTCCTCACTGAAATCACAAGGCTCATGAACGATGTAACCGATTACACTGGCATAGTAGAAACCCTTGAAGCCATGAACAAAGAAAGAGGGAAAGAACTAGACTATTACTTTGATTACCTTGAAAGACTTAAAGCAACTGACAGTTCAATTTGGACAAATGTATGGAATTTCAATCAAAGAACCGGCTATATTATGGACTTTGCCGGCTCTAGAAAAGAAAAAATGCAAGGCTTTTTAATAAAACAGTTTGACCTTCCTGATGATTATTTCCTTCAGCAGTAGGTAATAAGTAAAAACTTTGCAAAACAAAAAGGGGCTGCCTTTTTAGATGATTAAATCATCTAGGCTAAGCCCTTTTTGTTAAATACAGTATTTCAGCGCGAAAAAAGGGGCTCGCACTAATTACTAGTGCGACAGCCCCTTATTTTTTAAACAATATACTCTGCTGCTAAAAAACTAAACAGCAAATATCCCTCTGATAAAGCAAATAACAAAAGCTTTAACTAGAGAATTAGTTACCAGGAGCAATAGCGCCTACTGGGCACTGTCCTGCACATGAACCACAATCGATGCAAACATCAGGATCGATCTCGAACTTTCCATCACCCTCTGAAATTGCACTAACTGGGCACTGTCCTGCGCATGAACCGCAGCTGATACATGTATCATCAATAACGTATGCCATTTTAAATCCTCCTATTTAGTTAAAAAAAGTTTATCATGAAACGAATGCCTTATAATAAGGTTCGTCTCATCAGCCACCCATATTATACAACAGTTCTAATGTTTTTGCAAGAGGATGTTTATTATTAATTTATATGTAAAAGTTTGACATTATGAACTTATTTTGAATTTTTAATTAAATCCACTTTTTTTCAAAAAATCTACTTCACTTTTTCACAAATATAGGGTATAATAAGTATTAGTAAGTTTTCCTACAAAACTAAAAAAAAATTAATAGGAAAGGAAGAGAACAATATGAAGAAGTTTACCAAGTTCGTTTTAGGAACAGCAGTTGTTGCTGCAGTTTGTGCATGTGGATATGTTGCATACAAGAAGCTTACAAGCACAGATGAAGATGATGATTTCGATTTCGATGATGATGACGAAGATGAAGACGATGTTGAAGAAACAGACAGCGAGCGTGAGTATGTTTCAATAAATATCGAAGATGAGAATGATGAGGCTATTGACAAGGAAGATGTTAAGGAAGCTGCAGAAGAAGCAGCAGAGGACATCAAGTCTGAAATCAACGAGACAAAGGAAGCTGTTAAGGAAGCTGTAGAGGATTTCGATCCTTTCAAGAAGAAGGCTGACGACAATAAGTAAAAAAAAGTACAAATAATGAAATGGACAGTTTGCAAATTAGCAAACTGCCCATTTTTTTATACCATTCCGCCATCTACGCGGATTATCTGCCCTGTAAGGTAAGGCGTCATTTCAGTAAGCCCTGCTATTACAGCACCTATTTCAGAAGGCTCTGCCAACCTGTTCGCTGGAATTTCCTCAACAAGCACTTCCATATCCTCACTAGAAAGATGGCTTCTATTCATTTCAGTATCTACAACTCCTGGTGACACTGCATTAACTGCAATATTTGAAGGTGCAAGCTCCTTAGCAAGCGCCTTAGTGAAGGCATCCACTCCGCCCTTAGCAGCCGAGTACACAGCCTCACACGAAGCACCTACCTGTCCCCACATGGAGGAGACATTTATGATATGTCCGCTCTTTCTTTTCACCATAAAAGGAACTGCCAGATGGCACATATTCATCGTTCCAAGAAGATCTGTGCGTAAAAGCGCCTCAATTTCATCAGGCTTCATATCAGTAAAGAGGCCGATATGAGCTATTCCGGCATTATTAACTAAGACCTCTAAATTATTCATGAAGGCCTCTCCTAGCTTATCTATCATCTGCTTCATGCTCTCATAGCTTCCGACATCACCCTCAAAGGCATAGAAATTAAGACCGCGCTCTTTAGCTGCATTTGCTATTTTCTCTATGCCGCTATTATAGCAGGCACTTTCAAGCTCCGCACTACTGTCTGCACTTGCCTTTCCATCAAGTTCCAAGCCACCCTCTGTATCACTTAAAACCGGTGCATAAATATGTCTACTTGTCACTGCAACATCATAGCCCTTGTCTAATAAGGCAAGGGCTACTGCGTGACCGATGCCCCTTGAGGCACCCGTTACTATTGCTGTTTTATTCATTATTATCCTCTGCTGCATCCTCAGCTGCATACTTTGCTGCAATTTCCTTAGCAGCTGCTTCCGCCTTAGCTTCGTAATGATAGGTTTCTTCAAGCATCTGATTCTTTACCTTCATAAGCCTTATCTGGCTGCTTCGGTCATTTTCATCAAGCTTCATGGTAATGTACTTGATATTTTCCTTATAATCAGGAATCATGACATGCTCTAGCGCATTAACACGGCGTCTTGTCTTTTCGATTTCAGCTGCCATCATCTGGCAGGCCTTCTCCTTCTCTGCAAGTTCAAGCATCTTAGGAAGAAGATCCGAAAGGCTCCCTACCGCATCATCAAGATCACTTGAAGTAAAAGCAAGACCATATGAATAAATATCATTTTCATCACTTGTTCTTGTCTGGCTCTTAAAAACAGGCACTTCAACACTCATGATATTCTTAGAAGAAACATCTAGCGTTACCTCCTGCTTAGAAGACATAAAGGCAACATTAACAGCCTCTGTGCTCATGGCAAGTCTAGCAAGCACGAAGTTCTTATTAGCTTCATTAATGCCAGCTTCGACCTCTTCACGAAGCGCCTTATTTTCCCTGACAAGCTCAAGAAACTGTCTCATAAGCTCATCTCTTTTATCCTTTAAAAGCTTATGACCGCGAACAGCTGTAGCTAGCTTTCCCTTAAGACGGGTAAGCTCCATTCGCGTAGGATTTACACGTGTCTTTGGCATATCTGCTCACTTTCTTTTAGTTCTTCTCGTAATACTTATCAAGGAATTCATCCTTAATACGCTTAAGTTCAGTTCTAGGAAGGATTCTTAAAAGCTCCCAGCCTAGTTCAAGAGTTTCCTCAATGGATCTGTCTGTACGATAGCCCTGAGAAACATACTTTTCCTCGAAAGCATCCGCAAACTCAGCATACTTCTTATCAATATCTGTAAGAGCTGCTTCACCGAGAATCATCATAAGTTCCTTATTTTCCTTACCTCTTGCATATGCTGCAAAAAGCTGGTTCATTGTATTAGCGTGATCCTCACGGGTCTTGCCCTTACCAATACCCTTATCCTTAAGACGTGAAAGAGAAGGTAGAACGTCGATAGGTGGCTGAATACCCTTTCTGTAAAGCTCACGGCTAAGAATTATCTGTCCCTCAGTAATATAACCTGTAAGGTCAGGGATAGGATGGGTCTTATCATCTTCAGGCATTGTAAGGATAGGAATAAGAGTGATCGAACCATTCTTACCCTTCTGACGGCCTGCTCTCTCATAAAGAGAAGCAAGATCAGAGTACATGTAACCAGGATATCCACGACGTCCCGGAACCTCCTTACGAGCAGCTGAAATCTCACGGAGAGAATCCGCATAGTTAGTAATATCTGTTAAAATAACAAGAACGTGCATGTTCTTTTCAAAAGCAAGATACTCTGCAGCAGTAAGAGCCATACGAGGTGTAGCTATACGCTCAACTGCAGGGTCATTAGCAAGATTTATGAAGAGAACTGTTCTATCAAGAGCACCTGTCTCACGGAAAGATTCAATGAAGAAGTTAGATTCTTCGAAAGTGATACCCATGGCAGCAAATACTACTGCGAACTGGTCATCAGTACCACGAACCTTCGCCTGACGTGCAATCTGAGCTGCAAGGTTTGCATGTGGAAGACCTGAAGCTGAGAAAATAGGAAGCTTCTGTCCACGAACAAGAGTATTAAGACCATCGATGGCAGAAACACCAGTCTGGATAAACTCCTGTGGGTATGCTCTAGCAGCCGGGTTCATAGGAAGACCATTTATGTCACGTCTCTCATCCGGAAGGATAGCAGGGCCGCCGTCGATAGGACGTCCAAGACCATCAAATACACGGCTGAGCATATCCTCTGATACACCAAGCTCCATTGTTCTTCCAAGGAAACGTACCTTACTAGATTCAAGGTTAATACCTGTTGAACTTTCGAAAAGCTGAACAAGTGCATTACCACCATTTACCTCAAGAACCTTACAACGTCTTTTTTCACCATTAGCAAGTTCGATTTCAGCAAGTTCGTCATAGAAAACGCCCTGTACGTCACGAACCATCATAAGAGGACCTGCAACTTCCTGTATTGTTCTATATTCCTTTGGCATGTCTTAGAATTCCTCCTTTGCTGCAACTACATCTGATACTTCACTTGTTAAGTCGCCTAATATTGAATCATATTCCTTCTCGATCTTATCCTCTGGTGTATACTTAAATCTACCGATACGCTCACGAACAGGAATATTAACAAGCTTATTGATATTAGCCCCCTGCTTTAAGGCATCAGCACAAACATCATAGTAATCGAGAACAAGCTTCATCATAAGATGCTGCTTAGAAAGTGATGTATAGGTATCAACATCATTGAAGGCATCCTGGTGAAGGAAATCTTCACGGATAGATCTTGCTGCCTCCATCTTAAGTCTGTCAGGAGCTGAAAGGGCATCCATACCAACAAGCTTAACCATTTCATCAAGCTTACTTTCATCCTGAAGAAGAGCCATCATTCTGGTTCTGAGCTTCATCCAATCACCATCAGGAGTATTCTCACTGAACCACTTCTCCATACCATCAAGGTAAAGAGAATAAGAAGTCAGCCAGTTAACAGCCGGAAAGTGACGTCTGTATGCAAGGTTAGAATCAAGAGACCAGAAAACCTTAACAATACGGAGAGTAGCCTGAGCTACAGGCTCTGAAATATCACCGCCGGCAGGTGAAACAGCACCGATAACTGAAAGAGCACCCTCACGAGGATTTGTACCTAAGGTCTCTACTCTACCGGCACGCTCATAGAACTGCGCAAGTCTTGATGCAAGGTAAGCAGGATAACCTTCTTCACCAGGCATTTCCTCAAGACGACCTGACATTTCACGGAGCGCCTCTGCCCAACGGCTTGTTGAATCCGCCATAAGAGCTACTGAATAGCCCATGTCACGGAAATATTCTGCTATAGTAATACCTGTATAAATAGAAGCCTCACGCGCTGCAACAGGCATATCAGAAGTGTTAGCGATAAGAACTGTACGCTTCATAAGAGAATAGCCGGTCTTAGGATCCTTAAGTTCCGGGAATTCATTAAGAACGTCTGTCATCTCGTTACCACGCTCACCACAGCCGATATAAACAACAATATCTGCATCTGCCCACTTAGCAAGCTGATGCTGAACTACTGTCTTACCTGAACCGAAAGGTCCCGGAACTGCTGCAGTACCACCCTTTGCAATAGGGAAAAGAGTATCAATTACCCTCTGACCTGAAACAAGAGGTCTATCTGGAGAAAGCTTTGTCTTGTAAGGACGGCCAGTACGAACAGGCCACTTCTGCATTATGCCAAAATCCACGTCCTTACCTTCCTTATTTGTGATGATACCAACCTTATCGGTTACAGTATAATCACCCTCTTTTATCTCCTTTACCTTACCATTAACACCATAAGGCACCATTATCTTCTGAACAACAACTTCAGTCTCCTGAACTGTTCCTAAGATATCGCCCTGCTGCACCTCATCACCTGCCTTAACCGAAGGAACAAAGTGCCACTTCTTCTTACGGTTGAGCGCTGGAACAGCCACACCTCTCTGAAGAAGATTACTATTTGTGGTCTCCATGATTTCCTGAAGAGGTCTCTGGATACCATCGTAAATATTACCAATGAGGCCCGGTCCGAGCTCAACGCTCATAGGAACCCCTGTTGATTCTACTGGCTCACCTGGTCCAAGTCCTGAGGTCTCCTCATAAACCTGGATTGAAGCACGGTCTCCGTGCATTTCAATAATCTCACCAATAAGATGTCTGTCAGAAACTCTGACTACATCGTACATATTAGAATCCTTCATGTTATCTGCGATAACAAGAGGACCTGCAACCTTACTGATTACACCAATGCTGCTCATTTATGATCCTTTCAAACTGCATACTTATCATATGCAAACTATTTGGTAAAACTAAATTAACGAATACTCTTACTTTCCATCACCGAAAAGAATGTCAGAACCTACTGCCTGCTCTACAGACTTCTTGACAGCATTCATTCCCTTTCCTGTGTTACCTGAAACACCAGGGATGAGAATAATGGCAGGAAGCATCATGTTCCTATAATGGTCTATTACCTCCTGAATCTGATCTGCAAGCTTTTCTGTAATGAAAATAACTGCGTATCCCCCGTCAGCAAGAGACTTAAGCTTTTTTATAGCTTCCTCCTTGTCTGTCTCAGGAAATACGGAAAGTCCCAGGGTCTTGTATCCGTATATGGAGTCCTGATCTCCCATAACTGCAACCTTATGCATACATTTCCCTTATCCTTTCACTAACTGCCTTTTCAGGTAAATCATTTAGCTTACCTGAAATTATAATGCGTACTGTCTTTATCTCGTTTTCTCTTCCTAGGACATAAGCTGCAAGAGGTCCGATGGTAAAAGCATGATAAAGCTCAGGCTTTATCTTCTCGATGATCTGATCATCACACCACTTCTCAAAAGCTGTCATGCCCTTCTTAATCTCACTGATAGCACCCGAAAATTCAGTCTTCTCAAGATAATCATATAAAGGCTGAAAATTATTTCTATCGCACTTTAGTGCACTATCAATAAGCTCCTTTAAATCAAGCTCATCAATATCACTTAAGGCATTCATATAAAACGCCCTATCCTTTTTGAACTTAATTCCTCTAACTATTACCTTTATATCAGCTCCCGCAACAGTAAGCTTTGCGTATAGCCTTAGAATATCATTTTGTGCTTCTTTTCCGGCCTTATAAATAGCATCAAGAGCCGCCTTATCAATCATGATGTCACAAAGCTGACCATCATCCGTATGAAGAAGGGTAGTAAGAACATCATCAGCAAGCCTTGCCATATCCTTTGGCAGAGCTGAAAAATCCTTCTTTTTTACGGCATCCCTTATTTTTTCGTAAGGAACTGTAGTGCCTGTTTTTATGAAAATATTATCATGATCCTTATCTGAAGCCGTATCCTTAATAGCTGCCTTTAGATTGTGATAATCATTGGAAATATGGAACACATCAAAAGCTGATTTCTCAACTCCAAGCTCCTCTAGCTGTTTCCAGGTCTTATCCCTCTCAGCCTCGAACATTCTGTCCGCACGGGATGCATCATCAAGTGCAGCAAACTCAGGCTTGCCATCACCTGTCTCCCATCCCTTATCCCTGAGAAGCTTCATGCAATCTTCAAAGCTTTCCGCTGATACAAGCTGGTTAATAAACTGATCTGAAAGAAGAGAGATTTCTTTAAAACGAATACGCGCAACTGCATAAATATAATCCTTTTGCGACATATAGCCTCCTTCTTATCAGTTAAATAAAATCTTTGCTACAGCATCGATCTTAGTTTCTTTCGCACTATCAATAAGTGCTTCAAAGGTACAGTTTTCTTCGATTCCATCATAACTAAGAATGAAACCGCCCTTAATATCTCTTACTTCATCTGAAACACAAAGCTTTGCATTATTCTTGCCTGCTGCTTTAAGAGCTGCATTTACCCTGCTCTCAAAATCTGCAGAAAGCTTTGTCTTTCCGTCTTTATTAAAAATAATAGCTCCTGCCTTGTCCTGGGCATTCTTAACAGCTACCTTGATACAGAAATCATTATAAGCTGCACCATCTAGCTTTAAAAGCTTATCATAAGCTTCATCAAAGATGCTGCTGATTATCTCCTGCTTTGCAGCAAGAAGAGTTTTTCTCTTAATAAGATCTGCAGCTGAATCACTGCGCTTCTTAATATCCGCTGCTTTGGCCTGACCCTGCTTTTTAATCTCACTGGCCTTACCCTCTGCTTCCTTAGCAGTATCTTCTGCAAACTTTGCCGCCTCACTCGCAGCCCCATCAAGGATTTCTTTTGCCTTAGCCTCTGCCTCTTCCTTTATACCCGAAAGTATCTTTTCTAAGCCTGTCATATCAATCCTTTCGTCATCTTATTTTATTCAATCGGTAATTTACCTATTAAGCTGTAGGAAGACCAACAACTGCAAGGAATGAGATAAGAAGAGCAAGAATAGCGTATGTCTCAACCATGGCTGGAAGTGTCATAGCCTTAGCAAGCTGATCTCCTCTTTTAGAAATGAGGCTGATTGTTGATACTGAAACGTTTGCCTGCTGAATAGCTGAAATAAGACCTACGATAGCCATTGGAAGGCAAGCAAAAAGATACTGAAGGCCGAGCTGCCATGACATATCTGCATTAATTGTTCCACCGATAACACCAATTCTCATAAGAGTTACGAATGCAATAATGAGACCATAAATACCCTGTGTACCAGGAAGAAGTTCAAGAAGAAGAACCTTACCGAACTTTGAAGGATCCTCAGTAACTACTCCTGATGCAGCCTGACCTGCACGTCCTACGCCCATTGCTGAGCCAATTCCTGCTAAAAGTGCAGCTAAAGCTGCTCCAGCGATTGCTAATGCGATACCCATAATTTTTTAATCCTCCTAAAGATTATTATTAAATTTAATATTATTAACGGGAATACCCGTCTACAACTAATTACACCTATGGCAAAATCCAAATATTACTTTGCCGATTCTTTCTTTGCTTTAACCGTTTCGCCGTTTTTTACCTTAAGATACTTTGTATTCATTGTAAAAGGCTTAAAGGCTTTTCCTTCACCTTCATAGAATTTTCCAAAGAATTCAACATAGGTAAGACGGTTTGTATGAACGTATGCACCAAGTACATTAATACCAAAGTTAAGAGTATGACCGATAACAAAAATGATAATGAAGAAAATTGCTCCAGCAATTCCTCCACCAGCCATAGCACCCATCATGTTAAATACCTGGGCAATCATGCCTGTAGCAAGACCCAAAGCTAAAAGTCTTGAATAAGAAAGAATGTCACCTAAGTAACTAGAAACACCGTAAAGTGAATAGAGACCTCTACCAATACGAACTCCCCAGTTTTTCGAATCACGTCCTCCGGTAAGAACAATTCCAACTGCACCGATAATAGCAACATACTTACCTATTTCACCTGCTGCTGCAGGAAGTGCTGCTTTTGACATACCGAACATCGAACATGCTGTTGCACTTGATAACAAAAGTGCTACAAGTCCTCCGATAAGGAACCACCAAAAAACCGTATCACAGATAGCAGACCAAACATCGTGTGCCTTTATATTCATATATGCCTTTGCACCAAGACCTACAAAAATATGAATAATACCAACTGCGAAAGCGAGTCTTAAAACACCCATAGGATCTGAATTAGGATCCATCCAGTGCCAAAGAGTGATTTCTTTTCCAAAAAACGTTCTTGCAACAACAGGAATGGTATCTGCAAAAAAGCTACCAAATAACACACCCATAATCGTTGTTCCAATACCACAACCAAAAAACAATCCCAAAAACTTTTTCGTTCCAGGCTCCATGTTCTTGAACCTAAGTAAAAGCGTTCCACAGGCAATCGTTAATATCAAACCATAGCCTGCATCCGAGAACATAAATCCAAACAAAATATAATAGAAAAGTGCCGAAATGAACGATGGATCAATATCTCCTTTTCCCGGAAGCGAAAAGCTCTCAACCACCGACTCAAGAGGCGCTGCAAAGGCATTATTCTTAAGCTTTACCGGAACCTCTTCATCCTCTGCCGGCTTAATGAACTCAAGAGAAAGTTCAAAATTCTCATTCAACTTCTCCTCAAGATTCTTCTCATCCTTTTGAACAATAAATCCCTCAAGAATAAATACTCTCTCTGACTGTCCAAGCTCGTGAATGACCTCATACTTATCTGAACGCATCTTATAATAGTCGCTCATGAGCTTTAATGCTTCGCGCTTTGGAGCAAGGGCTTTTATCTCTTCCTCATCCTCTTTGATTTCTTCCATCAAAGTATTTTCTTCAATACTAAGCGCATCCATCATTTCTGCTGGAACAATTTCAGACTTGACCGGCCTTGCAAAATTCATTGTCCTAAGCGCTGCCTCGACCTCTCCTGCATCCTTTTTAAGACACAGCACATATAAGCAGGTCTGCGAAGCCATGGCATTAACAATTTCTACATCAACGCCGGTAATCTCCGGACATAGCTCGCTAATTCTTGTCTGTACGCTTTCCACCGTCTCCTTACCAGGAAGAATTCCAATGAACGCCCTAGTCTTCTTAGTTCCTTTAAAATCGATAGGAATATCAAGTCCCATCCATGGTTCAAGGGCCGTTCTATTATTTTCAATCCTAGGAATGCCCGCTTTATTTTCTTCAATCTTCTTATTAAGTGACTGAATTTTGTAAGCAACCTTCATAAGTTCATCGTGCTTTGCCGTTTCCTCATTGAAAACAGACGCATCGATGGTTTTTCTTCCTTCAAGTGAAGAAAAGAGAGAACTCTTTTCCGGCGCATAATAATTAAGTATCCTAAGCGCATCTTCACATATTTCAGAATTCTTATTAAAGGTAGTTACCTCAGTAGCGGTATCCTCATTCTTAAAAACCTGATCCTGTTCATAGGACGTGTCTTTGACATCAATAACACTTTCATGCTGAAGGAATTCAAGAATTTTCTTTCTATCTTTCCTTTTGGCTATGATCCTGACACGGTCCACAGGTAAAATCGCCATTTATAACCTCCTTTGAAGCTGTATTTGACAAAAAGAACAATCCGGTATCAAGCTCCCGTAATTGATTCAATGATCATATCAACTGCAGCTGTTTTTTTAGAACTAATATGCTCCTTAAGCCTTTTTGACTCAAGAATTGCCGAAGCCTCTGCCTCCTTCCTTAGCTTATCGCCCACAGATTCAGCTTCACCAGCCATTTTCTTAGCCGCATCATTAGCTTTCTTAATCAGTACATTTGCTTCTTCAGTAGCTTTTTTCATGGCATCATCCAAATTGGCCTCAGCCTGCTGTCTCGCCATCTTAATAACATCATCAGCCTCAAGCTCTGCCTTTCTGATGGCATCAATAGTATCCTTGCCCAAGGTATCCACCTCCTTGTTCAGATTTTAAATCCCACTCCTTTAATATAACCCCATTTACAGTGCCTTTCCTACTGCTTTTTCCATTTCAATTTTTACATTCTCAAGGCCGCCGTCATAAATAAGTTTTAGCAAAGTATCAAGTGAGCGAAGCGCGAAAGACAAAGTCTTTGCATCTACAAGCTCATTATCAAGAGCATCAGCAGCCTCGTCACTATCAACAACAAAATAGCTTCCATCCGGATCAATAATGACATCCATAAGCAGGTCAACGAAATAAATGCTCTCTATTTCATCCCCCTCCTTCCTGATGTCAGGGCGCATGATGTCACAATACCAATGCACAAACTTACCTTCAGAATCATAGATTCTGCTTATCTTATAACCATTCTTCATGAAATATGCTGAAACACCACTAGCAATGTCGCTTCTAGGCTTAAGCGTATCCCAGCTGGTAATAATAAGCTCATCAGAATACATGAGGATCTTATCATCCTTTAATTCTATAGTTTCAAATGGAATATAGCGTTTTCTAAATAGCTTTGGATAATCCATATGCACCTCCATCTCAATACTTATTTCAGCTTTTCAGCAAGCCACTCATTAAACTTATCTTCAAGCACATCATAAGGAACCTCTCCGAGATTTACAATAAAGGAATTAAAATCCTTAAGACTATACTTATCCCCAAGAGCAGTCTCTGCATTATATCTCATGTTTTCTATCTCGCAGTAACCAAAAGAATAAGGCATATAAGTTCCCGGCTCTTCTGAAAGAGTGTCGTAAATACTATCTACAGTTTCCTTATCTTCTATACCAAAATTATTGATGAGGAAGAAACCTAGCTTTTCTTTATCCCAGGCATCATAATTGATACCTATGTCCATAAGTCCATATAAACACATGGTAACTGCATTGTTAGTTTGAAGAACAGCTGCCGCATCCGGATCATCATACTCATAGCGGTAAGCTCCTGTTTCAACATATACAGCCCAGCCCTCAGCGTATCCACTAGTACCAATAAGCTTTCTTAAATCACTAGTTCCATTAACATGCCCCATTACAGCCTGGTAGAGATGTCCCGGATAGCCCTCATGCGCCAAGGTAGTAAAAAGATCAGTACCACTTCCAGCACCGCCATTATTTATGTAGATAACATTTTCATCATACTTATCAACAGGTGGTGTAAGATACATTGCAGGGCTTACAAAATCCTGAAGAGACTCTGGAACATAATTCACCTTATAATTAACCTCTGGAAACTGAGGATAATCCTGAACTATTGCAGTTTTCAAAAATTCAAGCTGCTCTTTGGGAGATTTCTCGTTGATCTCAGGCACATTGTTAATTGCATTATCATATGCATCCGGATTATTAGAAACTATCTTAGTAAGATCACCAAGTAACCTTCCTTCAACATTATTAATAAGTCTCTTTATTTCCTTAATGCTCTTAGTGGTTCCACAATCATGCTGCACTAAACGCTCGTAATACTCTTTACCGCCTTCTACATTACCTATTCCACCTTCATACTTTCCAGTACCCTTAAGCTCTGAAAGGGTATCAATAAGTGTCTGATAAGCTGGAACAACATAATTCTTTACGGCATCAGTATTCTTAGCCGCATAATCATCTATTTCCTCATCTGAAAGAGTTGAACCATCATCGCCTACAAATTTCTTTAACCTATCTTCAAAATCAGTAATAAGGAAATTATCCTCTGGCTTTTCTGCAAAAGTCTTGCACTGGTCAATGATAGACTGAGCAGTGCTATCTGGCATAAATAATCCCGCTTTAGATTTTTCTTTCTCAAACTCTGCAATCTGCCCGAAGTAATCAGGAACAGCCTTTAATATCTCAATATATCTATCAATGTCTTCTTTATTATAGAAGGCATATTCAGCTAAAAGAATAGGAAGCTGCGCCTGCATTCCAGTTGTAGGTCCGAGCTGCTCATCAAAATAATAGCTGCTATTATAGAGCTCTAAGCCTGAATTAAACGAAAACTTTAGCGAATCATAAGTAAGCTTTTGCTCATCACTTAGAAGCTCGTAGTTAAAGGTCTCAAGCTCAGCAAGTTCTTCCTTTAAAAGCTTTTTATCCTCTTCAAAAACAGCATAAGAATATTCTCCAAGACCTAAGCCATTTGGATCTATTCCATAATTCTCCGGGTATGCAACCATATAATGAAGAGAAAGTGCATCAACACTAACAGATTCAGCAAAAATCTCTTTACAATACTCATCAAAGGCCGACTGAACACTTGCCGCATCCTTACTTTCCTGATCTGCAGGCTTTCCATCAGTGCTACCGCCATCTACATTTGAATTAGCAGAGGTCAAATCCTGAATATCATTATTATCTGATTTCTTGCTACAGCCTGTAACTGATATGCTGCTAAACAAGATCATTGCCGATAGACAGGCAGCAAATGCTCTCTTTTTTTTATATTTTTTATTTCTCATAACTCTCACGCCTTTCCAAATACAGTTCCTTAAAAATTCAGTTTTTTTCTAATATTTGGTGATTTTGTTAAATTTTTCACCAAGTACCATTATACACAAAAATGTCAATAATGTCAAAAAAAATATGGAAAAATATCTTCATTTTTGTATACTTTTTTCGAAAAATATGTACTTGAAACGATTACATCGATATGATATAATAATCTCTCCGAAAATACAGAAAGAGTATTGAATGTTAAGCAAAATTTCAAGCGCTGCCGTAAGCGGCATCGACGCAAATATAATAGAGGTAGAGACAAATGTCGAAACAGGCTTCCCGGATTTTGAACTGGTAGGTCTTGTTTCTGTATCCATAAAAGAAGCCCGTGAACGCGTGCAGGTTGCCATAAGAAACAGCGGCATAAACTTAAAACCAATGCGCATCACCATAAATCTTTCACCTGCCGACATCAAAAAGAACGGTACAGGCTTCGATCTACCAATAGCCCTATCTCTCCTATCCGCATATCAATTGATAGGAATCACACCTTATTCACAGAACTTTCTAAAAACGACCTTATTCACAGGCGAACTCTCCCTAAGTGGTAAAATCAACAGAATAAACGGAATACTTCCAATAGCCTGCGCCGCACTTGAAGGTGGCTTTAAAAACATCGTGGTACCAATGGAAAATCTAAGAGAAGCTTCCTGCGTTAGCGGACTTACTGTTTACGGAGCAGAAAGCCTGAACGGACTCATTGGCTATTTTAACAGCAAAGAGGCAAGTACTGATAATAAAGAAATAGATAATAATCTTCTAGAACAAAAATACGGCATAAAACGTGCCATCCCAGAAGAATACTGTGCTGATGGAGAAATCAGCATACTCCATGATTTCTCAGAGGTAGCAGGACAAAGTGCAGTAAAAAGAGCTGCAGAAGTGGCAGCCGCAGGCATGCACAACATTTTATTATCAGGCGCACCCGGTAGCGGAAAAACAATGATAGCTCGCTGCATACCATATATCCTTCCTCCTTTAAGCTTTAAGGAAAGTCTTGAGGTATCAAAAATCTACAGCGTATGCGGAGAATTCCCCGATAATTCTTCTCTGATAACCAAACGTCCCTTTAGAAACCCTCACCATACCATTACAGCCACAGCCCTTACCGGCGGCGGCGCAAATCCAATACCTGGCGAAGTAAGCCTTGCAGATAAAGGAATATTATTCTTAGATGAATTTCCAGAATTTTCAAAACAATCCATTGAAACCCTCAGAGTTCCATTAGAAGAGCGTCATGTGTGCATCAACCGACTAAACGGAAGCTTTACCTTTCCAGCTGATTTCATGCTAGTAGCCGCAATGAATCCATGTCCGTGCGGCAATTATCCCGACCGAAACCTCTGTAAATGCAGCGATCACGAAATAATGCGATATCAGAGCAAAATCAGCAAACCAATACTAGACAGAATTGACATATACATAAGGGTTTCAAATCCGCAGTTCTCAGAGCTTACAGATAAAGACAAAAAGGGCCGTGAAACCACGGCCCAAATTAGAAAAAGAGTAATTGCTGCAAGAAAAATACAGCTTGAACGCTTTAAAGATGATGGCATCACCTGCAATAGTGCCATGACAGTTAACATGCTAGATAAATACTGTCCTCTTGGTAAAACAGAGCAGGAAATCGTAAAGACAGCCTTTGAGAACTTAAAACTCACCGCTAGATCCTACCACCGGCTTATCAAGGTTTCTAGGACCATAGCCGATCTTGATGCAAGTGAAAATATCAAGGCCGAACATATTTACGAAGCCATAAGCTATCATAGCACCATAGATGGAAACAAATAGGTGAAAGCTATTTCTATTTAACTTTTACTTTTATCTTAACTAAAACACCATTTTGAGCATATACATATACATCGCAAGTACCCTTGCCAACCGCTTTAATAACGCCTTTATTGCTTACGGTTGCAACTGCTTTATTTGAACTCTCATATGCAAGTGTTCTAAACTTCTTAACCTTAAGTTTTGTGCTTTCAGCCTTAGCTGCTGCCTGAAGCTTAAAAGTCTTGCCCACCTTAATATTTACCTTATTATCGCTGGCCCCTGTTGTTATAGTCTTATAGTTTCCAACCTTGCCGCCCTTAGTTGCTATATAAAGAGTCTTAGATGTAGCAAGTGCTTTTCCATTTCCTACAGCTACAACTACATACTTATAGTAGGTTCCCTTTTTCAGCTTCTTGTGGGTAAATGAAGTTCCAGTCACTGTTTTTAGCTTTACATACTTATCTGTCTTACCAGATTTACTTCCATAAACTATATAAGACTTAGCACCGTTGGCCTTCTTCCACGATATTGTGATGCTATCATTGGTAACCTTCTTCTGCTTTGCCTGAAGAATAGAAAAAGTTGCACCTGGAGCACTCTTTGCTCCTTTTAATGCAAGTATCTGCTGCTGTTTCTTATTCTTAGATACTATTTTATTTCCAAAAGCATCTTTTACTATGGTTGTAACAGGTTTAACTGTTGCTACTGGTGTTTCTGTTGTTGCTGGTGTTTCTGTTGTCGTAACCGGTGCTACTGTACTATTAGGATTTTCATTTGATGTAGCTGGTTCCTGTGTTGTTGCTACTGGTGCTGTAGCAGGTGTATCTGTTGTTGCTACTGGTGCTGTAGCTGGTGTCTCTGTTGTTGCTACTGGTGATGTAGCTGGTGTATCTGTTGTTGTTGCTACTGGTGATGTAGCTGGTGTATCTGTTGTTGCTACTGGTGATGTAGCTGGTGTATCTGTTGTTGCTACTGGTGATGTAGCTGGTGTATCTGTTGTTACTACTGGGGCTGTAGCTGGTGTATCTGTTGTTACTACTGGTGCTGTAGCAGGAGTTTCTGTAGAGACCACTGGCTTTTCTGTATTACTTGGAGTCTCCTTAGTTGAAACTGGTTTTTCTGTTGTACCAGGAGTTTCCTTAGTTGCAGCTGGTTTTTCTGTCGTACTTGGAGTCTCCTTTGCTGTAGCTTGTTTATCTGTTGATGATACTGGTACTTCAGGTGTTTCTACAACTGTAGATGGTGTCTTTGTTGTTGTAGTTGTTGTTGTAGTTGTAGTTGTTGTGGCAGGAGTTTCTTTAGATTTATCCTTTGCCTTACTACCTGGATATGTAGTTGGGATAGCGATATTTATAACCTTCGGTCCGGTTGCAGCAATATATCCAGTTCCCTGCTTCTCTGTCGCATTAGGATCACCATCTTCACCAAAATTTCCACCGACTCTCTGAGCATAAGTTGCTCCTGAATCGAGGTCCATCAAATTCTCAAGGCCACCCTTAAATTCAGAATAAGATATTCTTCCATGAGGCAGACAATACTTATCATTATCTTCAATATGAACAACCTTCCACTGAAGTGCCCAGGTAAAAGGCCCCCATGCATAAAAGTCCATATCAAGTGAATCCTTAAACCAGTCAGATCTACCGTAATCAAATGCTGTACCAAAATGCATATAATCGGCAAATCTATGAGCCATAAGTGCAAAATCCTCTCTATTAATAAGCTCTTCGCCTGCAAATTCATTATCACAGATTACAGGATAACCAAAGCAAATATTATTAGCCTCGCCCCACTTAACTGCAGCATAATATGAGGCATCTGAAGGAACATCAGTAAATCTTGTCTTAGCAGGAGCTGCCGGTTTTCCAGCAAGCTCGTAGAGCGTCTGAATAGCCTGACCCCTTGTAATAAAGGTCTCATTATTCGAGTGGCCATCATTTGTATCTAGTTTGCAATCTGGAACAATTGTACCATTAAACTTTGCATTTACTTTTACCCTGTCATCAAGTGCTACACAATGTCTAAGTTCATCAAATGGGTCACTGCTTCCGCCATAGTCAATCGTCATTGAATAAACATAACCAAGATTTTCTGTCTCATGTACATACTTACCTTCATTATAGGCTTTGCAAAGATGATAATTCTTACTAAAATCCAATTCATCAATGCTACTTAAACCAAATGCCATAAGGTAATAAAGCTTAGGGTTATGAGATAAGTCTAAAGAACGAAGTTTTGTATCACATTCAACTGTAAGGAACGCAAGATCAGCATTCTGGGAAAGATCTAGTGATGTAATGCCATCATTATAACCGCATACAAGTTCTAACAGATGCTTATTGTTCCTAACATTGACATTCTTAGCTGCTGTCCATGCAATATTATAATACTGCATTTCCTTAAGATTAGAAACATCGATGTCCTTTAGTCTCTCATTGTGCCATACGTCAAGTCTCTTAATAAGAGGATTATTAGAAACATCAAGCGTTTCAAGATCGTTATAATAACAAGTAATTTCGTTAAGAAGCGGATTATTTGATACATCAAGTTCTGTAAGACCACAATTACTGCAGAACAGATTCTCAAGTTCAGGATTCTGGGACAAATCCAACTTAGTAAGATTAGGATTCGAATTACATTCAAGATAAGCCAGCTTTGGATTGTTTCTAACGTTCAGTTTCTCGAGATTACAATCAAAGCAGTATATCCATGATAGCTTAGGACAGCCTGAAAAATCCAGTTCGCTAAGCGGATTGAATGAACACCAGACACCTTCAATATCCGGGTTGTTAGACAGATCGATTTCAGTGATATTATTTCCTTTACACCATAGGCCCTTCAGGTAAGGAAAATATTCTATTCCCTCAATAGAATTAACACCACTATTCTCGCAATACATATTCCAAGTATAAAGTATCTCATACTTGTCCAGGTAATTATTCCCATCAGTATCAGAATTACGTGCAACGCATGCCCTGAAATTAGGATCAGGAAAGTGCTTCGCATCGATAGGAATATCACCTTCTGCTGCTCTTAACGGCTTGATAGGAAAACCTGTAAGAACCATTGCCGAACACATGACTGCGGCAACAAACTTGCTAAAAAGCTTCATTTTTAAAGCCCCCCTTTATAATAAATTATCCCCCTAGAAACTTTAAGCCTATATAATATTTCACGTTCATAATTAAATATTATCCATCCCCCCAAGAATCCAAGAGGTTATAAACTTGTTAATTTTATACATTTTGAACTTTATTTATAAATGCTATCACAACATCTAATTAGCGTCAAGGAAAGTTTATATAAACTAACAGATACCTTTTTTTTACAACTAACTTATCAAATTTTTAAATCTATGGCCGGTATAGACGCGAGTGGAAAAATCAAGTTTTATTGCCAGTAATTTATTACCAGTAATTTATTACTAGTAATAAACACTTAATACTAAAAAAAGGCACCAGATTAATTCCAGTGCCTTTTTATTATTATTTTTAGTTAAGCAAAAAACGGCAATTTACTAAAGTAATACGTTTTAGCTTTAAATTAATAGTTGCCATTATTTGAATCACTGCCATAGCCGCCGTTTCCGTAGCCATCGCTATAGGTATCCGAATTTTCGTTTCCATAGCCATCGCTGTAGCCAGCAGAACTTCCATTTCCGTAGCCATCTGAACTTCCTGCTCCGTAGCCATCTGAGCTTCCTGCTCCGTAGCTATCTGAACTTCCTGCTCCGTAGCCGTCTGAGCTTCCATTTCCCTCACCGTAGGTGTAACCATTAGAACCGCTTACTGCACCATTATCCAGCTGCACTCCATATCCTCTATTAGAAGATGTTCCATCACTACTTGATGAATTGTAAGAATAAGAACTTGCCGAAGAATAGCCATCTGCTGTTCCGTATGCATTCTCACCGTACTCAGTGCTATTATCAGCTACTGTGCTCTGCGTTTCGTCATAGGAATACTCATAATTTCTCTGCTCTTCTCTGTTTGCCTCAGCAGCTGCAGCAGCAGCCTCCTGCTCCTCGTGGGCACGAAGCTGCATCTGAATCATAGCTTCAAACTCAGAATGATTCCTCTTATACATATTCATATACTGAGTTTCGCCGCCAACGATCATCCAAGGCATTTTAGTATAAAAAGCGAGCGCCTCACCAGCCGCATTTGTGCTGACAGGCATTTTATAAACCTTCTTGTTATCCTTTAGATAGAAGAAAATATGACTAATCGCCTGCTTATATCTTCCACCTCTCTGGAACTTATAATAAGCCCATTCAACCTTTTTATTATCTATAATATGTGCCTTTCCACTTTCATACCATATGGTCAGTTCATCACTTTGCCAAATGTGCTTTTCAGGCTTTTCAGCATATGCCATGCTTCTATCAATTGAATCAAGGTCATGATAGGTAAAATTATTCATTAATACGAAATTATTAAGTTCCTTGCACCAGCCATTTGAAACAAGTCTTATAAGGTGGTAGATAAGAATCACTGCAAATACGAGTATAAGTGCTGTGGTGAAAAATATGTTAAACTTTGAAACACCTCCAACATAATCAGACCTCAAAACATAATAATTCACAGAATTAAACTCATTATTTGTAACCTCCATATAATCTATAACCTCATCATAAAAGCCTCTTTCTTTTCCTTTAAGCTTTACAAATGAGCCCGTTATCATTATCGGATTATCCAAATAGTAAGAATCATCTTCCGTAAGTGTACCTTCGTAATACTTATCCACAAAATCCCAGTAATGATCCTCTGTATTTGCAAGTTTTCTGTCTGTTGAATTATCATCCACTGCAGAAACCTCAAAATACTGCCAAAACGCATCCTGTTCATTTAGAGGATAGGAATTAGCAACAAGATACCCATGACCTGACACTCTTTTATTCGTCGTTACTCCATAGTGCTTTGTCTCAGTAGTATTCTCAACGAACGATCCAAAATTTAAGTAAAGCGGATATTTTACATATCCATTTTCAAGCTCTTTAAAATCAATTTTTGTAAAATCTTCTATAACAGTAGGTCCTTTAATTAATTTAAAAATAGCCCCCTTCCCAATAACTGCACATATTACAATCGCGATAGCAAATATTACTACAAAACCTATATCATGCTTTTTACAAGCTTTTTTCAATGTTTCAATCATAAATATTATCCTTTCACCATAATAATAGCTGGGCTACTCTAGCCCGTTTACTATTTCAACAGATTCCAATACCGACTCATTCTGACTTTATTTAGCCTTTTAACGCATCTTTTCTTTTAAGTACCGATAGCAGTAATCAGACCATCCGACTGCTGCCACCGTAAAAAATATTATTATTGCTTCTTGATAAAATGGAAGAGCTTTGATGAATAATCTCCCCAGGTTCCGCCGGCTGAGAAGCCTCCATACATAAGCACTGCCCCATTATATTCATCCCCTGTTCCTTCAAGAGCATAAAGCGCATTCTCATTAAGACCTACAAGCTTTACAATCTGAGAATGAACATTAGGTCTTCTCATTCCTTCAACATACGTAACAAGAGCCTCGCTCTTATCCTTAGCTACAATCGCCCAGCAATCATATACTCCGTTTTCTGATAATGAAGCAATTCTATAGTAATCTCCAGTACGGATAAGCTCATTGTACTTATGATAAGTATCAATCTGACCTGGAATCTGATTTCTATCATTTTCAGAAATCTTAGTAACATCCAGCTCATAACCAAATGTTCCAGAAAGAGCAACATTGCCACGTGTCTCAAAAGGAGTATTTCTTCCTGTTGCATGGTTAGGACAATCAGAAACATGAGCGCCCATGCTTGATAAAGGATACATAAGCTCTGTACCCTCCTGGATGTAGCATCTTTCGATGGCATCTGTATCATCAGAGCACCAGATCTGTGGGCTAAAGTAGAGCATTCCGGCATCAAATCTAGCACCGCCGCCCGAGCAGTTCTCAAGAAGAAGTTCCGGGAAGTCTGTGATAAGCTTCTCCTGCATCTCATAAAGAGCAAGAACATATCTGTGTGAGAACTCGCCCTGTCTGTCAGCTGAAAGCTCAGCAGAATAAAGATCACAGAGCTGTCTGTTCATATCCCACTTAACATACTCAATATTAGCTGAAGATAGAACCTTCTTCATCTCGCCGTAAATATAATCTCTAACTTCTTTTCTTGTTATATCCAGAACAAGCTGATTTCTCATAAGAACCGGCTCTCTGCCATCAATCTTAACAGCCCATTCAGGATGTGCACGGTAAAGATCAGAATCAGGTGAAATCATCTCAGGCTCAAACCAGATACCGAACTTAAGACCAAGGGCATTTACCTTATCAACAAGAGCCTTAAGGCCGCCGCGAAGCTTTTCTTCATTTACCTGCCAGTCACCAAGAGACATATTGTCACTGCTTCTATTACCAAACCAGCCATCATCCATTACAAGCATCTCGATACCAAGCTTCTTAGCCTCTTCTGCAATAGAATAGAGCTTCTTTTCATCAAAATCAAAGTAGGTAGCCTCCCAGTTATTGATAAGAACTGGTCTTGGCTTATTCTTATAACTGCTTCTGATAAGATTATTTCTAATGATATCATGGAAATTCTGAGCCATCTTATTAAGACCTTCAGCTGAATAGGTCATGATTACCTCAGGTGCAACAAACTCTGCACCCTCTTCAAGCTTCCACTCGAAGGTGTCATGATTAATTCCGACTTCAACTCTGGTATTTCCGAACTGATTTACCTCGCATACAATTTCAAAGTTACCTGAATAAACAAAGTTGAAGCCATAAGCCTCTCCACTGGTATAGGTGCATCCCTTTGAAACAAGCGCTGCAGAAGAATTCTGCTGATGTCCAGACTCACCTCTAAAGGATCTGATCATCTGAGTTCCTGCAGTAACAGGTCTTCTATTGATATGTCTCTCCCTTGCCCAGCTTCCATGAAGAGTAATGAAATCAAAAGCATTACCCTCAAAATCCACTGATGCTGAAAGGGTCCTCTCAAGATAAGCAGCATTTCCACTTACATTCTTAACTCTTACGCTTCTGGTAATACAGTCACTATCTACAAATGTAGAATAAACTAATGTAACCTCAATTCCAAGGCACTTATCCTCTGCTGTAAGCTCAAGAGTATCACAGTCATCACCTTCATTAACGAAGGTTGCTGGAAGACCTTCAAGCTTCTTCTTGCCCTTATAGATTTCGTGGCTCTTGTATGTAAGAGCTGCCGCTTTAGTGCCATTTTCAGCCTTTACTTCAAAGGCTGGTGTTCTGTAATCACCAATTCCTGCAGTTGGATATTCAAAAAACACGCTATCATTGAAAGAACCTCTATCACGGTTGTTCTTACTAGGAACAAACGGATTCTCATCAATCCTTAAAAGATGCCTTACATGATAATCAGGAAGCTTCTTTCCATAATAGGCATGGCAGATGAAATTTTCCACATCAACAAGTGCGATTACATAGCTCGAATTTTTAGTATCAAGCTTAAACACTTTTTCATCCTCGTAATACTTTATTGCCATTATTATCTCCTTTTCCCCTAAAAAAGACGGCACCATTACAAATCAATTTCACCTATTCATAATTAATGCCGCCTTCAATGTACAAATTAATACACTATTAAATTAAATATCCGTAAGAAGCTCTAAAGAATGCTCCTTATTCATCTTTTTACACATTTCTACAAACTTATCAAGTGGAACATCATGAATCTGCTGCTTCATACCGCGGATGTTAAGGGAAACAGTATTCTCAGCTGCTTCCTTATCACCAAGAACAAGAATATAAGGTTCCTTATAAAGCTTATACTTCTTGATCTTCTCCTTCATATTATCATCCTCGTAATTAGCTTCAACTCTGACGCCAGCCTCTTCAAGAGCAGAAACGACCTTCTTAGCATACTCATTATGCTCAAGTCTGATAGGAACTACACCTACCTGATATGGTGAAAGCCAGAATGGGAATGCACCCTTGAAGTTCTCGATGATGATACCGATAAAACGCTCAAGAGAACCATAAATAGCACGGTGAATAACAACAGGCATTGCAACTGTTCCCTCAGCTGTCTGGTATGTAAGACCAAAGTTATGAGGAAGCTGGAAGTCAAGCTGAACAGTACCGCACTGCCACTCTCTGCCAAGAGCATCCTTGATCTGAAGGTCGATCTTAGGTCCATAGAAAGCACCATCACCCTCATTTACCTCATATCCATCCGGGCCATACTTCTCGTCAAGAATATCCTTAAGAGCCTTCTCTGCACGGTTCCATACCTCAATATCACCCATGAAATCATCAGGACGGGTCGATAACTCAGCACGATAAGTAACACCAAAGGTCTTGTAGATTTCATCAGCAATAGCGATGATATCAGCAATCTCATCCTTTATCTGAGATTCCATAACAAAGGTATGGTCATCATCCTGACGGAACTCCTGAACACGAAGAAGACCATTCATCTGACCTGACTTCTCCTTGCGGTGAAGAACATCATACTCACTGAAACGGATTGGAAGATCCTTATAAGAATGAACGTTTCTCTTGTACATTACCATAGCATTAGGACAGTTCATAGGCTTTGCTGCCATAGTATCAATGTTCTCACGGTTATAAACAGCTGTGCCCTTTGAAAGCTCAACATTCTTTGTAAGCTCTGCCTCATCCATATTCTCGATAACATCCTTGATGTTAGCATCAGCCTTAAGCCAGCCAGCAACACCAGGTACCATGAACATGTTGTTGATATAATGAGCCCAGTGGCCACTTATCTGCCAAAGCTTCTTATTATTGATAAGAGGAGCAGAAATTTCTGTATAGCCATGCTTCTTCTGAATTTCACGAGAATACTTAAGAAGCTCCTGATACATTGTCCATCCTCTTGGATACCAATATGGCATACCAGGTGCTGTCTCATCGAACATGAAGAGCTCAAGCTGAGGTCCGAGCTTCTTATGATCTCTTTCCATAGCTTCCTTAATGAGATCCTTATGTTCCTTAAGCTGCTGCTTATCAGGGAAAGCATAAACATAAATTCTCTGAAGTCTGTCAAGCTTAGCATCGCCTCTCCAATAAGCCATTGAAACTGCCTTTACTTCAAAAGCAGCTGAGCTAAGCTCCTGAGAATTAGGAACATGAGGTCCACGGCAAAGATCTACATAATCATCACCTGTATAGTAAATTGTAAGAAGCTCATCCTCTGGAAGATCCTTAATTATCTCTTCCTTATACTTCTGATTCTTGAACAGCTCAAGTGCATCTGCTCTTGAAATCTCCTCTCTTCTCCAATCTTCCTTTCTCTTGATGATTTCATGCATCTTATCTTCGATTTTCTTATAATCATCTGGAGTAACTGTAACTCCCTCCGGGAAACCGAAATCATAGTATAAACCATCCTCGATCTGAGGTCCGATGGCATACTGAACTTCCTTTCCATAGATTTCAATTACTGCCTTTGCGAGGACATGTGCCAATGAATGGCGATATCTGTCCATGTACTCTTCCTTAATCATTAAAAACCTCTTTCCTGCCAATGGGCATATAAAAAGCCCACTGACATCATTATATTTTGATGTCAGGGGCGCAAATTTAAATTTATTTACGTGGTTCCACCCTGCTTGCCTCAAAATAAGGCCACTTAATGGGCGATTATAACGGAATCACCGGACTCTATTAAAGCCTTTCTGGTACTAGACCCGAAAAGATGGTGTTCAATTATCTTCCTGCCTGGTGCTTCCACCCATAACAAATGTCAAAAAGCATTTATTATGGCCCCAGATCTCTGTTTCAGTATGGTAACCTACTGTTCTTTTCATGAAATTACTTCAATAATACTATATAAACTGTTAAAAGTCAAACATTTTTCGATAGAAGTTTTTATAATATGAGCATTTCTTTTATAAGTTTGGTTTAATATAAAATATTTTCCATCACAAGTTTTTAACAGGCAGCAGTCGGCAAGGAATTACATAAATACCCTGTTGAAAAATCAAACGAATAAAAGTATAATTAGGGCAAGGTTTTTTACAAATCATGAAGTTTAAGATAAGGCATAGAGCCCCGTCTTAATCTTAAAACGGAGAATTTGAATGTATAGAAATGTTGACTTAAATGATATAACTGATGGCTCAAGGTATGGTAATAATGACATGGTCAGGGCAGATACCTACGGCTGCAAGAATTGTTCCTTCTGCTGCAGGAATATGTGCGATACTATTTTCCTTGATCCCTTTGATGTGTTCAATCTTTTAAAGTACTTATCTGAAAATA
>JAEEGF010468444.1_pt1 | contig 43470 bp, 40 predicted proteins | sample 9134171 | NCBI WGS metagenome assembly JAEEGF01 (sample SAMN16246542, study PRJNA631951) | gut metagenome | biome: gut microbiome; feature: rumen; material: AP-attached | host: Bos | place: Iran: Karaj | collected 2018-10 | reverse complement strand
GCTGCCTTTATTCATGCCATTATAGACCATTACTTCTTGAATAAAAGAATAAGTATTGCTGCATAACCCCGTTATAGGGCTTGTATTTACCAAATAAAAAGCCCTGAGGATACTGAGCATCAAGCACTTTGTTGATCCAGACATCCTTAGGAAAAGCATCCAGCCTGTGATATCCAAAGAGAATCTCGCAGTTGGCAACCTTAACTCCTACGCCATATAGCGCCAGGAGCTTCTGCATAAGAGCATCATCATCTATCTCTTCCCAGCTCTCGAGATCTACTGCTCCGCTTACTACATCAAGTGTAGCCTGATGTACATATTTATCTCTGTAGCCAAGGCTGCACCCTGATAGTTGCGCAACAGTCAGCTTGGATAGTTCCTCTGGTGTAGGGAAGGAATATACATCATTTCCTTCTGCATCTACAGCAATCTTGTGTCCAGCAAGTGCACATATCTTCTCAATAGAGGCCTTGATGGCAGGAATATTCTTTCTCTGGGATATGATAAAAGAGATAAGCATCTCCCATGGATCCTGCCTAAGAATTCTAATACCCTGACCAAACTCAGAAGCCCTGTAGAGATATTCATCCTCTGACTCGTCGATCAGACCTCTGATATCACTGTAGCTTGTATCAAGATCAAAGTACTGCTTCCAGAAGTTTTCGTATTCATCTTCACTGCAGCTAAACTCATATTTGCCTTCGCCCTGCTCTTTTATAAACAGATACTTATCTTCAGCTACTGCGCTATATCCATCAGCGCATTTATTGAATCTGAAGCACTGTCCGCTATCTGCAATTTTCTGAAGATCAAAATCATCTTTTATTTCAATTATCATTTTTACTTAGTCCTTGTTATACCGGCTATGTCAGCCATAATTACCTTAGCGAATGCTTCTTATCTTCATCAGCCATTGCATCTACATAGCCTCTGTCCCAGAGCATAATGTTGAGCTTCTGAGCCAGCTCTACAGCAGGCTGAGTAAAGTACTGGTTAGTCATTACAACACCAACCATTCTATCATAGTAATCTCTGCCAGCGTAAACTTCCTGAACAGCCTTAACACCGATAGGCTTATCGTAGCATTTACATTGAATGGCGTAGGTTACTCCATCCTTCTCAGCCAGGATATCTGCACCAAAGTCTCCGCTTCCTTTGGTAACCTCAACCTCCAGAAAGCCATGAGCTTTCAATATGTCTGCGCAGTAGTACTCGAAGTCGTGTCCTTCCATTTCGTCCATTGGAAGTGGCTTCATTCGTATTTTTTTGACTATATGTACTATCAGAACAGCCAGAAGTACTATGGCTGCACCGATCAAACATGCAATTATATGTTCTTTATTCACAATCCTAGTCCAATCTCTATCTTATCTGTTCATTGTCAGAAATAGTTTACCAGCCCTGCTCAGCTACTTCTTTTTCTATCTCAACTACGTTCCTGTCCCAGGATTCGTAGGTTGGATCACCTCTGTGATCTGGAATATCAAATCTGTACTTAAGTCCAGCGCCGAGATAATCTGTATACTTGCAGCTACCTGTGTAGTTCAGATGGGAGAAATCAAAGTAGTCCTTGCTAAAATCTAGTCCAAGTGTGTCGTACCAGGCATTTCCATCCTCAAACCAGATTCCTCGCTGCGCACAAAGGTTTTCCACATACTGGAATCTCTGATCTGCGTAGTACTCTTTGACATAAGGAGTCACGATGAAAAACATCTCAATCCCCTTGTCATTGCAATAATCAATTATCTTATCAAGGTATTCCTGTGACTTCTCAGTAAGAGGCTCCTCATCTTCTGCATCAAAGTCAGGCTTATCCCACTCTGCAATCCTGAAGTACGGAGTATACCCCTTAAAGGCACTCTTCTCCTCGTCGCTCTCAAAAAGATAATCCCAGTCAGCCTGTTCAAGTTCCTGGTAGCGTGCATGATAGCTGACAAGCGCCGGAAAGAAATCCTTTATCCTGTCAGGCTCTACGCTCGCCTTCAACATCCTGAGCTTATTAAGCGAAAACTTCATTCCATAAAAGTTATCCGCAATGTACTTGTACTGATAATCATCGTAGAACATAGCTGGCGCATAGAAGTCCAACACCACTACCTTGGGGCTCTGGTACTTACACAACTCCTGAAGATAATAATAGGTCATCCAGAGTGGCTGCTCAGCTGCGCTGTAGTCATAAGCTGCAATACCATATTTTTCCCACAAAAGCGCTGTATTGATATTTACATGCATATGGCTAGAGCCAAGAAATGCTACATCTATCGTATTCTCTGGCTGCGCATAAAGACACCTTGCCTGCTTGATTCCATGGGCTGTCTTAAAGCTAAGAAGTCTGTCCACAAAACTCAGCGACAAAACAAGCGCCAATATAAGTGCTATGAACTTAAAAAAGCCAAAAACTTTTTTCATCTATATTAAAACTCCATATATATCAGCCTTGTGCTGATGTCTGGTCCATAAATTCCAAATATAACAATTAGCATTATGAGCAGATAAAATGCTATATATCTCTTACCCTGCGTAGTAGAAGCGATCATTTCAGGAATATTCGACTTGTTATGATATGCAAGCCTATCAAGGATCGCTATTACTACAATCGATACAATGATCACAACCAATTCTGTCATGACAAGATTCATGTTTTCCATATTTTCGGTAAAAGAAATATATCCAGCAAAGTGAGTGAACATACACTTCACGTAAGTTATTCCTGAAGAAAGTGATGATGCCCTAAAGAATATCCAGGCAAAAGAAGCCTCGATAAATGTGATGATATTTCCTACAATTCCAGTTCTGATAGCCTTAAAGCCCTTATCTCTGCAGATGCTGTCAATTGCTGAAAATACTCCGTGTAAAAGTCCCCAAATTATAAAGTTCTTACCTGCACCATGCCACATACCACAAATCAAGAAGACGATCATCGTGTTGATAATCTTGCGCGCTGGACCTTTTCTATTTCCACCAAGTGGAATATAAACATAGTCCCTAAGCCATGAAGACAGGGACATGTGCCAGCGTCTCCAGAACTCAGTAATGTTCTGGCTACAATATGGCATATCAAAGTTTGTTACAAGATCAATTCCAAATGCCTTGGATACGCCAATCGCAAAGTATGAATAACCTGCAAAATCGCAGTAAATCTGAATCGTGTAAAAGAGTGCTCCAACAAGCAGCCAGTTGCTGCCAAGAAGCTGTGCCCCGTCAAAGAGCTTATCAACATATATTCCAAGGCGGTCTGCAATAACCACCTTCATAAACGCTCCGTATAGAGTGTAGTACAATACTCTCTTCCATCTTTCTTTTTCAAGGAGTCGAACTCTTCCAAGTTCTCTCACCTGAGTTGAGAAACCATCCCATCTCTCGATAGGTCCACTTACAAACTTAGGGAACCAGGCAAGATATAGAACTACATCTGCGATATTAGCTGATGCCTCTATAGTTTTTCTTTTCACATCAACTATGTAACTGATCGCCTGAAAAACATAGAAAGAATAGCCGATTGGCATGAGGATCTTAGCAAGAAATACATCCTCACTCGCTGCGTCAGAAAAGTATGCCGGAACATACTTAAAGATAAGTAAACTGAGAATAAACATAGAAACTGCAACGGACATAATGCCCGCTGCAGCTTTTTCATTTTTCTTTTGCCAGATAAACACAAGCTGTCCTGCTGCCCATGTGAGCACAGAAACAACCATAACTGCTATTCCGGCAAACCTATTAAGGGAGTATATGTAGAGAATACTTGCTACCATTAACAAGTACTTTCTGCTATTCCCCCTAAGTATATAAAACAGTATGCAGATAACCGCTGCATAGATTAGCGATGAAACGCCAATTGTCATAGTTTAAGATCTCCGTCTTTAACCCAACCAAGCTTTCTAACTCCAGCGTGGATGATAGGTGCGATAACTGCTGGAAGAACAAATGAAATCATTACAAGTCCGATCCAGTCAAATGCTGTGATTCCAGCCTTAGCTCCATTTGCTACGTCGTTAACCCAACCAGTGTAAACACCGATCTGACCTACAAGACCGCAAGTACCCATACCTGAAGATACAGGTGCGCCGTTCATTCTAAGTCCAAAGAGGCATGTAGCGATAGGTCCTGTAATTGCTGATGTTACGATAGGTGCGATCCATACTCTTGGATTTCTAACGATGTTACCCATCTGAAGCATTGATGTACCGATTCCCTGTGATACAAGTCCACCCCACTTATTCTCTTTGAAAGAGATAACAGCAAAGCCTACCATCTGTGCACAACAGCCTGCTACAGCAGCGCCACCAGCAAGTCCTGTGAGCTGAAGTGCTGCACAGATAGCTGCAGATGAAATAGGGAGTGTAAGAGCAACACCAACGAGAACTGAAACAAGGATTCCCATAAGGAATGGCTGAAGCTCAGTTGCCCACATGATGATATTACCAACCCACATAGCTGCACGTCCAAGTGGAGGTGCGATGAGCCATGAGAAGAATACGCCCACTGCGATAGTTACAAGTGGAGTAACAAGGATATCAACCTTAGTTTCCTTGGATACTGCCTTACCAAACTCAGCAGCAAGGATAGCTACAAAAAGAACTGCCAGAGGACCGCCTGCTCCGCCAAGTGCGTTTGCTGCAAATCCAACTGTGATCATTGAAAATAAAACAAGAGGTGGACACTTAAGTGCATATCCAATTGCAACAGCCATTGCTGGTCCACTCATTGCTGTTGCAAGACCGCCGACAGTATACTCAACACCTGCGATTGTTGCTACTGTCTGCATTAGAAACGGAATCTGGAACTGTGTACCAATTGTGTTAATGATGGTACCGATCAGCAGTGAACAGAAAAGTCCCTGCGCCATTGCCCCCAGTGCATCGATTCCGTACCTTCGAAGGGATATTTCAATATCCTTTCTTTTTAAAAACTCTTTCATACATTCTCCCGCTTTCTGCCGACTAATTAAAATCCCCATTTATGCCGACTTTAGCTACTAGCCTACCACAAACGCCGTAAATATGAAAGATAGTATATCGAAAAGCTTATCTTTTTATCCCGTTAACACTTCTATTTTATCAAAACCATTAAGAATACGGTAGATTTCTTACTCTTAGCACTAAATAGTATAGTCACTACCTAACAGCATTTTGTCTATCACTGGATGAATTAGGCTTGTATCTGAAACTCTGTTAATTGCGCATAGTTTTTTCCAGCATCTTTACTTGAAGCCCCACACTGAAATACTTGTTCAAAACATTCTTTCCTTTAGTCCCATCATCGTACAAGGTCACAAATTGTGACCTTAAATAATCGCCTGGAATTTCTTCCTGTTTTAACTGAAACATAAAATCCTCTGGAAAACGTTCAATATTTCGTTTCACCTGCTGATTCATAGCTTTAAGCTCATAACCATAAATATGTGCCAAATCACTATCGCCACCTATGAATAGAATCTCTCACCTGTTTCAAGGCAGATACAAGGCAACCGACCACCGGGAAGCCCGCAACCGCAATCCATTATGATCAGGCTATTCTTCATATTAACCCATATGGAATCAACGCCGTCAAGGAAATGACCATTTGGATTTTTTCGTTGATAAGAAGTGTCTTGATGACCAACTATAGATACATAGCCTTCGACACCCTTTTCCAAGAACTGCTTATCTGAATACATTCCTTCTAAATACAGAGATGGTTCCTTAGCCCCCTCTGCGGGATCAAATGTCATTGCATGCGCAAGAAGATATTTCACTGAGTTAATCTCAATTTCAACCTGCAACGGCAGTCGCATTATCAAATCGGCAAGATTGAGCATATCAGCTTCAACAAGCCTTTCCTTCATCAAGTCAAACGAATTATATCGATATGGTCGTACGCCGTCTCGCTTCTTTTCAGCGGTTCCATAGTAGGAGTATATGTACTCAGCCAGAAGCTGATCATGATTGCCACGGATCCATTTCACATTTGTACTTAAACCGGAGATTCTAAAATAAACACCAATCGGATCCGGATCAGTACCTCCCCTGTCAAAAAGATCTCCCAGCAATATTAAATTGTCATTATAAGAAAGTGAAATCTGCGTCAAGAGCGCATTAAGCTTAATTAGGGAATTATGGATATCACCTACTACATATGTAGCCATATCTTTCAATCCTCCCGCATCATTTCAAGGAGATACTTAACTTCAGCATCCAGGCTAAAGTCATTAAGGCTTTTCCTCTTCGTGATATCAAGCTTTGTGTTACGATAACCTAATAAGTATGTTAAGTGATTAGCCTGCCTATGGGAAATACCAAGCTGATCTTCTATACCCTTAATCGTGCACCCTCTGTTACCATAGTTTGTAATGACCCAATAATATAACTCACTAGCTGTCATTATCTTCCCTCCCCAATATACTTAAGCACTGTATCAAGATCTCCTTTACGGAGTAACTCTGCCGTTCTAGCAACCGCTTTTTCCATCATCTCAAGGCAATTAGTATTAACAGACGCTATACCTTTATCGTTGTTCTTTACAAGTGTTTCTGGGGAATCCTCTTCATACTCCTCTGAAGCCATCTTGAAAAGCTGCTTTCCTGCTAAGTAATTACCATCTCCAACAAATGTTTCACTTACCAGATAAGTACTAAATAAACGTAATGCCTTAGACGGCATAGGAAGTACTTCCTGTGATTCGAGTTCTATTGTAAGCGTCGTCTTGTCTTCACTGAACTCAAAATTAATTATCTGCTTTGGATTCTTAGCAAGCAATGATCTAGCGTTAAAATACGGAACCACAGTGCTGGAGATCAAATTCTGGTATTCATCCTCAAATAAAACTCCTGGTTTTACGTGCTGTGCAATAATCTTATAATGCTTCATAAATCTTTTCCTCCTTGATGTTTAACAATATACCGATACTATGGTCGCTGGATATTTCCGGTGTATATCCGTTAGTCATCTGGTAGCTATAATATATCATTAGCTTTTCCGGTTGTCAAATGTTTTTTTCCAGCAATCAAATAACGAAACATCTCATCAATCATTCTGACCTGATGATCCTTATACTTAAGCGCTATCCTTGCGATCTTATCACCTATTCCGCTTGTTTGTACTCGCTCGCCATCAGGACGCCTGAAGGTAAGACTCTCTATGATATCGTCCTCAGATATCTGGCATTTTTCGAGAGATACAAGCTGTGCCTTGGCTGCTTTTCTTCGATCAACCATGTAACCGTATTCTGATATCATTTTTTCAACATATCCTTTCATGATCAAACCTCCTATCGTATCCTGGCTTTAACTGCACTGAGAATTGCATCCTACGTGCATTCCTTTTTCTCAAGAGCTGAGAGTATATCCTCATCAATCGTTCCGGCTGTGATAAAATGCTGTATCGTCACCGTATGTTCCTGGCCCTGACGATATAACCTTCCGTTTGTTTGCTGTTATCCTCTCTATCTTCTCCCAAGAAAACATACATTCACTGCTTTCTACCGACAATATAGTAATTAACCACTTTTTTCGCAATGAATAACAAAAAAACAGAAGACCCGAAAGTCTTCTGCTGTAAATATCTACTATATCATTTGAAAATGTTTCATAGTGTTCCTGCACCCACTCCTCGATCTCTTTGTATGTTGTCTTAGCCTCAGCACTTGTGAGATCCAGTTCATCCATATCTAACTTAACATTGACATGATGTTTTGCTTCATGAAGTTTTGGACAACAAACATACCGTCTCGTCTGTTATTTCTTTGTCCCAACCAACAAGATTCTCTTTAGTCAGGTTGTCTGCGTACTCTTTTAGTGCATCTTCACCAAATGCAATAGTAGTAAACTCTTTATCATTATAGTACACAGGGAATGCAAAGGATATGCTCTTTAGGAATCTTCCATTTTCCTTTGGCTGATCATATATTTGCACTTCTTCAATAAATGACTGCATGAATTTCTTTTTTCAAGATCTGTAAAGTTATCATAAAGCTTATCAAACTGAATTAGCACTTTATAAATTGTATCCGCTGAAAGTCTCTCTTTTAAAAGATTATCAATTCGCTTATTCACAGTCTCTATCTTCTCTTCTATATCACCCATCTGGTCATAGATAGAGTCCAATCGATCCTGCATATCCTGATATTTTCTGTCATAATGTTTATCAGTAACATCAAGTGCATCTATCTGTGCGGCTAGCTTATTTTTTGCTCCTATACACTGCTGAAGGCTTTTTCTGTAACTTTCACGCTCAGCTTTCAGTTCGCTTGCATCTACATTAGCTCCTATCTTTGCTTTTAAAGCAGCTTTGAACTTTGGATTATTTACCATTTTCTTGACTGTCTCTTCCACTGCAGTATTTACCTTATCCTGTCCCCACTGCCTGTGATAGTCACAATGATGTCCGTCTAATTTGATTCTATGCTTACAAGCATAATAAAAGAAATCCTTATAATATGAGCCGTCACTCTTCTTTTTACGATTTACGTTTGCATACATAGATCCACCGCATACAGGACATTTAAGAATACCCGAAAGAATATGCTCATGTTCAAGGCTATGTGTCTTCTCATGCTTGAAACCAGTGCGTTCACGCTTTTCTTTAGCAAGCATGAAATCTTCCTCTGATATAATGGCATCATGTTCACCATCATATATAGGAAATTCCTCCTGCTTCACTACATGAAACTCATTTCTTGTTCCCTGAATCTTCTCTGTAGCCCTGCGTCCATATGCTAATTTTCCCATATAAACAGGGTTATCAAGAACACCTTTTATAAAGGATGGTGCAAATGTTGTAAGTGTATTATTCTGCCTCTGCTTCTTTTTATACCCATGATTGTTAAGATACTCAGCAACGCCATTGGCACCCATATCCGTATGTATGTATTTATCAAAAATGAGACGTATCTTCTCTGCTTCATCTTCTGCAATGGCAAGACTACCATCAACTAGCTTATATCCATATGGAGCAAATCCACCATTTCACTTGCCTTCTCTGGCTTTTTGTCTTCTGCCTTCCATGGTCTGAACCAGAATATTTTCTCGCTCAAGTTCAGCAACCGCAGACAAAATAGAAATCATAAGTTTTCCAGACTCTTTTGCGCTGTTAATTCCATCTTCAACACATATAAGATTAACCCCAAAGTCCTGCATTAACTGTAAAGAATTAAGCACATCAGCAGCATTTCTTCCAAATCTTGAAAGTTTGAATACAAGTACATAGCTCACATCATCCTTGCAATTCTCTATGTCTTGAAGCATTCTAACGAACTCCGGTCTTCCATTTATGTTTTTACCAGAATGTCCCTCATCAGAGTACTCACCTACTATCTCCATTTCTTCATAGTCTGCATAGCGTTTGAGTTTTTCTTTCTGAGCATCCAGACTATATCCATCAACCTGCATAGCAGTGGAAACTCTGGTATAGATATAACATTTTGTTTTCTTACTTTTTGCCATACATGCATCCTTTCGAAAAAAATTGCTCTTGACAATCCCCTGTTGTGTCATTAACATATGAATCAAGAAATGGGTTTTTTACTGAGTAAGGTCTTCGGACTGGAAAAGGTCGCTCGTTTCTTTTTTTATGTTCATAATATCGTACAAGTATTTCTTCCCATCTTTATCATGTCTTAAAATCATTGCCACATGAAAGACATTATATCTTTCCACTTCACCATCACTTGCAAATACCGGTAATGCAAATCGCGATTCATATTTATACCAGCCGTACTTTGCATCCTTTTTATGCTTTGCCTTTGAATTATCTGTATGTTCCATGTTAGTAGCAGTGATTATAAGCTCAGGTAAACCTTGAGCTGCATTGGCTTTTGCTTTTTCATTAGCGCCTTTTAGAATATGTGTATATTCCGAATGAGCATACTCATCAGGTAAATCTGTACCGATATACACTACCTCATTTGTCTCTGCAATCGTGTAGAACTCGCCCACATACTGTCTGAGGTATTCTTCAACATCAATCCATTTTATTCCACGTTTTCCACGAAAAATGATGTCATTGATCATTACAACATTATGTCCTAGTGCATCCTTGATAACTGAAACATTTCTTGAATTACTTTCTTTTTCCAACTTTAACATTACTCCCTTTCTTTTCTTCTATATCGATACCATTCATTTGCTTAAGTCCATCATAATAAGCCTTATATCTGTATGCTGTGCGACGGCTGATTGCTCCCTGATCTACAATCTCCATAATAGTAAGGCCGTTCTCATATAGCTCCACAAAGTCGTTATATGACTTCATCCAATGCTCGTCATGCTTCTGTCTACCAGCAAACTTTTTACTCTTATAGAATTCAAGCTCTTCTTTCAGTTTTGTGTTTTCTTTCTCAAGTTCCGTTATCCTTTTCAAAGCATCTTCAAGTGTCATCGTCATATACTCTCCTTTGTGTCAAAATTCTTATGACACAATTATAGTGTCATTGTATCGAAGTGTCAATTTATACTTGACACTTATGCAGCTGTGTTTTTATCTGTCCTCTGCCATGAATAAAACATTTCTGACTTCTTCTCATATAACTCCATCAATTTTAAACTGTTCATTCTAGGCACAAACTCTATTAAATATGTGACATCAGCAACTATTACAACATAGTCAAATTGATATTCCTTGTCTGGCATCAATACTGCATCCGCATATTTTTCAATAAGGCCAGCAAGGAGATCAACGCATCTTAAAAATGCTGCGTTTTGCTTCGGATCTTCAAAATATTTCAATTCATTTGTTTTTCCCATAATCTTCTCCATTTCTATCAAAAAAGTTTCATAAGGCTTATCTAGGCACTAGACAGGCACATATAAAAACCTATGTAGCCCTTGTCCTTATTGGACTTAGGCACATAGGCACATGATTTGTAATTCCATTTCGATTTTTTGTTTTTCCATAAAAAATAAGGTATCAACTAAAAAGTGATGCCTATGCGCCTTTCTTCATATCAAAAGGCACATCCTTAAGCACATGGTTGGCATACACCCCTTTGTATCCTCTGGCTGTTCTTCCATCTATGGCTGCGTTTTTAAGGTACTCTATTCCAAGCTTTGGCGCTCTCTGCTTCACATCCCTTGCAAAAGAATTCTCTGTCCTTGGTTTCACAGAATTTCTTTCAGCCCATATTTCGTAGGCTTCATACAGATCCTTTGTGGAGCAGATAGCCTCTTTATCAAAAGTTATATATCCTTCCGAAGAAAAGAAATCCATGATACTGTCCTCTTCCATACGCATTTCTGCCTGATTCTGAACAGTGCGCTCACTTATAGTAAAGTTAAAACCGTTGGAAACAAGCCTCTTAAGACCTTCAAGGCACCAAAGGGCAATTCCTTCTGTTTCCTCTTCCAGTTTTTCTGATAGATTTCTGTCATCAACCCTTGTAGCAGGCTTTTCTTTAACCCTTATAGCAATCTGTCTGCGGTAAAATCCGTCAGATTTATCATGGAGTGCGCTAAGAGCACCATTTCCAAAGACCATAATCCTGACATGAAGATATCCTTGATAACTCTGCTGTCCTTTACGCTCTAATTCCATCTTATCTTCCATAGTCACCACAGACTTTATAATGCCTGTATCACTAAGAGCTTCCATCTTCATGTCATCATCAACCATCAGAAGCATCCCCTCCTGACTTGCAAGGGCAAACCTGTTATTGGAAAGTGTGGTCACACTACAGACTGTCATGTTGTCTCCAAGAAGATTCCTGCACACGAAGCCAATCCTCGATTTTCCCTCACCACCACTTCCTATCAGCATTAACATGGCCTGAGCTTTAGTGGTTGGTATAAAGGTATATCCCATGAACTCCTGCAACGTGGGAATATCCTCAGGATACAGAAGTTCATCAAGAAACTGTAACCACCTTGTCGGCTTCTTTGCATCAGGATTATATTTAGCAGGAAGTCTGTTTGAACAGAACTCCTTATCAGAAACAAATCCGCCCTCAAGAAAGAAAGTACCATTTTTAAAATGAACCCTGTCTATGTGCTTGGGGAGCTCTTCACAGTAGGCCTCGTACTTCAAGCCTTCAAGAATCTGACCCGCTCTCTTAGCGATAGCAGTTTCAATATAAGGCTTTATGACTTCCACTATTTCTTTTTTCAGCTTGTACTCATCCACAAGACCATCAATGTCATAGAACAGGCCGCCCACAAACTTAAGCGGATGCTTTTGGATGAACCACTCGCAGAACTCTGCTTCATTTATTTTCTTTTTTTCAGTGTCATACCATGTAGGTGCATCATCAGAAGCAGTATCCTCTGTTATGAGTTTTACTACCTCAAATACTTTTTTCTTCATTTCTGGATCTAAATTGTTTAAGTCGTCTATCAATTTCAATTACCTTCCTTCCGTAATCTGCAATTAAAAAAGCCCTGTCAGAAATATCTCCTGTGAGTAAAATATCAAGCATATACTCAACATGATCTGTTTCTTTCAGAGCTTCACAAAAATAAGGATGCCATTCACTATTTTCATCCTTGGGCTCATATTCAGTTTTCCATTTTTTCAAGAGATGCAGGTAGTCAGACAGAACACGAAAAACATATTTTTCCGATTCCTCAAATTTGAGGAGCAGGGACTTTTCATGAGCGACCTTTTTCGCAGGTGCATTATAGCTTTCATCGTAGCTAAAATGAAAGTCATCACAGATTTTTATTGCTGCATCCTTAAGCCCCAGTCCAAAATACTTTGAAACAAAATCGACTGCATCACCTTTTTCACCACATCCAAAACAGTAGTATCTGGTATCAACTTTCATGCTAGGATGCTTATCGCTATGGAATGGACAACAGCACATCCCATAGCGGTTCACCCTGATACCGTAATACTCAAAAACCTGTCTTGCTGTGACATTTTCTTTTACAGTATCAAACACACTCAACGGCTGATCTCACCTCGGTTCTTTTTAGGAAGATGGATGGTATTTGCATCCCTTTCCTTAATCTCTGCCTTGTACTTGTCAAGAAGTGCGAGTGTGCTAGGTCTTGTCTCCTCCATGATTCCCTCAATAAACTTATCCTTCATCTCAGGCAATTTGAATGCCTTTCTGACTCTGTTTATGATTCTGTCACGGAGCTTGCCAAGATTTTTCTGAAGGAATTCCATCTGCTGAAAAGCATAATCCCTAAGATTTTTAGGAGCCTTTCTTTCAGGTGACATAAGCCATTTCTTGTGATCTTCTATCTCCGCAAGATCTTCCTCTCTAACCTTGTCAGTGATTTCATCAACAAGTGTGTCACAAGCTTTATCATAGGCAACCTCGGAAACTTCTTTGAGAAGTCCTTTAACATCTTCAATCTTTAGTTCCAGATTTTTATTCTCCTGAGTAAGCCTTTCGTTTTCAGCCTGAAGCTGTTCTCCTACCTCCTGCCATGTGTCTATGGTTTCGTACAAATCCTTGATTTCAGTGTTTAGCTTTTCTATGATGTACTCCTGCTTCTCAAGATATTTCTTGCCACCATAGATGGGTTCTTCCTCAACCTCAAGCCCAAACTTTTTGCAGCTCTCCAAAAATAATTTTCTGCATTCTGCATCAAAGCTCATCTTCCTATTGTTGTACTTGCCGGATTTCTTCTCAGGATCAGGAAGTTCAAAACCCATTTCCTTAAGTGCATCTTCCTGCTTGGGCTGACGTTCTCCATATTTGTTTACAACATCAAAGACATGTCTTTCGTGAATGTGAGGAGTACCTTCATCAAGGTGAAGAGCCCAGTCAAGGATGTGCATGTGCTTGCCATACCTTTCCTGAAGCTGATTTAAAAAATCAAAAGTCACTTTTGCAAGAACATCATAATCAACATGCTTATCAATATTTCCAATCTGATAAATAGTTTCCTCAGGGCAAGTCTTTGTACTCTCCCTAAGATCATCCGTTGTCCTGTTCCTCTCTTTATGTCTGGCGGCAGTGTTCCTTGCATTCTGTCCTTCAACATAATCTTTGTAGACAAGATCATAAAAACCTTTCTCCACTTCGGTAAAGGAAGGTGTCTCCTCAGTCCTTTCATCATGACGGACTACCTGTCTCGTGATGCAGTCCCAATAGAGATTGTTCTTGGTAAGTTCCTTTATAATCTCCTCAGCCTTATCAAGATCAAACTCTCTGTCATTGTGCTTTGGGTTGTAAGCTCCATGTGATCCTGATCTGCCATTATGGCGTGATGCTCGCATAAAAATAATTCTCCTTTGCTCTAAAAAATTTTGTTAACTGTTTCAGTTTTTTCAAAAACTTTGTCCGCGGAAGTGCCGTTTTCAAAGCCATAAAACTGGCTGTGGTGACAAAAAATACCCAATACTACATGTCGCAAGCGCACATGTAACTGGGCGGGGTTTCACCCTCGACCTGACAAAGGAGCTCCGCTCCCTTGACCCACGGTTGTAAAAATGCGTGCACTCATTTTTACAAGCAAAGAGAAAGCTTCTCTCTGCACTCTTGCTCCAAAGCAAAGAAAAAGAGATTATCTCCCCACGGAATAATCTCCTTTTCTTCGTTCTGGTTTTGAAAAATTCCTCAGCGGAATTTTTGCAAAAAGAAAGACAGTGAATTGCTCCACTATCTTTCACCAAAAAAATTCTTTTATAACACTTCAGCCTAACGGATTTTAAAGAAATTCAAAATGAATGACTCTGTCTTTTTTGACAGTAGATAATGATATATAGAAGAAACTCCTATTGTTGCAGTAACATAAATAACCCATGTCACTCTACTTGAATAATTAATATTCAAATTCATATATACATCTAATATTTTAATGAAACACTGCACTGGGAAATGAAATAGATAAATATCCCAAGAAATCACTCCCAAAAATCGTAACACCGGATTACGCATAAAAGCATTTTGCCATGGAATAAAAAGCGTACTCATTATTATCATTGGACCAAAGCCTAATGTCATTGACAATGTTGAATGTCCTATAAAATCGAACGATTTAAATCTAAGGACTAGGTAGGATGCCAATAAAAATATAAGGCAACATATTCCTAATTTCTTTGATTTAAAACTTTCTCGTTTCTCAAACACAAAGGTAATCAAGACGCCTATCGAAAAACTTGCAACTCCACGCCCTACAGCAGAATTCAATATCGGATACCCCAACCCACTTGCTATAAGCGCCGCTCCTGTTACTGCAGTAAACAAAAACTTATAAATTATACTCTGATACTCTTTTGTTCTGATTATTACAAAATAAAACATACAATAGCATAGCAAACATATTGGTATACACCAGGATGGCGCATTAAATGAAAACTCGGCTCCTAGTATTCCATATTGAAGGAATAGCATGTTCTGTATTGCATGATAAATGTCATAATTGGGATAAATAAATGTCTCACCAACTTTATGTCTATAAATAAATTCAAGTACAAACACAATAATTGTTGAAATAATAAATAAAGGATAAAGTTTGCTAAGCCTCCTCAAAATGAAATCTTTAAATGATATTTCCTTATCATGGACACGTTTTCCATATCCAATCATCATTCCCACACCCGAAAGCATGAAAAATAAATCAACCATACTCCAACCATATATATATGATATTTTGAAAAGATCATCGAATGGACTTCCTTCCTGTGGCCCAAAATGCTGATAATGACATATAAACGCCACAATAAAAGCACCTATTCCCTTCAAGCCATCTATACAAGTCAAATGTTCTCTTCTGCTAGGTTCCATCTACTTTCTCCCACTTCTATTTGTAAAGGTGTACCTTTTGGGATTTTTACTTTTAGTAAAACACCGTTTTAAATTATATCACAACAATAAGTGTTTATGAGCATTTTCTCGTTAAAAATGTTTTTACTAATAGGCAAAAATAGCTATCCAAAAAGGTACACCTTCTTGGATTTTTTCAGTCATCTAAATATGTGGAATTTTTGTACACCTTAGCTTTATAGTAGAATGTGGATCTCGGCATATTGCACTCTCTGGCCGCTTCTGCAACAGATAGCTTCCCAGATTTCCATTTCTGATATACTTCATGAAAGTTCTCAGGTAGCTGTTTTGGTGGTCTTCCAAACTTAAATCCCCTTGCTTTTGCAGCAGCGATACCTTCTGCCTGCCTCTGATGAATGGTTCTGTACTCGCTCTCTGCAACATATGAAAGCAAGGCAAGAATCAGATCACTGATGAAAGTCCCAAGCAAATTCTTCTCTCTTCTGGTATCAAGAATTGGCATATCAATAACAACTACATCAGCACCTTTTTCCTTTGTGATAACTCTCCACTGATCACTAAGATCTCTGTAACTACGACCAAGTCTGTCAATAGACTTGATATAAAGGACTGAATTATTATCAAGCTTTCTGATCATTTTCTTGTACTGGGGTCGTTCAAAATTCTTACCTGAAAGCTTATCAAGGAAAATATTCTTCTCAGGAACTCCCATCTACTTCAATGCTATAATCTGTCGGTCTTCGTTTTGTTCTCTTGTTGATGTTCTGGCATAACCAAAAATTTTTTGTTTTTCATTCATTTTGCAATCTCCTCCTTTTTTGCAATAAAAAAAGCAACCAAGATTTCTCTCGATTGCTCAACATTCTATATTTTAATAATAACAGTCCCAATTATCTTTTAAAATCTACACAAGGTCTACAATTTGTCTACATCTCTGTATTTCTATTCCCAGTATAATAATATCAGCTTTAAAAAACCTTGAAAATATACAACACGTGACAATTAGTGTCAAAAAGTGTCAATTTGTGACATTTCGTGACGTTTAGTGACGATTTAGCTCGGCTGTAAATCTTCTACCATAATAATACCATTGCTTTTTATACCTTGGTACAGACAATATACAGACATTTTGCGGACATTTACCGGACAAAAAATAAGAACCGCTCCAATGGAACAGCTCTTTCATATCACATCATAAGTATATCAGACTTATTTTTATATTGAAATTTAAAGCTCATAACGTTTACATAACAAAATATAACGCGCAGATAACAATTTATAACATAACCGACTGCTCAAATTTGAGCTATCATAATGATAGCATGCCCTTTTCCAAAGGAAAAGGTGAACTTTGGGGGCATTTTGGGGCAAATCGGGGCAAGACACCTAAAGACTATTATCATATTACCACAGGATTATCTGCACCGATATCCCTGCTATATCACAATATTATCCTGATAATATCCTAAATATATCCCGTGAAATGCGGAACCTACTTTAATGTTATCATTACCAAAGACCATCTAAAAGGGTAAATCTCGGACGTTACAAGACAAAACAAGACATTTATAGACACGCTAGGACATCCAAAAGGAAGCTGCATTTAAATTGCAGAATTTGTAATATAAAAAAAAGCATGCACTCATTTAGTAAGCACATGCCTCATTCTATACCTTATATCATTTTGAAATACTTAAGAGCCTCAGTAATAGCCCTTTCTTTCTCAGGTGTTGTCCCTGGCTGCCTACTATCATCAGACTTAGGCTTATTATAGTTATCGCGCTCTATAATACCATTCTTACGCTTCACCTGAGCAATATTTAGATTCGTCACATGAAAGCCGTATTTCTCCTGCACCCATTCTGTTATCTTCTTATATGTGGCTTTTGCTTCAGCACTGGTTTCATCCAGTTCGTCCAAGTCCACTTTTACCCTGATTCTATCATCTGGATTTTGTTGGGACAAAAGAACAACAGTCTCCACATGAACAGTATGACCAAACATGTCACATGGACGGATTGCCTTTAGTTCATATCCTCCGTCTGCAAGAATTCTGAGGTCTCTTGCAAGAGTCGCTGAGTCGCAACTGACATATACGATACGGTCCGGAGACATTTTTAGCATAGTATCAAGGCAGGCCTGATCGCAGCCCTTACGTGGAGGATCTACTACGATCACATCAGGGTGAAGGGCAGACTCAGAAATATTATATTCTGGATGTAATGCTTTCTTATCTTTCTCTTCCAAACGTCCTTTAGCATAGAAATCCGGAAGAACTTCCTCAGCTTTTCCACAGAAAAAGTCCGCATTAGTCAGACCATTTCTCAGCGCGTTCTTCTTGGCATCTTCAATGGCATCGGGAATAATCTCAACTCCATAGACATGTCCTGCCTTCTTGGCCATTGATAATGTGATAGTCCCAATTCCACAATACAGATCCCACACTGTCTCTTTTCCTGTGAGCTGCGCATACTCGATGGCCTGTCCGTAGAGCTTCTCGCACTGCACAGGATTAACCTGATAAAAAGAAAGAGGTGATATATCAAATTCAAGGCCGCAGAGAGTGTCAGAAATAGTATCTTTTCCCCATATAGTATGTATCTCTGTGCCCATGATGACGTTGGTCTTATCTGTGTTGATGCTGACAGAAATGCTGGTCATGCCTTTCACTGCAGCCAATGCCTTAACCAAAGCACTCTGCCCAGAAATATACTCAGTGGCAGCTTTCTGTCCCTTCCCCCTATAATTCAGCACCAGGCACACCATTATCTGTCCGCTGGTAAAGCCCTTCCTGATAAGGACGTGTCTCACAAGTCCCTTACCAGATACTTCATCGTAAGGCTCAACCTTATTCTTCTCCATGTGAGAAATGATAATGTCGAGAATATCTTTATTCTCAGAGGTTCCGATAAGGCAGTCAGTAACAGGAATAATGCTGTGGGTTCTGCCTGCGTAGAAACCTGCAACAATCCTGCCATTTTTATCTTTTCCAATCGGAAACTGAGCCTTGTTTCTGTATCTCCAGGGCTCGTCCATTCCGATAATCGGCTCCATTACTGAGTCCACAAAGCTCTCATCAAAGCCGCCAAGTCTTACGATATTGTTTCTGACCTTGTTCTGCTTGAAGGCAAGCTGTTTCTCGTAGGTCATGTTCTGAATCTGGCAGCCACCGCACTGCCTGGCGATAGGGCACTTTGGCTCAGTCCTGAACTCAGAAGGTTCAATCACCTTTTCAAGATGAGCATAGGCGTAGTTTTTCTTGGCCTTCATGATCTTAACGCTTACAGTGTCGCCAATTACCGCATCTTTAATAAAGAGGGTATAGCCATCTATCTTGCCTATGCCCTCCCCGTCAGTTCCTATGTCTGTAATTTCCACAGTCAGAAGATCGCCCTTTTCGAAACGAGCATCTTCCTGGTTCTTTTTATTAGCCATTTTTTACTCCTCACCCTTCCAGTGAAGTCTGTGAAGCTCTCCCTGCTGCTCAAGTCCCGCAAACTCGTTCTGTCTAAGTGCCTCATAAAGTACAATTGCAACTGAATTAGATAAATTCAGAGATCTGATATCGCTTCCCATAGGGATACGAATACAGTTCTCTTCGTTTTCAACAAGGATTTCTTCTGGAATTCCAGCGCTTTCCTTGCCAAACATAACGAAATCATCCATTCCAAACTGCACATCTGTGTAGCATTTCTTGGCCTTGGTAGTAGCCATCCAAATCTTGGCATCTGGGTGCTTCTCTTTAAAATCCTGATAGTCTATGTATCTGGTAACATCCAGGTGCTGCCAGTAATCCATTCCTGCTCTTCTAAGATCTTTTTCACCAAGTCTGAAGCCAAGTGGCTCAATAAGGTGAAGACTTGTCCCTGTAGCAACGCAGGTTCTACCAATATTTCCTGTGTTCTGTGGAATTTCTGGCTGATGTAAAACTATATGCATAACTTTTTAACTTATAACTCCAATTCTAATAACTATTACTCATCCACTTCATCCATTGCCTTAGCCTTGGCCAAAGAGAAAATGAACTCTGTTCCTACTCCGGCAGTACTTATGACGTTGATGTTTTCTTCGTGGGCTTTGATTATTTCTTTTACAATGGCAAGGCCGAGGCCTGTGCCCTTCTTGTCCTTACCTCTGGACGCATCTGATTTATAAAACCTGTCAAAAATAAGCTTCTGATCTTCCTTGGGGATTCCAATTCCACTGTCCTTGACCGATACAAAGACTTTGCTGTGTTTCTCTGTAGTCTCGATCTTGACGCTTGAATCTTTGTGACTGAACTTGATGGCATTATCAACAAGGTTGTAGAGAACCTGCTGAATCTTACTCATATCGGCATTGACCAGCATCTTCTCATCTGTGAGGACAAGCTCTATAGCAATCTTCTTGTCGATACAGGTTCCGCCAAAAGACTCTGCTACATTCCTGATAACCTGATTGATATCAAAGTCAGTCCTGTCAAGAAGCATACCTCTGGTATTGAGGTTGTTAAGTGTCAAAAGCTCATTGGTGAGCTTGGTAAGTCTGTCAGTTTCGTTGATAACAATTCCAAGATACTTGCCATGCATCTCTTCAGGGATTGTTCCATCCTGCATCGCTACCAGATAACCTCTGATAGATGTAAGAGGTGATCTGAAATCGTGAGATACGTTGGCAATGAACTTCTTTTGGTCATCCTCCTGACGGGCAATTTCACCTGCCATGTAGGCAAGGGATGCAGCAAGATAACCCATTTCATCCTCTGATTCTACAGAGAATTCATAGCTCATATTTCCGGCTGCATACTGCTCTGTTGCCTTGGTGATCTTCCTAAGTGGCATATACACAAGCTCTGTAAAGAAAATAAGAATGATCAGTGACAACAGGAACAACAATATCAGCATAAGGTAAGAGATATTCAAAAACTCGTTGGCTGTATTCTGAATAGCTGCTATAGGCATATGAATAACAACATAAGCCTGCACCTTAAAATTCGCTGTTATAGGCGCAAACACGCTCAGAACATCTTCATTAAAGCTTCCCCAGAAATTACCTGTAGTATAGTAAGAACTACCAAGGACTGTGGGATCAAAACCGTTTATCACAATTTCTTTTCCCTGATCGATTACTCTTGAAGAATCAAGAACCAGTCGACCTGATGGGTTGATGATCCAGATAGTGGCATTATCCATGTACTTGGAAAGAGCTACCATCTGTGTGTGAACCGCATCAAGAGAAGTTTCACTGTTATAAAGGTCTGCTGCATATGTATTGGCAATCTGCGTCGCAACCTGGTACATGCTGTCGGTCTTGTCACGTCGTAGTCTTTCGTAGGTCATGCTATAAACGAAGGTAGCTACCACTACAAAACCGAAGATGGCAAACAAGAGATACGCCAATAAGAATTTTAAATAAAGAGTTCTCTTCATTTACTGTTGTACCTCAAATTTGTATCCTATTCCCCAAATTGTAGCAAGACGCCACTTCTCGTGGTCAGAGAGCTTCTCACGAAGTCTCTTGATGTGAACGTCGACTGTTCTGGTGTCGCCGATATATTCGTAGCCCCAGATCTGGTCAAGGAGCTGTTCTCTTGTAAATACATGATTTGGTGAAGCTGCCAGGAAATAAAGAAGCTCAAGCTCCTTGGGTGGCATATCCACGCGCTCTCCCATGTATGTTACAGAGTAGTTTGTCATATTGATCTCAAGATCAGGATATCTTACAACCTTGTCATCTGATTCCTGAACTTCCTGTACCTGTGGCTTGTAACGGCGAAGCACAGCCTTAACTCTTGCCACAAGCTCTTTGGAATCAAAAGGCTTCTCCATGTAGTCATCTGCCCCCATCTCAAGGCCCAGCACCTTATCAAATACTTCGCCCTTAGCGGAGAGCATGATGATAGGTACCTGAGATTTGGTCCTTATCTCTCTGCAGACCTGATATCCGTCGATACCTGGGAGCATGAGGTCCAAAAGAACCAGATTAGGCTCAAAGGTATCAAAGGTGTTGATAGCTGATTCGCCATCGTTGCAGATTCTTGTCTCAAAGCACTCTTTTACCAGATACAAAGAGACAAGCTCTGCGATGTTGTTATCGTCATCGACGATTAAGATTTTCTGTTTAGCTGCCATTTTCCCCTCACTTACTTCATAAATGTAACTATTGTAACTCCGGCATCTCCCTCGCCGAATTCCCCAAGCTTAAATGATTTAACATAGGGTACTGACTTAAGGTAGTTGTGAACTGCCTGCCTCAGGATACCTGCGCCCTTACCGTGAACAACGCGAACGTTATTAAGGTGTGACATGTATGCATCATCAAGATATTTATCCAGCGCTGAAATCGCATCATCACTGTTCTTGCCAATGAGATTGATCTCAGTTTTAATGCTGGCTGCTCTGGACAGATCCATCTTGCCAGAGCTTGTATTTCTGCCATAAAACTTCTTCATGGCAGCCTTACCATCTTCGTCCTGAACCAGAACAAGGTCTCTGATATTGGCCTTGGTGCGCATGATTCCGCACTGCACGTAGAGATTTCCGTCCTTGTCAGGCTTGGAAGAAATAGTTCCCTTAAGTCCCATAGATACGATTTTGACTGACTCTCCGAGCTTAAGCTGAGATTCCTTGAGAACTGGATGTGTAGGATTAGCAGATTCCTTTTTAGCGGAAATAGCCTTGTTCTTGGCAGAAATCTTCTGACCTACGTTAGTTCTGGCTCTCTCAAGATCCTGAATAGTAGCGTTAGGGCCAACCTTTCTAAAGGTTCTGATGGTCTCATCCGCCAGATCCTTGGCCTCTTGAAGAATGTCTCTTGCCTGCTCGTTGGCCTCTCTGAGGATTTCCTCCTTCTGCCTGTCGAGCTTGTCAGTCTTGGACTCGAGCTGAGCCTTAAGCTCTTCTACCTCGCGCTTGTACTCCGCAATCTCAAGTCTCTCGTTTTCTATGATCTTACGGCTCTTCTCAAGATCAGCGAGAAGATCCTCGAACTTTTTATCCTCTGTTCCAATCTGCTCCTTGGCTGCATTGATTATCTCATCAGAAAGCCCCAGCTTGGAAGAGATCGCAAAGGCATTACTCTTACCAGGAATACCGATAAGAAGCCTATATGTTGGGCGAAGTGACTCAACATCAAATTCGCAGCTGGCATTCTGAATACCAGGAGTGTTCAGGGCATAAACCTTGAGCTCACTGTAGTGAGTTGTAGCCAGTGTCCTGATCTTCCTCTCATGGAGGTTATTGAGAATTGATATGGCAAGAGCCGCGCCCTCTGTAGGATCCGTTCCTGCACCAAGCTCGTCGAAAAGACAAAGCGAATTAGCATCAGCATTCTCAAGAATAGAAACAGTATTGGTCATGTGTGATGAGAAAGTAGACAGTGACTGCTCAATACTCTGCTCATCTCCGATATCTGCATAAACTTCCTCAAATACAGAAAGCTCTGACCTGTCACCTGCTGGAATCGCAAGGCCCGCCTGTCCCATAAGTGTTAAAAGACCTACTGTCTTGAGTGTTACTGTTTTACCACCTGTGTTAGGTCCAGTGATAATCAGCATATCAAAATCTTTACCCGCATAAACATCAATAGGAACCACCTTGTTCTTATCGATAAGAGGATGTCTTCCCTTCTTGATGTCAAAAGAGTGATTGTCATTAAATATAGGTGTGATGGCATTGATCTCAAGTGCATATGAAGCCTTGGCAAATACAAAGTCCAGATCTGTCATGATGTCTGCGTTGTATTTGATTGCCTCTACATGTTCGCCAACCTGAAGGCTGAGTTCTAAGAGAATCTTCTCTATCTCGGCATTTTCCTGAAGAACCAGCTCTTTAATCTTGTTGTTGAGCTCTACTACTGCAGCAGGCTCGATGAAAAGAGTTGATCCGGATGATGACTGGTCGTGAACAATACCATTTATCTGTGACTTGTACTCAGCCCTTACAGGCACGCAGTATCTGTCATCACGCATGGTAACAACGGAATCCTGCAGATAAGTACGCATGGAACCATTAATGAGCTTGTTGAGCTGCTCATGTATTCTGTCGTTAGTCAGCATGATGCCACGTCTGATATGCTTAAGCGCAGGGCTGGCATCGGAGCTGACCTCTTCCTCAGAAACGATACATCTCCTGATCTCTACAGATACAGGGGTAAGTGGCTCCAACATGCTAAAAGACTCTGTGAGTGAGTCAGGAGCCTCGTCATCTCTCTGAGTTCTGCCATAGTTCTTGACCCTTGCTACGTTCTCAAGAAATGCTGCAAGCCTAAGGAGCGCTGCCATATCAAGTGCGCTTCCAATCTTAAGAGCCTTGAGAGAACCGGTAAAATCTCTGTTATCGCCAAAAGAAATAGAGCCTTTTTTGAAGATTCTTGCTATAGCGTCTGATGTCTTGGTCTGGTTAAGTCTGATTTCTTTTATATCTGCAGATGGCACAAGTTCACGGCACATCTTGCGTCCAGGCTCTGATGTGGCGTGTTCTGTGAGCCTGTCTATGATCTTATCGTACTCAAGTACGCGTAATGCTTTTGTATTCATTGCTTATAAAACCTCATTTTCATATAACTACCCAAAGTACAGTTTAACATCTATATCACCGCATGACTAGTGGAATTCTATGAGGAAAGCGGCTATAATTATAAGGATATTATGTCAATGTAAATTTGGGGGAATACATATGCCACTTAATCAGGACGACAATCAGAAAGACCATCTTGCCAATACTGCCTTTATCAGTGAGAAGATCAAACAGCGTCCAATTAACCGTAAGAAACTGATAAGGAGAACTCTTATCACTATTTCTCTCGCCGTTGTATTCGGTGGGGTGGCTTGTTTCACCTTCCTTTTCCTACAGCCTGTTTTCAGCGACACTCTTTATCCGGAAAAAGAGCCAGAGACAGTTTCTTTTCCCGCAGAATCAGCCAGCGATGAGCTGACTCCGGAAGAAATGTACGCTGATGACAACGAAATTGCTGCCACTGAGATTCAGAATCTGGAAGCTTCTCAGAAGGATCAGATCGATCAGGCTATTGCATCCTATACCTTTGGTTCCGGGGACTATGGCAACATGATGTCATCCCTGAAAGCTGTAGCTACAGAAGGAAATCGCAGCATCGTCAAGATCACCGCTATTTCCAACGATACCAACTGGTTCAGCCCATCCTTTGAGAGTAGTGGTACTGCTTCTGGACTCATCGTTGCAGATAACGGCAGTAACCTTCTGATTCTGACATTTTATGATGAGCTCAAGGACGCAGAGACTATAGGTATTACTTTCTGTGACAACACCAAGTCAGAAGCTTCCATCAATCTTGTTGATACCATCACAGATCTTTGTATATTGTCTATCAGAAAGTCCACTCTTTCTGCAGATACAAGAGATAAGATACGCGTAGCAGCACTTGGAAGCTCCAATTCCAACAGCATCGCTGGTCTTCCTGTAATCGCCATTGGTAGTCCCGTAGGTGTTCAGGGTTCCATTGCTTATGGAATTGTAACCAGTGAAAAATCAACTCTTGATCTTCCAGACAGTACATACAAGCTTATTACAACAGACATCTTCGGCAGCAAGTCCGGAAGTGGCGTAATCATCAACTTAAGCGGACAGGTTGTTGGCATCATAGACATGGATAAAGAGCCTGGTGATCTTACTAATAACATCTGCGCCATAGGTATTACAGAGCTTAAGGCCCTCTTAGAGGATTTGTCTAACAATCATCCAAGAGCTTATCTGGGAGTTCACGGAACTACGGTTCCTCAGGAGATACTGACACTTCAGGGAGTTCCCTCCGGCGCATATATTACTATGACTGAGCTGAGTTCTCCTGCCATGAAAGCTGGAATACAGAGCGGCGATATTATTACTGCAATCGGGGATATGAATATCACAAGTTACGAACAGCTGACAAATAAACTTGCCCAGCTGAGCCCTGATGATGTAATATCAATAACTGTAATGCGACAGGCTGTTTCAGATTATATAGAAATGGATCTGGAAGCTACGCTTACTGAATCAACACACAATTGATACAAGATATGTATTTAGAAATGAGGATTTTTTAATGAAGTTTATCAAGGATTTGAAACCTGGCGACAGAGTAGCCGACATCTACATGTGCAAGCACAAATTAAGTGCCACTACCAAAAATGGTAAAGAGTATTATTCAGTTACTCTTCAGGATAAGACAGGTACAGTAGACGCCAAGGTTTGGGAACCTAACAGCGATGGTATCGATGAGTTCGACGATACTGATTGCATAGATGTATTTGGCGAAGTTACAAGCTTCAACGGTGCTCTTCAGGTCAACATCAAAAGAGCCAGAAAGTGCCACGAGGGTGAATATGACCCGGCACTTTACCTTCCTGTAACCAGCAAAGACATTGATGAGATGTACAAGGAACTCCTTGGAATCATTAACAGCATTCAGAACCAGTATTTAAAGGCTCTTTTAGAGGAATTCTTTGTAAAAGATACTAAGTTTATTGAGTTGTTCCGTAAGTCCAGTGCTGCCAAGACTGTTCACCACGGCTTTATCGGAGGACTTTTGGAGCACACACTTAGTGTTACCAAGCTGTGCAATTACTTCTGCACTTCTTATCCAAGACTTAACCGCGATCTTCTGCTTACAGCAGCTATCTGCCACGATATAGGTAAGACCAAAGAGCTTAGTCTTTTCCCTATAAATGATTACACTGACGAGGGACAGTTCCTCGGACATATCGTTATGGGATCAGAAATGATAAGTGATAAGGCAAGAAATATTCCAGGCTTCCCTGAGCTTCTCAAGCATGAGCTCCAGCACTGCATTCTTGCTCATCACGGTGAATTCGAATATGGATCACCTAAAAAACCAGCTATCATGGAAGCTGTTGCTCTTAATCTTGCAGATAATACAGATGCCAAGATGGAGACCTTTACAGAGCTTCTTGCAAATGTAACCGAGCCAGGCTGGCAGGGCTACAATAAATTTTTCGAGTCTAATGTATTCGAAACCAAAGTGGATTAATAAGGACGCTTACAAAATAAAAAGCCGAGGTATTAGTATGCACACCCAATCCTCCGATGATTGTTCCAATCAAATCGGATTGATTGCACATATCTAATATCCCGGCTATTTTTATATTTGTAAGCTGTCTACTATGAACTGCCAGTTTCGAAACATTAAATTCTTCACAGCCCTCTTCAGAAGCGCGATACGAATCTCTCGAATCTCTCCATGGCTGCCTTGAGGTTGTCGAGTGAGTAAGCGTAGGAAATACGAATGTATCCTTCACCGCAGTCTCCGAAGGCAGTACCTGGAACGACAGCAAGCTTTTCTTCTGTGAGGAGTCTTGTACAGAACTCATCACTAGTCATGCCATACTTCTTGATACATGGGAACACATAGAACGCACCATAAGGTTCAAAACAAGGAACTCCGAGCTCCTGGAACTTATTAAGAAGATATCTTCTCCTGTGGTTGTACTGTTCCTTCATCATCTTAACATCGTCGTCACCATTTCTGAGTGCCTCAACAGCAGCATACTGGCTAGTTGTAGGAGCACACATTATAGCATACTGGTGAATCTTGACCATCTGCTTCATGATGACTTCTGGTCCGCAGGCATATCCAAGTCTCCAACCTGTCATGGCATAAGCCTTGGAGAAACCGTTGATGAGAATTGTTCTCTCCTTCATTCCTGGAAGAGAAACGATTGAAACGTGCTCTCCCTTGTAGGTAAGCTCTCCATATATCTCATCAGAAATAACATAGAGATCTTTTTCTATAACGGCCTTGGCAATTGCTTCAAGGTCCTTTTTTTCCATTACAGCACCCGTTGGGTTGTTAGGGAAAGGAAGGACAAGAATCTTAGTCTTATCTGTAACCTTATCCAAAACCTCCTGCGCTGTCAGGCGGAATTCATTTTCCTCTTTTAACTCAATAATAACAGGAACAGCATCAGCCAGAATCGCACATGGCTCGTAGGAAACGTAGCTAGGCTGAGGAATCAGCACCTCGTCTCCTGGATCGAGCATAGCTCTCATGGCAAGGTCAATGGCCTCTGATCCACCAACAGTTACAAACACCTCTTTTATCGGGTCATATGTAACGCCCTGTGTTCTATTGATATATTTAGAAATTTCTTCTCTCAGCTCTTTTAAGCCGGAATTGGATGTGTAGAAGGTACGGCCCTTTTCGAGGGAATAGATACCCTCGTCTCTTATATGCCATGGTGTGTCAAAGTCTGGCTCACCAACACCAAGAGATATAGCCCCTTCAGTCTCCTGTACGATATCAAAAAACTTTCTGATTCCAGAAGGCTTGATACCTACAACTTTACTTCCTAATGGGTTTCTCATGGTGTGATAATCTCCCTTGTATCCTCATACTTTTTGGTCAGAATTGTTCCGTGGTCCTTATATTTCTTAAGAATAAAATGAGTTGCTGTACTAAGGACTGTATCAAGTGTCGCAAGCTTGTTGTTAACAAATCCAGCAACCTCCTGAAGAGTCTTGCCTTCCAGGATAACCATGAGGTCAAAGCCACCGCTCATAAGGTATACGCTGGTTACCTCAGGATACTTGTAGATACGCTCTGCAATGTTATCAAAGCCCTGTCCTCTTGTAGGAGTAACCTTAACTTCGATAAGCGCATTAACCTTCTCAAGACTAGTCTTGGACCAGTCAACCATGGTGTGATAACCACAGATGATGCCCTCTTCCTCAAGAGCCTTGAGTTCATTAGCTACCAAAATCTCCTCCGCACCGATAAGTACGCTAAGCTCATGGATATCGATACGGCTATTTTTCTCAATAATATTAAGTATCTCTTCTCTGGTTCCCATTTTATTCTCCTCAACTCATTAACTTTTAATCAATATTGTGCCTTACATTTGTACCAATGTAAACATGTCGAATTTAACATCTGCTAGTTCAGCATCCAAGGGCTGACAATATCTCGTCTGCCTGTGGTGATTCAAGGAATCTGACTTCATCAGCATTAACAACTATCTTATCGTTGCCTTCAGTGAGTTCTCCAATCACTACTGCTGGAATTCCCTGCTCCTTGAGGTCTGATACCAGCTTTTCTCCATTTTCTGTGGCAAGCAAAAGAGCTCCACCAGACAGAAGCTGATATGGATTAAGGGTAAAGAATTCGCAGATTTCTACTGTTTCCTGCCTAAGAGGGATACATCTCATATCCACCTTAAGGCCGCATCCCGCTCGGCCAGCCATCTCCCAAAGTCCTGCAAATACTCCGCCGCCTGATAAGTCATGAGCCGCGGTGATCCCTGACTTCATGGCTATCTCCATCTCTTTTCCCACAAAAAGACTGTCTCGAAGCTTCTTGGCATCATCTATAAAAGGCGCTGGATATCTGCCTGTGAGATCCTCATATTTCTCTGAAGCCAGCATAGCTGTGCCTTCCATGGCCACCCACTTGGTTATTACAAGTGACTGACCAGGCGCTGCCTTGCCAGCAAAAAGAATGTCTGACTCCTTTTCATCCTCTGCAAAGCCCACAGCTGACACTGTTACAAGAGGTCTTGTAACGGCAGAAGTAACCTCTGTGTGACCTCCGGCATATACAACTCCGCAAAGCTTGGCGCCATCAATTGCATCCTTAACTATTCTCTTAAGTGTGGCTTCCTCAGCATCAGAAGGGAGAAGTACTGACACCTCCACGTGATCCGGAGTAAGGCCCTGGGAAACAAGTCCGTTTACGGCCTTAACTACGCCATAAAATCCTGCTTCCTGAACATCCACAGTCACTGGGACTATTGTGGAAAAGGTTCTTTTACTTTCAGAAAAAGCGCAGTCTGTCCCTACAGCTGCGCTTGTCTTATTCTTAAATTCTGTTCTAAGCTGCTTTAAAACAGATCTCTTTAAAGCATTCTCAGTAATTTTGCCAAATCTCATCCTGGCTCCTAATCATCCATTAGTTGTGATAGATTCCATATCTTCAGCTGCTGCCTGCTGCTGGATCTGTGCATTAGCCGCATCAACTGCTGCTGCCGCCGCCTGAGCTGCTGCCTCGGCATTCTCAGTTCCTGCTGCATCTCTGGCTGCCTTGAGAGCGCCTGCCACAGCCTTAACTGTTCCAACATCCTTGGTAGCAATCGCTGTCTGGAGCTGAGCCAAAGCTGTTGCATCAGCACCTGCTGTACCTACAGTGATGATCTTGGGAACCATCTTGTATGTACTGCTGTTGATCACATCATTGCTAACCTCTGTGCCATTCTCAGTTACAATCTTGCGAAGCTGAGCCTTGTAACCTATATGAGCTGACTGAGTTCCAACATATCCAATTCCCTGTGTAGAATCAGTTACGAATTCATCAGCAGAAGCTGGTGTTGTCTCCAGTACCTCGCTCTTGAAGGCCACTTTCCTGCCGGCATCTCTTGTCTCAACGCCGTAAATAGTAAATGTAATGTGTTTATCTGAAGATGTGTATCCTTCAATATAAATAGGATACTGTGTATTGTTGATAAATCTGAAGTTCTTGCCACCTGACTCTGCAATAGCAGCGTCCGCTGAAGGAGAAACATAGTTAACGATCATTGAATGGTTATGTCTCTCTGTTACCTCAAGCTCAGCCAAAAGAACTGCATTGTAAAGTGTTGTAGAAACCTGGCAGATACCACCACCAATACTCTCAACAACTATTCCATTAAGGTAAGAACCTGCTGGGAAATAGCCATTAGCTTCTGTAAAAGGAGTGATAGTATCAAGAACATTGAACTCCTCACCTGGGTAAAGAGTTGTTCCATTTATGAGTGAACATCCGTTAGCTACATTGGCTGATCTTGATGAGCCTGATGTCTTGTAGCTTGTTGTGTAGGTTCCAAGTACATCCTTGACCTTGGCAAGATCCTCTGCGCTTCCAAGAGGTACATCCTCTTTGATAGCAAGCGGAACTACTGCATTGTCACCGTTCCATCCGCTCTGTACAAAGTCCTTGATATCAGCAATTGACTGATCAACGTCAACTACATAACCTGTCTGTCCCTGACTTACTGTAAATCCGTCGGATGTCTTTTTAAGAGCGAAATTGACCTTATCCTGGTTAAAAGAACTACATCTTTCTCCAACTATCTCCTGAAGGTGTTCATCACTGAAACCATACTCGATCTCGAATCTGTGACCTTCCTTCTCAAGATCCTTGAGAGCTTTGTATCTCTGAATAATGTTGCCTTTATGTCCTAGGCTATATGCCTCCTCGATAATCTGGGGATTCTTCCATGAAATTCCAAGTTCCTCGCCGTAAATCTTAAGTCCACGGCCTTCACCGGCATCAAGAGTAATCTCTGCGCCAGCCATCTTGTCAAAACAGGAATGCACAGCCGCTGTAGCGTCTGATACTGTCATTCCAGAAACATCTATATCTCCGATATAAATGCCATTTGCGATTGTTCGTCCATCTGCTGCTTTTGTCCGAATACCAGGCAGAAGTAACAGCACACCTATGAAGAGAAAAACTCCTCCCAAGAATTTTTTCATAATGCCCCCTATGAGCGATTGTGCTATTATAAATTATATGCAATATATTGTGAATATTACTCCTTAACTGAAAGGATATTATAGATGAAATTACCCTTTTTAGCAAGCTTCATAATTCTCATCATTCTCTTTAATGTCTCTTCCAGACGGGTCTCCCGTAAGGTCGAACAAAAAGAGGCTGACTTCTGGGAAAAGGAACGTGAAGCCAACAGTGTCAGAAAAAAGAGCCTTGAAAATCTCGAATATATACATATTCCCGTTCAGCTTCTTCCCTTTGACACCTATGAAGACAACGAAGTTCTCCGTAAGGCAGAAGAAGAAGTTCTCGCGCTTAAGGATGAGAAGATTGTAAACTTCACCGGAATTACCAATACTGACCTCAAGCTAGAGTACGGCGCTGCCAATATTACAGTTCTTTCTCAGTATGACCAGAACTATACTTCACTTGTAGTTGCGCTCCAGAAATGGGGCCAGGAGCTCTACAATCAGGGCCGCTTTGAAGATGCCACCAATGTTCTTGAGTTTGCTGTTAAAACAAGAACTGATATATCCGGAACCTACAGATTACTCATTGACATGTACAAGACCAAGCTTGGTCTCATTGAGAGTGAGATTGATCATAAGCTGGAAGCACTTATCCCTATCGCCAATGGTCTTAATTCTCTTAGCCGCGTTCAGATTCTCAATATGATCGATGACGCACGTGGTACTAAAGAATATGGTGCTTAATATCTAATAACTAAAGGGTTTACATTATCTTAACCGATAGTGTAAACCCTTTTTAATCTTATAGAGACTGAGTAAATCTGTCGAAGGCAGCCTGTCCCTCAGGTGTTCTCTTATAAACGCCTGCATCTTCCAGAACATGCATGAATACTTCGCCTATCTCATTCTGTACAATCTCATCGATATTATCTGCATTGATCACATCGTACTTCTTGCTAAACTCATCTACCCAATCAGCGTGCTTTTCAAGAATTTCATCGGCTCTAAGGTCTGCTCCAGCGAGGATAGCGTCCTTGAGAAGAGCCATCTCTGACTTAAGTCTTGCTGGAAGAACAGCAAGTCCCATAACCTCGATAAGACCAATATTCTCTTTCTTGATATGATGAAGCTGAGCATGAGGATGGTAAACACCAAGAGGATGCTCCTCTGTAGTGATGTTGTTTCTCAGTACGAGATCAAGCTCATACTTATCTCCACGCTTTCTGGCAATAGGAGTAATTGTGTTGTGTGGAGTTCCATCTGTCTCTGCAAATACAAATGCAGCTTCATCTGTGTAACCTCTCCACTTATTAAGGATAACGTCAGCAAGTTCAATGATTCTGTCTGTGTTATCACCTGAAAGCCTGATTACAGACATAGGCCACTTGACAATTCCGCTCTCAACGTCCTCAAAGCCTTTAACAGTAAAGTTTCTCTCAACCGGAGCCTTTGCCATGGCAAATGTATAATGTCCGCCCTGGAAATGATCATGGCTAAGGATTGATCCACCAACTATAGGAAGGTCTGCGTTAGAACCTACGAAGTAGTGAGGGAATGCCTTAACAAAATCAAAGAGCTTGCAGAAAGTATTATGTTCAATCTTCATAGGAATATGCTGAGAATTGAACACGATACAGTGCTCGTTATAGTAAACATATGGAGAATACTGGAATCCCCACTTAGTATCCTGAATAGTAACAGGGATGATTCTGTGATTCTCTCTTGCTGGATGATCTACTCTTCCTGAATAGCCTTCATTCTCCCAGCACAGCTGGCACTTAGGGTAGCCACTCTGCTTGGCATTTCTGGCTGCTGCAATAGCCTTAGGATCCTTCTCTGGCTTGGAGAGGTTGATTGTGATATCAAGATCACCATACTCTGTAGGAGCGATCCACTTCATATCCTTGGAAATACGGTATCTACGGATATAATCACTATTCTTGGACAGGTTATAGTAATAATATGTAGCAGCCTCAGGGCTCTCTTTATACTTGGCATTGAACTTTTTGATAATAGCGCTAGGTCTTTCTACCATAAGACCCATAAGCTTGGTGTCAAAAAGATCTCTGTATACTACGCTGTCATTCTCTATAAGTCCGGTAGCTGCTGCGTAGTCGTCAAGCTCACCTAGAACTTTTTCAAGGTAGCATCCAAGTTCAGCCTCATCTGTTGGAACCTCTGCAGAAAGCTTCTCTATTTCTGCAATCTCTGCATCGGTATTATCAAGACCAAGTACGATCAGGATAGAATTGACTGTATAGATGATATCCTCTTTTTCTATAAGTCCTGTTGCAAGTCCGTAAGCTGCAAGCTTTTTAACTGCTACATTAATATCTGCCATATCTATAAAACTCCTACTCTCTCATAATCAACATGTTTCAAATTATCAGATGACCTGTGGGCCTCCACCGATCTCAACTGTGTAGAATGTAGCATCGTAACCGATCTTGTTGCGATAGTTCTCGCCAACTGTCTTCTTGAAGTTCTCAACAGCCTCATCCTTAACGATAGAAACAGTGCAGCCACCAAAGCCGCCGCCTGTCATACGAGAGCCGATAACTCCAGGAATCTTCCAAGCCTCTTCAGCAAGTGTATCAAGCTCAACGCCTGTTACGTCATAGTCATCACGAAGTGACTCATGTGACTGTCTCATAAGCTCACCAAAGTGCTCGATGTCGCCAGCCTTAAGAGCTTTAACGGCCTCGATAGTACGCTGGTTCTCATATACAGCATGCTTAGCCTTCTTCTGCATATCAGGATCTGTGAGTACATCCTTGTGAGCCTCGAACTCTTCAATAGAAAGATCACCAAGACCCTTGATATCTACTGTCTTCTGAAGGATAGCAAGAGCTTCCTCGCACATACTGCGTCTAGCGTTGTACTGAGAATCTGTAAGCTTGTGCTTCTTGTTAGTATTAGCGATTACGATCTTAGCTCCCTCAAGCTTGATTGGTGCATACTCATATGAAAGATCTGCTGTATCAAGGAAGATAGCATTGTTCTCTTTACCCATAGCTGAAGCAAACTGATCCATGATTCCGCAGTTACAGCCGTTGTAGTTGTTCTCTGAATACTGACCGATAAGGGCGATATCCTGGTTAGTAACATCAAAGCCGTAAAGATCTCTTAAGATAAATCCTGTAAGAACCTCAAGAGAAGCTGATGATGAAAGTCCTGAACCGTTAGGGATATTACCATCGATTACCATGTCAAAGCCTGTATCAAGCTTCATTCCACGCTTAGCGAATGCCCAGATAACACCGATTGGGTAGTTAGTCCAGCCAGCCTTGTCTGATGGATTCTCGATCTCATCAAGAGAAGCGCTGTATACGCCAAATCTGTCTTGGTTAACAGAATAGAACTGAACTGTTCTGTCATCTCTTTTGCTGACTGCTGCGTATGTTCCGATTGTAAGAGCACATGGGAAAACATGTCCTCCGTTATAGTCTGTATGTTCACCGATAAGGTTTACTCTACCTGGAGCAAAGTAAGTCTTAACGTCATCTTTTTTACCAAATACTTTCTCAAAATTCTCAAGCACTGCCTGCTTCATGTTCTGATCAATCATATAACCCTCCTAAATGTGCATATGAAATATTCGCCGTTTTCTGCTATTACTATATAATCTTACCAATAATTATAAAATACCTCTTTGTTCATGATACCTGTCAAAATGTTATATTTTTATAAACAAAAATGGGGATTGACCACTTAGGCCGATCCCCATTATGAATTCATATCTTATTGGTAAATAATCACTGCTTAGCTGCCTGAAGGAGCTTATCCTTGAGCTGATTCTCAATCTGAGCAAGCTCTGCCTCAGCTTCCTGACGCTTAGCCTTACCTTCAGTCTGAATCTTAAGTACCTCATCAAGTGTAGAGATAAGTGACTCGTTAGTGTGCTTGAGAGTCTCGATATCAACGATTCCTCTCTCAGCCTCTTTAGCGCTCTCGATTGTAGCAACCTTAAGTGCATCTGCATTAGCCTTAAGAAGCTTGTTGGTCATATCGTTAACCTCTCTCTCTGCCTGAGCAGCCTGTGTAGAATGTTCGATACCGATGGCGATAACCATCTGGTTCTTCCAAAGAGGAATAGTATTAACGATTGTTGACTGGATCTTCTCAGCCATTACTGTATCAGATGACTGTACCATACGGATCTGTGGACCAGTCTGCATAGCAATTGTTCTTGTGAGCTCAAGATCATAGATCTTCTTCTCGAATCTGTCGCACTTGTTAGCGAAGTCCTTAGCCTTCTCAGCATCCTCAGGGAGTCCTGACTCCTCTGCCTTCTTCTGAAGAGCAACAAGTGTTGTGCTGCGCTCTTCCTCAAGTCTCTTCTTACCAGCAAGGATGTACATTGTAAGTTCCTTGTAGTAGTTAAGGTTAAGGTCATACATTCTGTCAAGGAGCTCAACGTCCTTCATAAGTGTAACCTGGTGTCTCTCGAGCTCGTTAGAAATAGTCTCAACGTTTGTCTCAACCTTGTTGTACTTGGCCTTCATGCCCTCGATCTTGTTGGCACTTCTCTTGAAAAGAGCCTTAAGTCCCTTCTCGTCCTCAGCAATCTCAAAGCTCTTGAGCTGAGTTACAAGGTCAGTGATCATATCGCCAACCTGGCCCATATCCTTGGTACGAACGTTATCAATAGCCTTCTCTGAGAAATCAGCGAGCTTCTTCTGTGTACCAACACCATAGTTCATGATGCCAGTTGTGTTGCTGATATCGATCTGCTTACTAAAATCTTCAACCTGCTTGAGCTCTTCCGCTGTTAGCTGAGCCTCCATAGCAACGTTTCCGTTATCCTTAGCCTTCTCAGGTGCTGCCTCCTGTGCAGGTGCCTCAGCTGTAGCTGTTGCTGCCTCTGCTCCAAAAGAAAGTGAAGGAGCAGCAGGTGCTGCGTCAAAATTTAAATCATCTCCCATTGCAAAATCCTCCTAAAAAATACTTTTTATTTATCAAACTCAAGAACTGCTCCCTGCTGTGCCTGAGCCATCATTCCTCCTGCAGTTGCTACCTGCATTCCATCATCTGTAAGTCCATCCTGTGCCATCATGGTCTTCATAACAGAGATATCCGATGAAATATCCCATGCCATATCCTGGAAAAGACTGTCGAGAAGCTTCTCAAAAGCCTCGTTGATGGTATCCATTACTGCATCGATCTCATTCTTGGTCTGCTGAACATTTTCTCCATTGCCTGCCTGCTTATCAAGCTCAACATAAGCTGCAAGGAGCTTTTTGGTTGTAGGCAGATAATAATTCATCAGTTTATGCAGATCATCTGCTGTTTCTGGATCTTTTTTAACCTGTTCAAAAATCTTGTTCATTATGCTCTCAAGTTTGTAGAGCTTATTGGACATTTCCTCTGTATCAGGAATCACATCGTTGATCTGTCTGACAAAGGCGATGTACTCTCTACCCTCGTCAAGCAGGCTCTGAACCTTATCCGGAGCCTTGGCAGCTGGAGCTGTTCTGGTAATCTCCTGTACCTGAGCCTCTCTGCGCTCCCTGGCGAGTCTATCCTGTTCAGCCCCGAGATACATCTGATAAGCTGCATCAGTGATCATGAAGGTTGTGTTTGTTGCATCAAATTTGCCTCTTGGAACATATCCAGCAGCAACCATATCCTTGAGGTTCTTGTAAACCTGCTCATCTGACTCAAGTGCTGCAGAAGCAAGATCGCTTACCTTGAAAAACTCTGCATTCTTGAGAATATTGCCATATTTGTGCATTTCCTTGGCGAGCTTGAACTTCTTAAATCCGCTAAAGCCCCAAAGTCCTGTAATAATCGTAATTGCCAGCATTGTAATGATAAGCGGCAGTATATGTGAAAACAGACATCCAAAGAATGCCCAGAAAAAGCAAAATGACAAAGATGTTCCTATTATTCCGGACACGAGACCATTGTATTTGCTGATTCTCTTAGCCAGGAAAGGGAATGTACTAAACGCCTTGGTCTTCTCCCTGGAGTCATTTCCCATAACAATGTGAACTGTTCTGTCCTGGTTATTGCCACTGGCATATGTTGTCCTGCGCTCAATGTTCACAGCCTTAACAGTTTTGGAAATCTCAGTCGCCAGTTTGCTGTAATCATTAGTATCAATAGCCTTGGTCACGCTTTTTAATATATCGCTACCCGCATTTAATAATTCCTGCGTATTGTTATCCACAGCTTGCCTCCCAGATGCCACCTGAATAAGGCATCTATATCAAAAAATTAACAAAACATGCAAGTCCATTTTACAGTAACTCTACCTAAAATACAATTTTAATGAGGCATTTGTTTCATTTTTTCTCGTGAGTTTCCTTGCTTATATGCTGACTAAATTGATAATATGAAAATAAGAGTTTTGCTCTACCTGATAAATCTATAGAAACGGAATAAAGATTATTATGGAAAAAGCTTACAAGCTTCTCTTTAATACAGAAGAATCTGATGATCTATATGTATATTGCTGCGGATTGTCTCAGACAGAGCCTGGACACAGCTTTGGTCCTGCCCTTAAGCCCCACTTCATGATTCACTACGTACTTAGTGGCAAGGGCTCTTTTACCATCGGCGGCAAAAAATATCCTCTTAACGAGAAATACGGCTTTCTCATCGTTCCAGACGAGCTTGCCTACTACGTAGCAGATGAAAAAGACCCATGGACCTATGTGTGGATTGGCTTTGGCGGAAATCGCGCCGAGGAAATCGTCTCCCAGCTTGGTCTTTCACTCCAACAGCCCATATTTAAGAGCGATAAGTCAAAAGACATTTATAACCTGGTAAAAGATATGATGGACCACAACACCTTCAGTGTAGAGGATTCACTTAGAAGAAATGGTCTTCTTTCTCTTTTCCTGTCAGTTATCGCATCCGGACTGTCTGTCACTCCCAAAAGCGACTCCAGCAGTGATAACAACTACGTTCACAAGGCTCAAGCCTTTGTTCGCAGCAACTACTATAACCCGATAAAAGTAACTGATATAGCTGATTATGTCTGCATCAACAGAAGTTACCTGTATACTTTGTTTCAGGAAAACCTTGGAATATCGCCTCAGCAGTATCTTTCAAGTTATCGAATCGCCAAGGCTTCAGAACTTCTGCAGTTGACAGACCTTCCAATAGAATCCATTTCTATTTCCTGTGGATATTCGGATCCCCTTGTTTTCTCCAAAGCGTTTAAACAGGAAAAAGGGGTATCACCTTCAAAATTCAGGAAGAACCTGCCAAAGAGTGGAAATGCCAGCGGTGAAGAACACCTCAAGCAGGTTGAAAAGCTCATCGAAAAACATCACCTGGATTCAAACGATCCGAATTAATGGACCACTAACCCCGTCCCCCTAGACCAAAAAAAGACTGAGACAATGTCCCAGTCTTTTTACATTTGTATGTATCACTTCACTTCTACATTCAACTTATCAAGATGCCATACTTCGTCGACATATTCCTGGATTGTACGGTCTGAAGAGAACTTACCGCAGCAAGCTGTGTTCATCAGTGCCATCTTAGCCCAGCGCTTCTTGTCAGCATAAGCATCTGAAATCTTCTTCTGAGCTTCCAGATAGGATTCAAAATCCTTGAGGATGAAGTACTGGTCTGCTCTGTTGCCACCAACCTTGTTAAGGAGACAGTTGTACAGAGGTCTGAACAGCTCTTTATCCTTGGAGAAGGTTCCATCTACCAGCATATCCAGTGCCTTTTTAACATTAGGATCGCTGTTGTAGATATCCATTGGATTGTAATTGCCATTTTTCTCGTATTCCATAACTTCCTGAGAAGAAAGTCCAAAGATAAAGGCGTTTTCCTCACCAACTTCGTTGACGATCTCTACGTTAGCACCGTCCATTGTACCAACTGTAACAGCGCCGTTAAGCATCATCTTCATGTTACCAGTACCAGATGCCTCTTTACTTGCAGTTGATATCTGCTCTGAAACATCTGCAGCTGCGAAGATAAGCTCCGCATTGGATACTCTGTAATCCTCGATAAATACAACCTTGATCTTGCCCTTGATATCAGGATCGTTGTTGATAACCTCAGCAACTGAGTTGATAAGCTTGATCGTAAGCTTAGCTGTGAGGTATCCGGCTGCTGCCTTGGCACCGAAGATGTATGTCTTAGGATAGAAGTCCTTGCTTGGATGGGACTTGATATCGTGATATCTGTACATAACAGTCAGGATGTTAAGGAGCTGACGCTTGTACTCGTGAAGTCTCTTAACCTGAACGTCAAAGATTGACTTAGGATCAACCTTAACGCCGTTGTGCTCAAGGATATACTCAGCAAGTCTCTGTTTATTCTTGAACTTGATGTCCATGAACTCAGCCTGAGCCTTCTTGTCATTCACAAAGTCTTTTAACTTATCCATCTGAGACAGATCAGTTATCCACTCATCGCCAATCTTCTCTGTTACCCAGTCAGCCAGAAGTGGATTAGCATGCATGAGGAATCTTCTCTGAGTAATACCATTTGTCTTGTTGTTGAACTTCTCAGGCATCATCTCATAGAAATCCTTGAGCTCACGCTGCTTGAGGATTTCTGTGTGAAGCTTGGCAACACCGTTTACTGAGTGACCGCCAACGATAGCCAGATGTGCCATCTTGACCTGGTTATCATAGAGGATAGCCATGCTGCGAATCTTGGCCTGCACGTCAATGCCTGCAGAACCTGAGTAGGTGCGCATGATCTGATCCACAAATCTTCTGTTGATCTCATCAACAATCTGATAAATTCTAGGAAGAAGTCTCTGGAAAAGATCTACCGGCCACTTCTCAAGAGCCTCTGCCATGATGGTGTGGTTAGTATAGCAACAGGTCTTTGTTGTTACATCCCAGGCATCATCCCATGAAAGATAATAATCATCCATGAGAATACGCATAAGCTCAGCAACTGCAACAGTTGGATGAGTATCATTCAGCTGGAATACAGTCTTTTCATAAAGTCTCTTAATATCGTCGTGGTTTCGCAGGTATCTTTGAACAGCAGTCTGAACAGATGCAGAAATAAAGAAATACTGCTGTTTAAGTCTCAGCTCTTTACCTGCAATGTGATTATCGTTAGGATAAAGGACTTCACAGAGCTGGCTGGCAAGGTTCTCCTGCTCAACAGCCTTCTGATAATCGCCCTTGTCAAAAGAGTCAAGCTGGAAGCACTGGATTGGCTCAGCATCCCAGATTCTAAGAGTATCAACGACGCCATTGCCATATCCGATAACTGGCAGATCATAAGGAACGGCTCTAACTACCTGATAGCCTTCCTGCTTGAATATAGTTCTGCCATATTCGTCAGTATACATATTTACATATCCGCCGAACTTAACCTCTTTGGCAAGCTCGTTTCTTCTGAGCTCGAAAGGATTACCGTTCTCAAGCCAGGTATCAGGAACTTCTCTCTGATATCCATCCTCGATCTTCTGGCGGAACATACCGTATTTATAGCGGATACCACAGCCATAGGCCATGTATCCAAGTGTAGCAAGGGAATCAAGAAAGCACGCTGCAAGTCTTCCAAGACCACCATTACCAAGAGCTGGGTCCGGTTCCTGATCTTCCACCAGGTTTACATCGATTCCGAGCTCATCCAAAGCCTCTTTTACAGGCTTGTAGGCCTGAAGGTTAATGAGGTTATTACCAAAAGCTCTACCCATCAGGAATTCCATGGACATGTAATAAACAATCTTGGGATCCTGCTCAGCCGCTGCCTTCTGGGTTGTCATCCAGTGATCAACGATGGCATCCTTGATGGCATATGCTGCTGCCTGGTAGATTTCTTGAGGAGTAGCCTCTTCCATCGTCTTACGATAGAGAGTTTTAACATTGTACAGAACACTTCGTTTGAATAAGTCTTTGTCAAAAGATAACTGCTTTTTCTTCATAATGTCTCCTCCAATGCACGTATTTTTCTTATCATTATAGCAAAAACCCGCTTTCTGTATAGTAAAATCGACATTTAAAAAACATGTACGTATATATTTTACCGCATATTCGTACATGTTTTTATTAAATATGAATTAATTATTTTACCGATATTCATTTGTTATGCGCCTAGCACTTACTGGAGAAGTGTCAGAACGCCTTGATTTGTCTGGTTTGCCTGTGCCAGCATAGACTGTCCGGCCTGTGCCAGAATATTATTATTAGAATACTTGACCATTTCTGAAGCCATATCAGTATCTCTTACTCTGGATTCTGCTGCCTGAGTATTCTCTACAACGTTATCCAGATTTTTGATGGTATGTTCTAGTCTGTTCTGGTAAGCACCCATACGGCTTCGCTCGGTACTGATGAATGTAAGGCCATTCTTAAAGCTTTCGATGGCATCAAGGGCCTCTCTATGTGACAGAACAGAAACATCCTCTACCATACAGGTCTTGCTGCTGATATATGGCATCTCAAGCTTGATCTGGTTAGGGCTTTCAGTCTCTGACCCAACCTGAAGAATAATATCTGCTTCTGCATCCTGAGCCTGTGAAGACTGCTTGGCTACGCCTTTTCCAAAGTATCCTGAACTACCACCTGGATGTACAGAGGTTCTATTGTCGTATATTACCAGCTTTCCATTATTTTCATTAGCAAGCTGCGTGAAATGATTATTAGGTTTTCCGCCTGTTGCAGTAACAATAGAATTTATAATGTCATCGGCACTTGTAGCACCACTGATATCTACAGAATAGATGAAGTGCTGTCCGCTCGTTTCTGGCTGCGAACCTGATACGGGGCCATTTACGAACTGAATACTGTAGTGATTGTCACAAGTCTTACAAGTGAAATAAAAGCCTGTTCCATCAAGCTCATCCTTCTTGGCATCTGAACCGTCAAAAGAGCTGAAATCAAGCCTGGTTGCTACTGGATAGTTTGTTGTTCCATCAGAATAAGAACCATTCATGTACTTTCCATCTGTTCCTTCTGTTCCTACCCATGCTGGAAGCTTGGTACCTTTTTGAATCTGCACGCCAAAATCAGCTCCTCCAGTTGATGAGCCTTTAAGTACGTACTTTTCATTAAATGTAGTCTTTCCATTTATGGCATCGATCTCTTCTATGATCGAATCGATTTCTGACTGGATATACTCTCTGTCTTCTGGTGTAAGAGTATCATTAGCTGCCTTAACTGCAAGTTCGTTACCTCTTTGCATCATGTCATGTACTTCTGCCATGGCACCATCAGCAACCTGAACAAGTGATACACCATCCTGAGCATTAAGAGAAGCCTGAGTAAGGCCCCTGATCTGCCTTCTCATTTTCTCACTGATAGCAAGCCCTGCTGCATCATCTGCCGCACGGTTAATCTTATAGCCTGATGAAAGCTTTTCTGAGGACTTTGCCTGGTTACCAACTGTGATACCAAGCTGCCTATTTGCATTCATAGATGAAAGATTATGCTGTACTACCATTGCCGATACCCTTTTCCTGGTTTTGAAAATGAAATAATAATTCAGTCATTATCTATATCGACACAATTTAATTTTGAATTAGTATTTTTATGCAAAAAAATTCCAGGAAGATTATTCTTCCTGGAATTTCTTGGTAACTTATATTATTATCATACCTTCTCTACGCCGATTGTAACTTTCTCGCCGTTGATATCCCACTCTTTTGCGTTAGCTACATCTGAACCATATACAATCTCGTTAGCAAGAACTTTAGTTGAGATGCTGTCTGAGTTAGCCTTAACGATCTCAGCAAGTTTGTCATTGCCGTTAAGAGAAACCTTGATGTGATCCATAACTTCGAATCCGGAATCCTTACGCATTGTCTGAACCTTACTGATAACCTCAAGTACAAAACCTTCTCTTACAAGCTCTTCTGAGAGGTTAGTATCAAGAACAACTGTAATGCCCCAGTTCTCCTGTGATACGAAGCCTTCCTTCTGAGCCATCTCGATAAGGAGGTCTTCCTTAACAAGCTCTACATCTACGTCGTTAACATTGAACTTGATCACACCGTTTGTATTGAGCTCATCCATAGTAGCATTTCCATCAAGAGTCTCAAGGTATCCCTTGATTGCTCCGATGTTCTTACCATACTTAGGTCCGAGAGTCTTGAGCTGTGGCTTGAATGTATAGCTTGTGAAGTCGCGAACGTCATCTGTGAATGCTACGTTCTTGACATTGAGCTCTTCTCTGATGATGTCTGTGTAGAACTCACCAACAGTCTGCTCTGCCTTAACATACATCTGTCCGATAGGCTGACGGTTCTTGATGTTAGCTGCGTTTCTTGCAGCACGGCCGAGTACTACGATATCAAGAACTTCTTCCATATCTTTCTCAAGCTGAGGATCGATCATGCTCTCATCAACAGTTGGGAAGTCGCAGAGGTGAATTGACTCTGGAGCATCCTTGTAGCTGTTGCGAACGAGGTTCTGGTAGATTTCCTCTGTCATGAATGGAA